>ERZ1034913.303-NODE-303-length-42947-cov-6.609321_pt1 | contig 42947 bp, 27 predicted proteins | sample MGYA00520697_ERZ1034913 | MGnify/ENA primary metagenome ERZ1034913 (study PRJEB33766, sample SAMN09781786) | gut metagenome | biome: gut microbiome | host: Homo sapiens | place: Madagascar | study: EMG produced TPA metagenomics assembly of the PRJNA485056 data set...
CACCCGAGCCAGTGATGGCAATCGTCATGCGCTCATCGCCGAAGCCTTCGGCGGCCTCGGAGAGCACTTCCACGATCGTTGCGCGCACGTCAGCGTGATGACGGCGGTAAACCGAGTACTTGACCTGGTTGTTTTCGTCCAAGATGGCAAGCTTCACCGTCGTCGAGCCGACATCGATGCCGATATGGAGCGCGTCCTTCACGACGGGTTCCCCAACTGGAGTCGCGTCAACCGTTGTGGTGCGGGGCGCGCAACCCTCGCCCGAGCATGCACCAAGCGAAGCCTTCTCGTCCGCCGTCAATTCCTGATTGTTCATGTTTTCGTCTTCCATCGTTATCGCCTTCGTTTACAGCTTGATCGGATCGCCCGGTTTGATGAAGAAGAGCTTCATCGCGATAAGTGCCATGTCCTGGGAACTCTCGCGCATGCCCGTTTCGACCCAACGCGTGATGACCCCCAGATACGCGCTCGCGTAGAACGCGACGTAATACTGCACGAACGGCTCGGGATTGTTGCGGTAGCGCTCGTGCAGGATGGTCTGGATGATTTCGGTGCACAGTGCATCGCGCACGCGGGGGCCGAAGCTCGGGTCGCCCTTAGGGCCCATCACCGCATGCAGGAAGTCGCCCTGTTCACGCAGGCAGTCGAACAGCTCCACCAAAAAGGGCATCGGGCGCTTGCTCACGCGGTAGCGCATGACGTCCTTCAGGCCGATCGTCTGCATCTTGGCCTGAAGAGCCTCGAGGTCGGCCATGATGTCTCCCTCGAGCGCGCGAAGCAGCCCGTCTTTGTCCCCGAAGATGTTGTAGAGCGTGCCGCGGTTGAGCCCCGCGCGAGCGCACAGGTCGCTTGCGGAGAACCCATCGAGCCCATTTTCCTCCGTCAGCTCGATAAAAGCCTCGCGCAATGCCTGCTTCGAGCGCGTGATCCGCCGATCTTCGGAAGCGGCACCTTCATTCGCCGAACATGCCATAAGCTCCACCCCCATTCAACAATCCGACCAATAATAAACATATTGTTCAATAGTTTGATTGTAGCGAGCTGGTTCGCGAATGGCAACGGATGCACGCCGTGTTTACACAGGTTTTGCTGGAAAAACAGGAGCCCGCCAAGGCGCAGCCGAATCACCTTCCCCCGCCGCGCCAAATCAACGCCGTTTTTCCCGCTAAAACGATGACGGCTGCCGTTTCCCCTCCGAAAAAAGGTATCCTGTTCGAAGAAATCAACAGCCCACGCGCAATTCAACCGGCCATCCGCGAGAGGGAGAACATCTATGCAAATCACACCTGCCGAAATCGCCGAAACCCTGGCGATGGTGAATAAGGAGCACCTCGACATCCGAACGATCACGCTCGGACTGAACCTACGAGGATGCACCGATTCGGACATCAACACGATGGCCCGCAAGGTCTACGACCGCATGACCACCGCGGCTGAACAGCTCGTTCCCACCGCCGAACAACTCGAGCGCGAATACGGCATCCCCATCGTGAACAAGCGCATCTCGGTGACGCCCATCGCCGAAATCTGCGCGGCGACCGACGCCCGCGACCTGTCGCCCATCGCTGTGGCCATGGACAAGGCCGCGAAGGTGGTCGGCGTCGATTTCGTCGGCGGCTTCTCCGCCCTCGTGCACAAGGGCGCGTCGCGCGCGGACAACAACCTCATGGACTCCATCCCCGACGCCCTCGCGGCGACCGACTTCGTGTGCTCAAGCGTGAACGTAGGCTCGACGCGCGCGGGCATCAACATGGACGCCGCCTTCAAGATGGCGGGTATTGTGAAGAAGACCGCCGAAGCAACCGCCGACCGCCAGTGCATCGGCGCAGGTAAACTGGTCGTTTTCTGCAATGCCGTGGAAGACAACCCCTTCATGGCGGGCGCGTTCCACGGCTCGGGCGAGGCCGACGCCGTCGTGAACGTGGGCGTTTCAGGCCCGGGCGTTGTGCGTTCGGTGCTCGCCAACATGCCGAAGGACGCCGACATGACCGCCATCTCGGAAGCGATCAAGGCGACCGTCTTCAAGATCACGCGCGCAGGCGAGCTCATGGCTCGCGAGGCGAGCAAGCGTCTGGGCGTGACGAAGGGCATCCTCGATTTGTCGCTCGCGCCGACGCCGGCCGAGGGCGACTCGGTCGCGGAGATCTTGGAAACCATCGGCGTCGGAAAGTGCGGCGGTCCGGGCACTACGGCGGCGCTTGCCATGCTCAACGACGCCGTGAAGAAGGGCGGCGTCATGGCGTCGTCGAGCGTCGGTGGGCTTTCGGGCGCGTTCATCCCCGTGTCGGAAGACGCCGGCATGATCCGCGCAGCCGAGGCAGGCGCCCTTTCCCTCGAGAAGCTCGAGGCGATGACCTGTGTCTGCAGCGTGGGGCTCGATATGATCGCCATCCCCGGTGACACGTCGGTTGAAACGATCTTCGGCATCATCGCCGACGAGTGCGCCATCGGCATGATCAACAACAAGACAACCGCCGTGCGCGTCATCCCCGCCATCGGCAAGAAGGTCGGCGACCGACTGGAGTTCGGCGGCCTTCTGGGATACGCCCCCGTCATGCCCGTGAACGGACACGCCGGCACCGTCTTCGCCCACCGCGGAGGCCGCATGCCCGCCCCGATCAACAGCTTGAAGAACTAGCGATTCGGCAGATTGTCAGTTCTCATACTGTGCGCCTGAGCAAGCATATCCCTACTCAATGGTTTTCCGATCAGGGATTTTGGGAGATATGACAAAAAACGATGTGGGGCTTTCGGTATTCCGAAAGCCCCACATTTTGCACCCTGCGCACATTCAACAGCCTCTAACTCAACCAATTTTTAATCAATTATGCCTCTAAATCAACTAAATACTTCGCTAAATCGCCTCTGATTCAATTATTGCAATTTAGAAGATGAGACCGTTTTCGCCCACCGCGGAAGCCGCATGCCCGCATCGATCAACAACTTGAAGAATTAACAATCGTCAATTCCAAGACAGCAAGAGGGGCTGAAGCATTCAACTTCGGCCCCTCTTCATATTGCAGGGAATCCCCGCTTCCTTATCTAGCGAAACCTCAGCACATATCCGCAGGTCGGGGGTAGGTGCTTCCCGAACAATGCAGCCGCGGGCGTCAAGCGCCGGCAACGCTCGCATCGCGTAAAGCGTTCATCGTACACGCGGCACAACCGCGAGTCCTCGTCGAGGAACTCGCACGGCGCCGAGAAGTCGATGCCAACAGAGCCGTCTTCACCGACTTCCCGCTCATAGCAACACATTCCGCAGCGCAGGCACGCATTGTCCCACGAGCCGTCGAACCATGCCCGCAGCGCCGCAATCGGCTTCGACATCGTCCGGCTAGTCCCGCGTCAGCTTGCGATGGAGGCGATGCGGCTTCGAGGCCTCCTCGCCCAAGCGCTCGATGCGGTTCTTCTGATAGCTGTCGAAGTTGCCCTCGAACCAGAACCAGTTGCCCGGGTTCTCGTCAGTGCCTTCCCACGCGAGGATATGCGTGGCGATGCGGTCGAGGAACATACGATCGTGGCTCGTCACGACGGCGCATCCGGGGAACTCGAGCAGCGCCTCTTCCAAACTGGAAAGCGTCTCGACGTCCAGGTCGTTTGTAGGCTCGTCGAGCAGCAGCAGGTTGCCGCCCTGCTTCAGCGTGAGCGCCAAATTCAGGCGATTGCGCTCGCCGCCCGAGAGAACGCCAGCGGGTTTTTGCTGGTCAGAGCCTTTGAAGCCGAAGCTTGCCACGTATGCGCGGCTCGGCACCTCGGTCTCGCACACCATCATGTAGTCGAGCCCGTCGGAGACCACCTCCCACACGTTCTTCTTGGGATCGATGCCCTCGCGCCCCTGATCGACGTAGGAGAGCTTCACCGTCTCGCCCAGCTCGAGCGTACCCGAGGTCGGCTGCTCCTTGCCGACGATCATCTTGAAGAGCGTGGACTTGCCCACACCGTTCGGGCCGATCACGCCCACGATGCCGTTGCGCGGCAACTCGAACGACAGGTTGTCGATGAGCACACGGTCGCCAAAGCTCTTGCAGAGCCCGTCCACCTTGAGCACATTCGCACCAAGGCGCGGACCTGCGGGAATATGGATCTCGGTGAAGTCGACCTTCTTCGACTGCGCGGCCTCGGCCACCATCTGGTCGTAGCGCTCCAGACGTGCGCGGCTTTTCGCCTGGCGCGCCTTCGGGGACGAGCGCACCCACTCGAGTTCCTCGGAAAGGCGCTTCGCCAGCCTCTCGTCGCGCTGCTTCTGCGACGCCAGGCGTGCGGCCTTCGTCTCAAGGTACGTGGTGTAGTTGCCCTTGTAGGGGTACAAATGCCCGCGGTCGACCTCACAGATCCACTCGGCCACGTTATCCAGGAAGTAGCGGTCGTGCGTGACGGCGAGCACCGCTCCTTGGTACTTGTGGAGGAACTGCTCGAGCCACAGGACGGACTCAGCGTCCAAATGGTTCGTCGGCTCGTCCAAAAGCAGCAGGTCAGGCGCCTCAAGCAGCAAACGACAGAGCGCCACGCGCCTGCGTTCGCCGCCAGAGAGCACGTTCACCGGCATATCGGGGTCGGGGCACTGCAGCGCGTCCATCGCCTGCGAGAGCTGGCTGTCCAAATCCCAGCCGTCAACTGCGTCGATGGCATCCTGCAGCTCGCCCATTTCCGCCATGAGCGCGTCGAAGTCGGCGTCGGGCTCGGCCATGAGCCCGCCGATCTCGTTGAAGCGGTCGATCTTCGCCTTCACATCGCCGAACGCGAGCTCAATGTTCTCGAGCACCGTCTTGTCCTCGTCGAGCGGCGGCTCCTGTTGGAGGATTCCCACGGTGTAGCCAGGCGTGAGGCGCGCCTCGCCGTTGGAGACCTCCTCCATACCTGCCATCAGCTTCAAAAGCGTGGACTTGCCCATGCCGTTCGGGCCGACCACGCCGATTTTCGCGCCGGGATAGAACGACAGCGTGACGTCGTCCAAGATCACCTTGTCGCCGTGCGCCTTGCGCGCCTTGTACATCTGGTAAATAAATTCGGCCATTCGATAGACTCCCTATTGTCCTGGTCATTGCATACGTGAGGCATATTGTATCAAGCAAACGTCCTCTGCAGCTCGAATGCTTCCAAATCATCGGGCACGTGGAGGTTGCCGCCGTACACGCTGCGGCCTTCGGCGAGGTAGTGCTCCTTGCGATGCGCCAGGTCGTCATCTTCCGTATGGTAGAGCACGAGGTTCTCCACACTGAGATGCTCCGCCGTCGCGCATGCCTCGCGCACGGTCCCATGGTGAATCGGGTGCGGATTGTAACGATCGATGTCGGTATGGCAGCAGTAGGCCTCGTGGACAAGCCACGTCGCCCCTTCGACATGCGAGAAGTTCTTGCTGGTCAGAGGTTCGTCTCCGCTGCAGGCGAGCACCTTGCCCGCGGAATACTCCACAGCGAACCCGAACTGCTTGGCAGAGCCGGTCGAGTGAATGTCGAAGAAGGTCACGGGGCTCCCGAGGATCTGCGCCGTGTCGCCGTCTTCGACCGCATGTAGGAACACACGCTTGCCGATAAACGCCGACTCGCTCGGACGCAAGAGCATGTGTGCCAGCTTATCGGCGGCCGCCACGACCTCATCGTTTCCCCAGAGGTGGAATTCTCCCTGATAGTTGCCACATTCCATGCCGTAGCACACCACGCGAAGAATCCAAACGGACCCGAGCAGATGATCGACGTGGGTATGGGTGACGAACAGGTTGTGGATGGAATGCCAATCGATGCCCGCCCGCTCGAGCTGGGTCAAGATGCCGTTCCCGCCGCCCGCATCGACGAGGAAGGTGCGGCTCGGCGCCTTCCCCATCGCGTCGTCCTGTAGCGCGAAGCACGCATTGTAGCATTTCGTCGCCAGCGCGTGGCCGGTGCCGAGCATCGTCAACCGCATGGTAAAACCCTTTCGCTTCATGCCTTCAAGGCCTTTCGAGAATAACCGAAGCCTTCCGAGAAGATCTGCTCTCGGAAAGCCTCATCCAGCGAACCCCGGCACCTTTCGGGATAACCCCGGCCCCCTCCTGGATGAGGCCTTCGACATTATCCCCTGGCAGTCAGCGCCTTCTCGAAAAAGACGTTCAACCTTCCCCAAAGAGTCTTTCGGCCCCTTCGGGAAGCCCTGCCAAAAAAGAAGGCGCCGCTTTGCAAGCGACGCCTTCAGCCCTTCATCAGTTGCGACGTGAGTGAGGGCTATGCAGCTGAACCCGCGCGGGTTCGTTAAAACGTTTCGCGAACCACCAAAGTATCGAGCGGTTCGGTTTGCTCGTGGCGAGGACTCGGTTCAGCATCCTCGGCACTGTGCCCTACCATCATAAGGTCTACGAGCACATAATTGTTCGGGATATTGAAATTCTTTCGAATAATCGCAGAATCATACGCACCAACCCAGCAACTTCCAAGGTTTTCGGCCGCCGCGGCGTTCGCGATGTTAGTGAGGACAATCGACGTGTCGATGTCGCCGAAGTCGCCCGTTTCATAGCCGAGCCCCTTCGCTGACACGCTGGTATCGTAAGCGCCGATTATCACCGTGGGCGCGCCGTAGCGGCAGCGCGTCGCCTCGTCGATCTTCGCAAGGCCTTCGGCGCTTTGCACCACGCAAAGGCGAAACGGCTGCGAGTTCTTCGCCGTAGGAGAAAGCTGCGCCGCCTGAAGCAGCACATCGAGCTCCGCGTCGGTCAACTGCACGTCGGAAAAAGAGCGCACCGAGTAGCGCGCCTTCAAGAGGTCAAGGTATTCCTGCCCGTTCATGCTAACTCCTTCGGTCGATTGCAATTTGCCGAGAACAGTATAACCCTGAAGGCAGATGAGCCGAGCACGCGAAGCTGGGCAAACCGAGGAGCCTCGACAAGATCCCCTGTGAGAAGGCCGCGCCAAGAAAAACAGTATCTCAGCCTTGAAAGACTGCACGGACGAGGTATTCCACATTCCCTTCCGCACCCTTGATCGGCGACTCGATGGTGCCCGTCACCTCGAAACCCTCGCGCTCAAGAGCACAGCGAACCTCCTCCACCGTGCGAGCGCGCACTGCCTCGTCGCGCACGATGCCGTGGTCTGTCTCGTCGTGACGGGACTCAAACTGGGGCTTGACCAGTCCTAAGAACACGCTCGCCGACGCGCCGTCGCTCGCTGGACGCGACAAGCGCGCGAAAGCGGGAGCCAGCACGGCAAGCCCGATGAAGCTCACATCGCACACGATCAAGTCGAACGGCGCGCCCAATTCCCCCGGATCTGCAAGCTTGATGTTCGTGCGCTCGAAAACGCTCACGCGCTCGTCGGTGCGAATCTTCCAAGCGAGCTGGCCGTAGTTCACGTCGACGCACGCCACATGCGCAGCGCCCGCCTGCAAAAGGCAATCGGTAAAGCCGCCCGTCGAGGACCCGACATCGATGCAGTTCAGCCCCTGCACGTCCTGCCCGAACGCGTCGAGCGCGCCCTGCAGCTTATGCCCTCCGCGCGAAACGAACTGCTTGCGCCCGCGCACGACGATTTCCGCATCGGGCGCCACCTTCACCGCGGCACTCGTGACGTACACATCGTCCACCTTCACCTCATGCGCGAGCACAGCGCGCAAAACCGTGCCCGCATCAGGGAAAACTCCCTGCTCAACAAGGAGTTCGTCAAGGCGTATCTTTTTCGGCTTTTTCGTCATAGGGGCATTATACAGACTCAGTACACGAACACAAGTTCGTTTTTATATGATACACTACACTCGTGCAAGGTGGCGGGCTACCCCCTGTCCCATTAGGAGGTTGCTCATGGTTACCTATACGGAATTGTTCACATTCTGTCTGGTTGTGATAGCGGTTATCGAGCTTTCGTTACGCTTAAGAAAGTGAAGTAGCCGCCCCCGCTAAGACGGGAAACGGCTACTCCCACAAGCTCAAAACTTGCCAACGGGGTAGCTGCCGTAGGAGCGGCGAGCCACCTTGCACGCGTTCAGTATACCATCCCGGCCCGACGCTCGGCCGGACAATCCACCGTTAATCCTTCGGAAGCAAAAGCTGCGCAATCTGCACGGCATTAAGCGCTGCGCCCTTACGGATCTGGTCGGCAACAACCCACATCGAAAGGCCATGGTCGACCGTGTCGTCGCGGCGAATGCGCCCGACATAGGTGTCGTTCGTGCCCGCAAGCAGGCCGGGCATCGGATACACGTTGTTCGCAGGGTCGTCCATCACGGTGACACCGGGCGCTGCGGCGAGGGCCTCTCGAGCGGCCTCGGGCGTCACATCGGCGGCGAACTCCACGTTCACGGACTCGCCGTGGCAGCGCAGCACGGGAACGCGAACGCAGGTAGCGGCAACCTTCACGCCCGCATCGCCCATGATCTTCTTCGTCTCGGCGACCATCTTCCACTCTTCCTTCGTGGAATCGTCGTCGAGAAACTTGTCGATGTGCGGGATGCAGTTGAAGGCGATGCGGTGCTGGAACGCCGACACCGTGAGCTCGTCGTCGGGCGTGCCACCCAGAAACTCGCGCGTCTGGTCGTAGAGCTCGGCCATGGCGGGTGCGCCGGCGCCGCTTGCCGCCTGATAGGTCGAAACGACGACGCGGGTGATTTTCGCCAGGTCATAGAGGGGTTTCAGGGCAACGACCATCTGGATGGTCGAGCAGTTCGGGTTGGCGATAACGCCCGAGTGCCACGACACGTCGCCCGGGTTCACCTCGGGAACCACCAGGGGCACGTCCTCGTCCATGCGGAATGCGCTCGAGTTGTCAATCATGACGGCACCCGCGGCAACCACGGCCTCGCGCATCGCCTTGGAAACATCGGAGCCCGCGGAGAACAGCGCGATGTCGACGCCGTCGAACGACTCGGGAGTCATTTCCTGCACAGTGAGCTCACCTGCGGGGACGTCGCCGCAACCCTCGAAGGGAAGCTTCTTGCCCGCCGAGCGCGCAGACGCGAGCGCACGCACTTCGCTCGCAGGGAAGTTTAGGTCATGCAACACCTTTAGGAACTCATTTCCCACAGCGCCCGTCGCACCGGCAACAGCAACAACCGGATGAGCAGGGATAACCTTCGTCCAAGCCATGTTTACCCCCTATCGGCCCTTGTTCATCTTGGCGGCGATTTCTTCCGCCGAAAGCTGGGTTTCCACGAACACGCTGTCGGAATCCAGACCGAAGGCGGTGTGCAGGCACTGGACCGCTTGAGCGGCCTGCGCGGCATCGACCACCACGGACAGGCGAATCGGGCTCGTGGAGATAGCCAGAATGTTGATGTCGTTTTGGCCCAGCGTCTCGAACGCCTTCGCGGCAACGCCCGGCGAGGACTTCATGCCCGTACCCACCAGGCTCACCTTCGCGATGTCCTCGTCGACGATGTAGGTGCGCGCGTTGATGGTCGGCACGATGCGCTCGACGGTCTCGCGGGCGCGCGGCAGATCGCCGCCCGGGCAGGTAAAGCTGATGTCGGTGATGCCCGACTCGGACACGTTCTGAATGATCATGTCGACGCTCACCTGGTTGGATGCCAGCGCGCTGAACAGCTTCGCCGCCACGCCCGACATATCGGGAACGCCGCGAATCGTGACCTTGACCTCGGACGTGTCGTGCGCAATGCCGGTGATTACCGCTTCCTCCATGTCGGGAGCCTCCTTGATATACGTGCCCTCGGCGTCGGAAAACGCCGAACGGGAATGGATGACGACGTTCCATTTGCGGGCGAACTCGACGGCGCGCATCTGGAGCACGCCGGCGCCCGCGCCAGCGAGTTCGAGCATGTCGTCATAGGAAATCTGGTCGAGCTTCTTAGCGCGCGGGCACACGCGCGGATCGGCGGTGAAGACGCCTTCGACGTCGGAATAGATCTCGCACACGTCGGCGTTGATTCCCCAGGCCACAGCCACTGCCGTCGTGTCGGAACCGCCGCGACCGAGCGTGGTCATGTCATCGTTGTCGTCGATGCCCTGAAAGCCCGCAATCACGGGGATGATGCCCTTGTCGACCGTCTCCATGATGCGGTCGGATCGCACGCTGACAATCTTCGCCTTGTTGTGCGTTCCATCCGTGCGGATGCCCGCCTGGCGGCCTGTGAAGCTCATGGCGTGATAACCCTGCGCCTCGAGTGCCATGGCCAGAAGCGTCATCGACACCTGCTCGCCGGTCGAAAGGAGGCGGTCAAGCTCACGCGCTGGAGGATTCGTGTTGAGCGCGTTTGCAAGTCCTACCAGCTCATCGGTCGTTTTTCCCATCGCCGAGACGACGGCGACCACATCGTCGCCCGCCTTCTTCTTGGCGATGAGCTTGTTCGCGACCATCTTGATACGCTCGGGCGACGCGACCGACGTCCCCCCGAATTTGCATACGACTAACGACATCTCGATCTTTCTTTTGAAAGGGAAACCTTTGCGCCACTATACCAAACGGCTCGGGATACACTCCCGAGCCGTACACGAGCGAGCGATTTTCCATGCCGAGTACACCAAGCCGCACGTCGCGCGGGGGAAGCATGCGATCCCGGTCTGAGCGTAGACCGCCATGCGCTCGGAGCACCGGCGGCTTGCACGCCGCACGCCGACCACGTCCCACAAGCGGCGCCTCGGCCGTTACTCTCCTACCGCCGAGCCCTCGGGCATCTTCAAAAGCAGCACGAAGCCGACGATGAACAGCACCGCCACGGAAAGGACGCCAATCGAGCTCGAACCCGTCAACTGGGTGAACACGCTCACGAGCAACGTGCCCATGATGGTCGCGTACTTGCCGAAGATATCGAAGAAGCCGTAGTACTCGTTGGCGTGCTCCTTGGGGATGAGCTTGCCGAATTCGCTGCGCGAGAGCGCCTGGATGCCGCCTTGGAACAGGCCGACGCAGATCGCGAGCACCCAGAACTCGGCAGCGCTGCGCAGGAAGAACGCCGCGAACAGCGTGATCAAAAAGTACGCGAACACGGCGATGAGCAGCATCTTCTTCGTGCCAAAACGCCCCGCAAGGCGCCCGTAGGCGATCGCCGAGGGGAATGCCACGAACTGCGTGACCAGAAGCGCCAGCACAAGGTTCGTCGAGCTGATGCCCAAGTCGGTGCCGTAGCTCGTAGACATCGCGATGATTGTGTGCACGCCGTCGATGTAGAAGAAAAACGCCAGCATGAACATCATGAGCCTGCGGTCGTGGAAAATCTTCTTGCACGTTCCCACAAGGCCCGCAATCGTGTTCTTGAACAGATGCTCCTCGCGCGGCTTGTAGTGCGTCTGGTGCACGTCGCGCCAGATGGGAACGCTGAACGCGAGCCACCACACCGCCGTGATGACGAACGAGATGCGGATGCCGTCAAGCTGCCCGATCCCAAAGTTCTCGCCGAACAGCACGAGTACCAAACAGATGATGAACGGCACGCACGACCCGATGTATCCCCAGGCGTACCCCTGCGACGACACCTCGTCGTAGCGCTCCTCGCTCGATGCAGCGTCCACAAGGAAGGCGTCGTAGAACACGAGCGACGCGTTCAACATGACCGACGACACCACGTAGATCACGAGGAACACCATCGCGTCGGAGGGAATGCCCATCACGGCGAGCGTCACCGCGCCCGTGCCGATGGTGCCGGCGAGGAACTTCTTCTTGTTGCCCTTCAAGTCGGCGAGGCTGCCGAGGAACGGCATGAGCAACGCCAGCACAAGCGAGGCCACCGTCGAGGCGTAGCCCCAGGCCACAACCGCAGAAGAGTTCGGGTCGGCAATCGCTGAGAAATAGATGGGGATAAGCGTCGATGCAAGAAGCACGTAGGCGGAATTGCCCACGTCGTAGAGGACCCAGCTGCGCTCGGGTTTCGTCATATGGGTGCGCGACAACGCAACGCCTTTCACTCAAAGTTCGGAAAATCCCTGCTCACGCGTCATGGCGGCCTATGTAAAACGTACGCAAAGACGCATGGGGGACGTTAACAAGCCGCTCATCATTGTATATGATGCTTTACTTAGCGACAGTAAAATTCCCGTCAGGGGCTCAAAGGATGGAGTTCAGACTATGCCGGCAATCATCACGCACGACACGTTCGGGCAGGACGCCTACGCGCGTCATTTCTCCTCCATCGGCGGAACGAAGGACGAGGCTGAGGCATTCCTCTTGGGAAACCAAGGGCCCGACCCGCTGTTCTATTCCATCGCCAATCCCCTGCTCTCGTCGGTCCATCGACTTGGGAACATCATGCACAAGGAGAAGCCGAACGAGATACTCGTCGCCTTCAAGCAAGCGATCGATGCACTCGATGAAGCGGACCGCTCCGTCGGGCGTGCCTACGCGCTTGGGTTCCTGGGCCATTACGTGCTCGATTCGACCATGCATCCGCTCGTGTACTTCCACGAGTTCCAGCTGTGCGATGCGGGCGAGCCGGGCCTTTCGCGCGCGGACGGCAACGAGGTGCACGCTGTCATCGAGAGCGAGTACGACGAGATGGTGCTCACCGTGAAGCGCGGCGAAACGGTGGCGACGTTCAACCCAGCCGTGAACATCCTCAAGGGTTCCGATCGCATGCTGCGCATCGTTTCGCTTTTGTACGCGAACATGGCGTTCTCCGTGTTCGGCAAGATCATCCCGCGCAGCGCGTTCGGCGACTCGGTGCGCTGCTTCCGTCTGGTGCAGCATCTCTTCCATTCGGGCTCTGGCGTGAAACGCGAGGCCATCGCGCGCATCGAGGAGCTGGTGCGCCCGTACTCGTTCTACCGCGCGATGAGCCACCGCGCGATCCCGGCGGAGACGTGCGCGTACGACAACCGCGAGCACGCCGCCTGGGAGAACCCCTTCACGCATGAGAAATCGGCCGACAGCTTCTGGGACCGCTACGAGAAGGCGCAGCGGCGCTTCGACGAGGTGAGCGCGCTGTTCGACACCGACAGCTTCGATGCGGAGGTCGCGCGCACTATCACGCGCGACCTCAACTTCTCCGGCGAGCCCGTCGAGGCGAAGCTGCTCGCGGTGGAGTAGGGGCGCGGGTGCGACAATCTGCCTTCTCGAAAATTCGGGGCCTCACAAGCGTACGGCCCTTCTTGTCGCGCGGCCCCCTTCGGCCCGCGCGCAGCTCGATTCCCTATACGCTTCCCTTACGCGAAGCCCCACAGGCTGCAGAGCGCCGGCAGAAGCGTGCAGGTTAGCGCGATTATCAAAAGCGTCGGGATCCAGCCGATCTTCGCCATGTCGGCGAAGCGGTAATACCCGGTCGAATAGGTGAGGATCGGCACGCAGTCGAGTGGCAGAATGTAGGCGAGCGACGCCTGCCACGCTACCACCATCAGCATGCAGTACATGCCGATGCCGAAGTCTCCCGCGATAACGCCGAACGGGTACGCCAGAATGCTCGCAACCGCCGGCCCCACGGGCACGATGTTGTGCACGATCGCGCCGATGGTCGACAGCACGGCGAGCACCACCACGGGCACCTTCCAGCTTTCGGGAAGCGCGCCCACAACGGCGTTCACGATCCAGTCGCCGGCACCTGTGGCAACCACGAAATGCGCAACCGACAAAATGCACATGATCATAACCAGAACGCCCCAGTTCATGCGCGAAACAAGCTCCTTGAACTGCAGCGTGGAGCAACCCGGCACCGAAAGCGCCACCACCGCGCAGATGGCGATCATGGCGGTGTTCAGCACGCTGATCCACGAACTTAGGATCCAAAACACCATGGCCAGCGCGATGATCACGATGGTGGCAATTTCAGGCCGCGTGATCTTGCCCATGCCGGAAACCTCGGCCATGGTGGCGTCGATGGATTCCTGCGAAATCTCTTCGGGCTTGAAGAAGCGCGTGATCACGAACCACGAAGCGAACAGCATGATAATGCAGAACGGAAGGCCGATCATCGACCATTCCACGAAGCTCATGTTCACGCCGAACAGCGACGAGAACAGCCCCACGGTGACAACATTGCAGCCGTTGCCCGTCATAACCGCGCAGCCGCCGGCGTAGCTTGCCCACGGAATGGCGATCATCATGGCCTTGCCCATGGGCGACTTCAGCTTCTCGGCGTGGTTCAGCTCGAGCAGGCGCTTGCCAACGGAAATGAACACGCCGCATGCGGCCACGTCGGACATGAAAAAAGACAGGAACGCCGTCGCGCACATGAACCCGAGGAGCATCTTGTTCGTGTTCGTGCCCGACCATTTCAGCACGAAGGCCGCGATGCGGGTGGGAAGCGTCGTCGCATCGAGCGCGACCGTGAAGGCGAACGTGCCCATAAGGAAGAACACCGTCGATCCCATGGCGTTCTTGTACGCCTCGTCGAACGTGCACACCCCCATGATGGGCATCATGATCAAAATGAGCAGCGCCGTTGCCGGAAGCGGCAGCGATTCGGTGATCCACAAAAGGATGCCGGCGGCCAAAATACCCAGCACCATGCGTCCTTCGTAGGTGAGCCCCGGCGTGGCCGGAGCCAGTGCGGTCACAGCGATGACGATCGCCGCGATGATGATGAACAGGATGCTCCGCGGCCTCAAACCCGCGGGCTTAAACGCTTGAGCCATGCTACCCCCTAGTGCTCAGCTTATCCTTGTTTCCCCTTGAACGAGAAAACCCTCGCCGTCGGCTTTCACGCGACGGCGAGGGTTAATGCGTTGTGCGAGCTTACGCGGCGCCGAGCATCGGCGGCAGGATAAGCAGAACGGCGCTGAAGAACACCATCGTGGCGATGGTGACGGGCAGGCCGCCCTTCCACATCTCGTTGAACTTGTAGTAGCCGCCCGCATACGAAACCAGAAGCACAGAATCGAGCGGAACCAGGAAGCACAGCGCGCACCATAGAGCCAGCATGACGATGGTCGCGGTGTAGTTGCCGCCAACAGCTCCCACAAGGCCGATGACCGGGGCGGTGACGAGCGCTGCCAGGCCGGGGCCAGAGGGGAAGAAGTTGTGGATGATGGCGAGCACCACGCTGATCACCATGAACAGCGCGAAGAAGCTCATGCCGGAGGTGACGCCCAGAAGCATGTTCACGATCCAAGCGACCGAGCCTGCGGCCGACATGGCAGCAACGATACCGTTGATGGAAGCCATCATGAGCAGGATGTCCCACGGGCTTTCGGAGCGGTACTGCTTGGTGGTGATCATGGACGTGCCCGGCAGGAACAGAAGGCCGAGCGCGAACAGAGCGACGAACGTGGTGTTCAGGATAGGCAGCCACGAGCTTGCGATCCAGCACACCAAAGCCACGACCAGAATGCCGATGTTGAACTTCTCCTTGAAGTCCATGGGCGGCAAAGCGGAAACCTCGTCCAGGAACTTCTTCACCGTCTCATCGGAAAGCGGCTCGGGCTTGTACACCTTGATGAGGATGAACCAACAGGCCACAAGCGAAAGCGCCACGGGAATGATGGTGTAGCCGAACCATTCGGCGAACGTGATGGTAACGCCGCACGCGCTTTCGGCAAGGCCCAAAACCACGACGTTGATCGGCGTGCCGGAAGGAAGCAGGCAGCCGCCGAACATGACGGCGAACGGAATGGCGAGCGCCAGACAGCGGCCCATGTTGGACTTGCCCTTTTCAGCGCCAGCGGCGCGCAGAAGCGAGGCCGCGAATCCCATCATAATAGCGGTGAGCGCTATGTTGGACATAACAGTGGAAATGATGGCGGAGATGACCATGAAGCCCAAGATGACCAGGTTGATGTTGCCCTTGGTCATGCGCACCACCATCGCGATCAAACGCTGAGGGAACGTGGAGACGCCCAGAAACGTGGTGAAGCCGAAGATGCCGACGAACATCCACAGCGAGCTCGTGAACGTTGCGGCCCATATCTCCTTGTACGTCGCGATTCCCAAGAACCCGCAGAGCGCGACCATCACGAGCGAGGTGATGGGCAAAGGCAAAGCCTCGGTCGCCCACATGACGACGGCGGCCAGAAGCACCATGATCGCCGATTGGCCCTCGCGGGACAGATCAGGCGACCAAAGCGGCCCGAACTGGCCTACGAGGATCAACACGATAGCGACGACTATCCAGGCCCATTTGAACAGCACCTTGTTCTTTTTGACTGATTCAGCCATGTTTTCCCTTCCTTCTCAACTTGATGAGCCCGCAGCATCTTAACAAGTCAGACGCTGCGGGCAAATCCCCTGGGTATCGCTTAGGCCACTGACTTCAGGAAGATGTCGCCCAAAACGACGTCTTCCGCGGTCGTGTCGGCCGAAAGCTCGATGTCCTCGTAGCCTTCCACCGAAGCGGTGACGGTGTAGGGCGCGTCTTCGAGCTCTTTGAAGCGGAACTCGCCGAACTCGTCGGTGGAAAGCGTGGCCACAACCTCGCCGTCGGCGCTGTGCAGTTTCACCTCCGCACCTATGATGACCTCGTTAATCGTGCGGTCCACGAGCACGCCGTACACCCACTTCTTCGGAATGTTGATGTAGTACACGTGCGGGTGAGCGCCTTCGGCGACGGGCATGGGCGTTGCGCCTTCCGGCACGTCCTCCTCGTCGATGTAGGTAAGGGCGCCCGTTGCGCACACGTCCACGCAGCGCGGAACCGTCCAACCGTCATCGAGCAGATGCGCGCATCCCGTGCACTTCTGCGGGATCTCCAGCTTGTCGTTCCAGTAGATTGCGCCCGCCGGGCACGCGTCGACGATCTGCTTTTGGCCCTTGGACTTCTCCGGGTCGATGATGATGAGGCCGTCCTCGCGACGGTACACAGCGCCGTCCTTCGCCGCGTTCATGCACGCTGCGTTTTCGCAATGGCCGCACATGACGGGCGTGTACTGCACCTTCACCTCGGGCACCTTGCCGCGGGTTTCCTGGTTGACCTTGCACCAGAACTGGCCGCTCGTGGGCTGCTCGGCGGCTATGGGGCTCCAGTCGTTGCCGCAGTGCTCGTCTTTGCAGGCCATCTGGCAACCGTAGCAGCCGTTGCACAGGCTCGCATCGAACAGAATGGTTTTCATCGTCTATGCCTCCTGCAGGTAGTCGTAAACGTTCGTGCCGGTTTCGGCCGTGTAGTACTGCGTGTCGAACGCCCCGGGGTACTTCTCCTTGAGCGCGTTGATGTCGCACTTGCGCACGCCGACCAGATAACCGCCGGTCACTTCGCCTGCGGCGTTCTTCGAAGAGGTGTTGCTCGGGGCGATCAGGTTGTTCGCGCCGCCGCGGTCGATGCCGCCCACACCGCTCACGATGGGGTCGGTTTCCGCGCCGTGGTCTTGCAGAACCGCGCCCGGGATGATGCGCTCGGACACGTACGCGCCGCCGAGCACGGTGCCGCGCTCGTTGAAGACCTCCACGATGTCGCCGCTCTTGATGCCGAGCTTCTCAGCGTCCACCGGGTTGATCCACACGGGCTCGTAGGCGTAGCCGTCCTCGCCAACAACCTTGCAGGTCTCGATTTCGCGAGTCCACGGGCAGTCGTCGAAGTTGGCGTGGATGCGCCAACGCGGGTGGTTGGACACCAGAAGGAACGGGTAGTCCTTCGCGCGCTCGCAGCTGATGCGCTCGTGGTGCGACTCGGATTCCTCGATCCACTTCGCCACGGGCTGACGCTCGGGGTCGTCGGGGAAGAAGTTCGCAAGGCCAGTGGAGTAGAACTCGATCTTGCCGGTGGGCGTTTCCATCGGGTTGTTGTCGGGGTCCTCGTAGAACTCGATCATGCCGGCGGGCTCTTTGTCCCAGCCCTCGCGGGTGGGGAGCATCTGGTAGCCCTGCTTCTTGATCAGCTCGAGGTCCTGCTCGTCTTCGGGGATGCCGGAACCGCGGTAGCCGATTTCCTGCCATTCCTCGACGGTCATGTCGCCGGTCAGGTGGCTCGCGCAGTCCTCGTAGATGCCGCCGAACTTCTCCAGCTTCTTGGCAACCTCGACGACGGCCTCGTAGTCGGAAAGCGACTCGTACTGGTGGTCGCACGCATGCTCTTCCCAGATGACGGAGTTGAACTGGCCCGAATAGGTGTCAACGCCGAAGTCGTCCAGCTCGAGCGTGGTGGAAATCGGCAAGATCATGTCGGCGAACAGCGTGTCGTTTTCCATCCACGGATGCTCGACCAAGAAGAACTCCAGGTTGGGGTTGGTAAGCGCGTCCTGGAACTCGTTGCCACCGTTCCAGCAGGTGGACCAGCAGGGAGAGTCGGACCAGATCATCTTGATGCCGTGGTCGCCGTCCTGCGGGAACTGGAAGTGCTTGAACTGGTCGGTGCGGTGGTGGCGGCTCGTGGTGTGGCCGTACCATTCCACCTTCTCTCCTTCCTTAACGGTGATGCACTGCGGCACCAACGTCTTCGGAATGAACGACGCGGGAAGCTCGCCCAAAACCGAGCCGTGGTAGCACGCGCGAACCTCGGGAAGGAAGTGTCCCGGGGGCAGCGGGTTGAACGAGTCCATGCCGATAAGGGCCCATTCGATGAATTTCACCTGGTTGCGGCCCGGTTTGCCCACTGCTTGCATAGCGAGCAGGTACACCTCCAGGCGCGCGGGCTCATGCGAATAGCACGAGCGGATATAGCTGCCGCCGTTGCAGTGGCCGATGGACACGTTGTGCTTGGCCCAGTAGCGCGCGAGCGCCTTGATGCGGTAAGCCGGCACGTGGCACTTCTCCTCGGCCCATTCCGGCGTCTTGGGAACGCCGTCCTCGTTGCCGAGCACGTAGTACTCGAACCAGTCGAAGCCGTCGGTGTGCGTCTTCACGTACTCGGTGTCGTAGGTGCCCTCCGTCATCCACACGTACGCGATGGCGAGCTGCATGGCCGCGTCGGTGTTGGGCAGAATCGGGATCCACATGTCGGAGTGCACGGCGTTGGCGTAGTTCACGTCCGGCGCGATGTGGATCTGCTTCACGCCGATTTCGGTGAACCAGAAGCACAAACGCGACGCCTGCTGGCCCGACCAGCCCCACGGCGTGGTCTCAGGGTCGCAGCCCCAGAACAGAAGCGCGTCGGAATTCTCGGAGATGTCCTTGAACAGGTTGTGCTGATGGGTGTTCTGACCCAAAGGCTCGTTGCCCCAGGCGTGCTTGGCGCCCCAGTACCAGCCTTCCCAGCTGTCTGGCTGGCGGGCCTGCATGGTGAGGCCGCCCGTCATGTCCAGAAGGTTCGCCATGGTGCCGTGCGGGCCGTGGATCGAACCGGTCTCGCCGTGGCCGTCGCCCTGGCAGAAGATGGAGTTGCGGCCGTAGGTTTCGTCGATGCGCTTGATCTCCGACGCGATGATGTCGGTGGCCTCGTCCCAGCTGATACGCTCGAACTTGGACTTGCCGCGGTTTTGCGGGTTGCGCTCGCCGTTGGGATCCCAGTCCACGCGCTTGAGCGGGAAGGGGATGCGGTTGGGCGAATAGGTGCGGGTCTTGTAGATGAAGGTGAACGGGGAGTTCAGCGTCTTCATGCCCGGCTCGAAGGTGTGGCCCTTCGCGTTGATCGTCCAGTAGTTCAGATCCTCTTTGGTGTAATGCTCGTCGTAGTGCACCGGACGCATACGAACAACTTTGCCGTCTTTCGAGTCAACGGCGGTCAGGTTGGCGCCGTTGCCGAAAGAACACAGCGACATGTTCTTGTAGATGGTTTTATCCGATGTCTTCATGCTCCTCCTACTTTCGTCGTTTCTTGCAGAAGCCGCATGCCGTGCGCGGACGCTCGCGGATGCGGCGAGTGATGAGCTCGAGCCCTGCGGCTCGGTGATCCCCCTGCGATGCAGTGTATGGAGCGCGCGGGCGGAAGAAAAACATCGGCTCGTTGACCCGCTTCCCGTTTTCGTGGGGGCAAAGCGGCCCATCGTTCAGGTGGGCTAGCTCAACGAGATGTTGAGGCGTGGGTTTCCCAAGGTCGGTAGGCGGTTTTCCTGCGCATTGAAAGGTTGCTCGCAAACTGTTTGAAGAAAAATACTCACGCCGAAAAGCACAGTGAGCTTTAGAATTGCTACAAGGGTACTGGGGGAAATCTATCGAGGGGGACGAGTATGAACATCGATTACCTGTACTATTTCATGGACGTTGCCAAGACGAAGTCGATCACGCGCGCCGCGAAGCTGAACTTCATTTCCCCGCAGGGGATGAGCCGCGCCATGAACGAGCTCGAAAAGGAGCTTGGGTGCCAGCTTCTGGTGCGTTTCTCCAACAAGCTGGAGCTCTCCGAAGCGGGCGAGAAGATAGAACCCTATATTTCCTGAACCATCGAAAGCTATTCGCGCCTGCTCGATTTCGCCACGAGCGAATCGCATCTGGAACAGAACGAGAGCCGGTCGATCATGCTCGAATGCCAAAACGTCGCCATGTTGGCGTTTCTGACGCGCGAGGCGAAAGATTACGTCATCGCATCGGATGCCATACATTTCAGGGAATGCCAGAACTCGCAGATCCGCTACGACCTTCTGATGAGCGCCGAGGCGAGCGACCCCGCGCCCACGATCGGGCTGGCGTGCTTCTTTCGCCAAAACCACGGTTCCAGCCTCGACGGCATCAACGATTTGGAGAAGGCGGGATTTCAGTATCGGCCGTTTCTGCGCACCTACGACAAGGTGCTCGTGAACGTGAAATGCGACCTGGCGAAAAAGGAAAAGCTAACCGATGCCGATATCGTGGAAAAACGCATCGCGTGCACCAACACCGAGCTTTCCACGTTGCTCGCGAACCGCTTCGGGCGCGACGCCATCGTGCTCTCGAGCGCCGATTGGTCGCTTCGCCGCCGTATGGTGGAAAGCGATTCGGCGGTGACGTTTCTGCCGGCCATCGCGACGCTCACCATGGAGGAAAGCGAGGATTTCGCGCTGCGCGACATGGACAACCCCTACGGCGTGGAAATCGGTTTCGTGGGCACGGAGTCGAGCCTGGAAGACGATGCGTTCAAGACACTCATGGACATTCTGCGCCGCTTCTATCTGAAGCACGAGAACACGGGGCTTTTCACCCTGTGCGACTAGGGTCTTCGGCCGCATGGCAATGCTTGAGAACGCATGACCTGCCCCTTTAGCATGCTCTGTCATGCGTAACCCCCTGCTCGGCGAAGCGCGGGACATTTTCTGCCGTGTGCCGTTCAATTGCTTGAAAAATGCAGTGTCGCGGGCCTTAAAGGGCGGGAATCGCACTCGCGTCGCCCATGCGCGAGCGAGCGTGCGACCAAGCCTTCTGCGCCAATTCGCCCTTCCCATCAAATACAAAGGCGCCCGACGCGTGAGGGGAAACGTCGGGCGCTGTGGAGGGATAAAAAGGGGGATTGTCGATAAGACTTAGGCCTGGGGTGCCTTGGGCGCGGCGGGCGCCTTGGGAGCACCAGGGGCTTTCGGGGCGCCGGGAGCGCCGGGAGCCTTAGGAGCGCCGGGAGCCGCGGGCGCGTGGCCCGGGGTGGAAACCGCGAACCCGCATTCTTCGCACTGCGTTGCGGAAATCGGGTTCTCATGCCCGCACATGGGGCAGGAAACGGTGTTGGCATTTGCCGTTGCTGGTCTGAAGCACATGTCGTTTTCCTCCTTTCGTTTCTTGCTGGCACCTAGATTACGCGACGGCGCGGCGGTTGCACAGCAGCCCCTCGTTGGGCCGCCATCAACAAATCTGGGGGGTTCGAAAACGTGCGAAACGGCCCCTGCTTTTGTTGGGGCGGCTCTGTCTTTCGTTGATGTGACCTCGGCATATCGCGCGCGCGAACAACGTATCATTAAGCCAGTGCAAGCTTTGAGACAAGGAGGCAGAAATGCTTGGACCACTGGGTGGAGACCGACTCTGGAACCCGAAGGAACTCGATAAGTGCAAGGCCGCTGCGCAGGAGCTCGTTAACGCGCAGGACAAGGGCGAGGCCGAGGGCGGCATCATCTACGGCTACATGTACACCATGAACAACAGCGACTACGGCTTCAAGGGCGACGACCTTGAATTTAAGAGTACCGAAGAGATCGCTGCGTTCGATGCGAACGGCCAGGTGAAGAACACCTACGTCGTGTACAAGCAGGCGTAAGCGCTTATCGTTAGAAGCCTTGGAATCGAAAGAGGGGGTCGGCATATGCGCCGGCCCCCTCTAATATGAGCAGGACATTGTCAAGAGGCAAAATCGGGCCTGACCCAGTTTCCTGATGAGGCCCCGTTCGCTTTCGATATTTCCTGCGCCTTGGCAGCTGCTCCTGAACCTCGCCGGCCGTTGCCGCGCTCTTACACGTTCTTCAGCAGGATGGTGCTCATGCAGTCGGCAGCGTGCTCGATCGCGTCCGCGCAGTTCTCCATGTGCTCGAAGATGCGCGACCACACCATCACGCGCATGGTGTTCTCGCAATCGACAGTATGCAAATCGCGGATGACGTGCATCAACAGCTGGTCGGCCTCTTCCTCGTAGGTGTTCACCTCGATGATGAGCGACTTGAACTTCTTGGACTTCTTGAAGTTGCGGAAGTCCTCCATGGCCTTGTTGAGCGCCTTGCATTCCTTCTTCAGCAGCTGCGCGAACTCGAGCGCATCCTTGTGCATGATATGCACGTCGTACATGTAGAAGCGCTGGATGACCTCTTCAAGCTCGTCGATGATCGTATCGAGCGCCTGAGCGAGGCCGATGATGTCCTCGCGGTCGATCGGCGTGATGAAATCGGTCGCCACGTTGCGGAAGATGTCGTGGTTGATGTCGTCGCCTTTGTGCTCGATGGCGTGTGCCTTCTCCATCGTTTCCTTGAGTGCATCGGCTGTGGTGAATTCCTCGATGGCCTTGATGAGCAGGTCTGCCTCATCGACCGCAAGCTCCGAGAGGTCCTCAAACGCGCTGAAATAGTCGTACTTATGGTGCCTCTTGCCCATTCATCGACTCCTTTTCGCTAAGCGAATTGGCCAGAAGAACGCGAGCCTCGGGAAGGGGTCGCGCTGACGCTCAAACGCCCAGAGTTTAACGTGTTCTTTACTTAGTTCTCAACGCGATTCGCCCGAATTGCCGCAGACGACATCAGAAAGCCCCGCAGCGGCGTAATCAGCAGACTCTTACGCCCACTGCGCGAAGGTGCGGCTCCGCTCGGCACCGATGGTGGTCTGCCTGCCGTGCCCGGGAAGGACGATCGTCTCGTCGGGCAGAAACGCCAGCTTGCGAAGCGATGCGCGCATCTCCTTCATGCTTCCGCCCTCGAAATCGGTGCGCCCCACAGACCCCTCGAACAGCGTGTCGCCCGAAATAAGGACAGGTGCGCCGTCCTCGTGGTTGCCGAACTGCGGCACGAGGTACCAGCACATGCCACCCTTGGTGTGACCAGGGGTTAGCATCACTTTCCACGCCATATTGCCGATCTCCACGACATCGCCGTCCTCGGCGCGGAAATCGATCGGGCAGGTCTTGAACTTCCAGTTGTCGCGGGAGAGGGGCTTCTCCCCGCAGATTTCAGGGGCGTCGATCTTCGACGCGATCACCGTCGCGCCCGTCAGACGACGCAAGTCGGCCGCTGCGCCCACGTGGTCGGAATGGCAGTGCGTCAGCACGATCGCGTCAAGCTCGCGCCCGCCGAGCGCGCGCACGATCTCCTCCGCGTCCGACGACGGGTCGACCACCATCGTCGCCTCGCCGTCCGAAATGAAGTACACGTTGTTCTCGAGCATTCCCTGCATGAGAAAGCACACGTCAACGCACGTTTTTTTCACCACTCGAAGAGACATTGCCTCAACCTTTCGATAGGAACAGTCCACAGGCAGGCTCAAGCGAGGCACGCGCCCACCGCGCCTGTGGACGAACGGCCATTACTTCTTCTTCCCCCCTTGCCCGGGGAGCATGCGATGAGCGTCGAACACGCCCTCGAGCCCGAGCAGCTTGCGCTGCACCGCATCGATGAGCGAGATATCCGACACCTGGAACAAAAAGCGCATCTCGACCATGCCGTCGCGGTGCGAGATGGTATTGCAGGACAGCACGTTCGCGCCCATATCGGAGAGGACCACAGTGACATCGCGCAGCAGGTTCAAGCGGTCGATCGCCTCGATGTAGATCTCCACCTTGTAAGACGTGCTCGACGGCGCAGATTTCTCCCACTCCACCTCGATGATGCGCTCGGGGTGCTTCATGAGCTCCTCGGCGTTCGGGCAATCAGCGCGATGCACCGACACACCGCGGCCGCGCGTCACGAAGCCCAAAATCTTGTCGCCCGGCACCGGGTTGCAACAGCGCGACAAACGCACGAGCACGTCATCGACGCCCTTCACGACGATGCCGTTCGAGCTGTGCGCCTCGCGGCGCTTCGGCGAGACGACGCTTGTGATCATGGGGGGCATGACACCGGGGCTCGTCTCGGACTGCCCGAGCGCGCCGGCACGCGATTCCTCGTTCCCGTCGTCGACAAGCAGCTTCAACAGGCGATTGCCCACATGCTGCGGGCTTTCCTTCCCCGTGCCGATGTTGACGAGCATGTCATCGGGGCTTTTGTAACCCATGTGCTCGGAAATCGTCTTGATCGCGCGCATCGAGTTGGCGCTCGAGATGCCGATGCCGTGCTTCTTCATTTCGCGCGTCAAGCGGTCGCGGCCTATCTGCAGATCGTCGGAGCGGCTCGCCTTGCTGAAGAACCCTCGGATCTTGTTGCGCGCCGAGGGCGTCTTCACGATGTTCAGCCAGTCGCGCGAAGGCGTGGCGCTCTTCTGCGTGAGGATTTCCACGCGGTCGCCCAGCTGCAGCTCGTAGGTCAGCGGCACGATGGCACCGTTCACCTTCGCGCCCACGCAATGGTTGCCCACCTCGGTGTGGATGGCGTAGGCGAAATCGACCGGCGTTGATCCCGCCCGCAAGCTCATGACCTCGCCTTTCGGGGTGAACACGAACACCTCGGTCGGCGCTAGGTCGACCTTCAAGTCCTTCAGGAACTCACGCGAGTCCTGCGTCTCGTCCTGCCAGTCGACCATCTGGCGCAGCCACGCCAGCTGCTGGTCGAGCGCGGCGTCGGCCTTCTCGCCCTTTTCCTTGTAGCGCCAGTGTGCCGCCACGCCGTATTCGCTTTGGCGATGCATCTCCTCGGTGCGAATCTGCACCTCAAGCGGCCGCCCCGCTGGGCCGATGACCGTGGTGTGCAGGCTTTGGTACATGTTGAACTTCGGCATGGCGATGTAGTCTTTGAACCGCCCGGGCATGGGGTGCCACAGCGTGTGCACCGCGCCCAGCGCCGAGTAGCAATCCTTCACCGACTTCACGATGATACGCACGGCGATGAGGTCGTAGATCTCAGAGAAGCCTTTGCCCTTGTTCACCATCTTTTGGTAGATGGAATACAAATGCTTCGGGCGGCCCATGATCTGGCAGACGATGTTGACCTTCTTCATCTCGTCGTGCAGCGTGTCGATCACTTCGCCCAAGTACTGCTCGCGCTCGGCGCGCGACTCGGTGACCATGCGGCTGACCTGCTTGTACTTGTTGGGCTCGAGGTAGTAGAAGGAAAGGTCCTCAAGCTCCCACTTCACCGAGTTGATGCCCAGACGGTGCGCGATGGGGGCGTAGATTTCGAGCGTTTCGCGCGCCTTGAAGATGCGGCGGTCCTCCTTGAGCGCCGAGAGCGTGCGCATGTTGTGCAGGCGGTCGGCAAGCTTAATCACGATGACGCGGATGTCTTTGCTCATGGCGACGAACATCTTGCGGATGGTGGCCGCCTGCTTGTCCGACAGGCTTTCCACCTCGATGCGCGTAATCTTGGTGACGCCGTCGACGAGCGCGGCAACGTTCTCGTTGAACTCGGTTGCCACGTCCTGGTAGGTAACGTCGGTGTCCTCGATCGTGTCGTGAAGAAGCGCGGCGCACAGCGTCTCGCCGTCCATGCGCAAGTCCGCTAAGATGATGGCGACCTCGACCGGATGGATGATATAGGGCTCGCCCGATTTGCGCGTGACGCCCTTGTGTGCCGCATCGGCGAAGCGGAACGCGCGCTCGAGCATGTCGCGCTCATCGTCGGTCAGGTAGCCGTCGGTCAGGCGCTGCAGCTCGACGAAGCGCTCTTCCGGGGTTTCCGTCGAGTGAAGCTCCCCCACCTCGGTGGGACGAGGCGCCACCGAAAACGATTTCTCAGGCGTGTATGCGCGCCCGAGCATGACATCATCAACCGTCTGCTTTTCGGAAGACGACTTGAGCGACTCGCCGAGCATTATCTCGTCATCGCTGCCGTTGCGGCCATTGGTGCTCATGTCAGTCCTCCTTTCCCTTGAAGCTAAATCGTAGTGACTTCATTCTACTCGATTCGTCAAAGGGAAAAGAAGACTTAGAAACAACTGGTCGCACGCCACACGCCGCTACCGCAGATGCAGAGGCTTCATCTGCGGGGTGATGGGCCCGGACACACGCTGCTCGAGGCGCGCGCAGTCGCAGTCGATCACCCACTCGTAGAAGGCCTTGAAGATGTCGCGCTCGCCTAATCCCTCGCGATAGCGCACGCTGTCGGTCAGCTCCACGCGCCCGGCGCCTTCCTTCACGCGCACCATACGCGCACCCTCGCCCGACGCGTAGGCCACATGCGTCTCGATAAGCCCCAGCTCGCGGAAGACCGCGATGCCACACGCCGCCGACGCCGCCGTGATCTCGCAGCCCGCACCGCTCACGATGTGCGCGAGTTCGCCATCCGCCATCTCGAAGAACTCGCCGGGCGTCTTGCGCTGCCACGTGCGAAGCGTGCGGTACACCTCGGCAAGCACATCGTGATCGGGCGTCATGTCCTGCAAGATGCGGTCGTTGTGCTTCACGTCCGAGCGCCCGAACAGCAGATGCACGCGCGCGTCTTTGCCGTCGCGCCCCGCACGGCCGCTCATCTGGTTGAACTCGATCTCATTGTACGGCAGCTGGAAGAGCACGACGTTGCGGATGTCGGGAATGTCCACGCCCTCGCCGAACGCCGACGTGGCCACGAGCACCGCAATCGCGCCCGTGCGGAACAGCTCCTCGACGCGCGTGCGCTCGGCGCGCGAAAGGCCCGCGTTGTAGAAGCCGATGAGCGGCGCCATTTGCGGCACGCGTTTGCGCAGGTTGCGGGCGAGCGCCACTGACTGCTCGCGCGAGGACACGTAGATGACGCTCTTCTCGCCCTGCGCGACGAGCGTCGCCAGGTAGTCGCCGCGATTGCGCAGGTTGCGCTGGTCGACCACGTGGAGGTTCGTGCGCATGGTGTCGTCCACCACGTGCCCCGCCACAGGAAGCACGCGGTCGATGTCGCTGGTGACAGCCTCGTCCGAGGTTGCCGTAAGCGCGAGCACAACCGGGTTGCCCATCTGCGCGATAGTGCTTCCGAGCTGCGCATATGCGGGGCGATGGCCCGCGCGCGAAAGGCCGATGTGGTGAGCCTCGTCAACCACGACGAAGCCGATGCGGTCGGTAGCCGCGAACTCGGGGGCGTGGCATACAAGGAACTCCGGCGTCGTGAGCACGATGTCGACCGAGCCATCCCTCAAGCCCGCAAAAACCTGGCGGCGCTCGTCGGGCGCGCTTTCCCCCGTAAGCGTGCACGCGTTGATTCCGAAGGGCGCAAGCGCCTCGTTGATATGAAACGCCTGGTCAGCGATAAGCGCACGCAACGGGTAGACGAACAGGCTCGCCGTATGGTGCGCGAGCGCCTCACATGCCGCATGCACTTGAAAGGTGAGCGACTTGCCGCGCCCCGTCGCCATGACGGCGAGCACGGAATTCCCCGCTCGAAGGCTCGAGAGCACCACACGCTGCGATTTGTGCAGCTCGCGGTCGCCGATGATCGCCCGCACCACCGCGTTCTCGAGCGCGTCGGGGTCGCTTTGCGCCTTCTGTTCCCACAACGCGCGGTTCTTCTCGCGCTCCGCCTCGTAGGCCTCGATGTCCTCGGGGCTCTCGCAGCAGTCCTCGCAAAGCTCCGCGTCGCTCGTGGCGTACAGGTCGGCCGCGAACGACAGGTTCTCCGGCTCGAGGCACGCCTCGAGCGCAGGGCACGTGCGAGCAGGCGTGATGGACTGCAGCATCGCCTTCACCGACTTGCGCCCGCGCCAGGTGTCGATTTCCACCTGGAACGCCGCGTTCACCACGCTGTCGGTCGTCATGAGCATGTCGATGTCGGTGCAGTGGAACATGATGCCCGAAATCGACGAGCGACCATTCGTGAGCGTGCACGAGAAATGGTTCTTCTCGGCGCCGACGGCGCGGCAATGGGTGAGCAGCACGTCACGCGCGAGGAAGCACGGCGTCGGGTTCTCCTGGCCGAAGGGGGCGACCTGCTTCAGCGCGCCCACCGTTTCGAGCGTGAGCTCATCGAGGTTGATGCACGTGTCAATCTCGATGAGCGGGTGGAAGTCGTCCTCGGGCAGCTTGTCAAGGTAGTCGCAGAGCGCCTTCGTAAACGCGGGGATGTCCTTGGTCTTGAGCGTGATACCCACCGCCGCCTCGTGTCCACCGAAGCGAACAAGCAGGTCAGACGCCGATTCGACCGCGGCGAACAGGTTCACGCGTCCGACGCTTCGGCCTGAGCCGCGCGCCTCGTCGCCGTCGATGGTCAAAAGGATGCACGGCACGCCGTAGATGCCGACCAGGCGGCTCGCAACGATGCCCTTCACGCCCTCGTGCCACCCCTCGCCCGCAACGACGAGAGCGCGCTGACCGTGGTAGATTTCCGCGGCCTGCACCTTCGCGATCTCGGAGAGCTCGGCCTCGATCGCGCGGCGCTGGTCGTTGAGCCCTTCGAGCTCGGTCGCCAAGCGGTACGCCTCGTCGAAGTCATCGGACATGAGCAGGTTGAGCGCCAGGTCGGCGTTGCCCATGCGCCCTGCAGCATTGAGGCGCGGAATGAGCGAGAAGCTGAGGTTCGTGCTGGTGAGGGGCTTGCCGACCGCCCCCGAGGTTTCGAGCAGCGCGGCGATGCACGGGCGCGGCGCCTTGTTCATCATCTTGATGCCCTCGATTACGAGCGGGCGGTTCTCGCCAAGCATCGGCATGAGGTCGGCCACCGTGCCGAGCGTCGCGAAGTCGACGAAATCGCGCCAGAGGTAAGGCTTGCCGAAGCGAGCACCGAGCGCCTGCACGAGCTTCAGCGCCACGCCCGCACCGGCGAGCACGCAGCTTTGACACGTGGCGTCGATCTTCGGGTCGGCGACGGGCACGCCTTCGGGGACCAGGTCCGTAGGCTCGTGATGGTCGGTGATCGCGACGTCGATCCCCGCCGCCTGCACGAGCTTCACCTCGGCCTTGCAGGCGATGCCGCAGTCAACCGTCACGAGAAAGTCGGGGCCGTAGGTCTTCACGCGCTCGAGCGCCGCAGCCGTGATGCCGTAGCCCTCCTCGAAGCGCTTCGGGATGAACGGCACCGTGTCGGCCCCGAGTTCCCGCAGACCACGGGTGAGAACCGTCGTCGCGGATATGCCGTCCAAGTCGAAGTCTCCGAACACGAGGATGCGATGGCCCTTCCGCACGGCGTCCTCGAGCGCGTCGACGACGTCGCCGAGCCCGGGAATCAGGTAGGGGTCGAGCCAATCGTGCTTGAACGAGGGAAACAGGAACGCGCGCGCCGCCTTCGGGGTGTCGATTCCGCGGCCGACAAGCGTTGCCGCGACGAAACGGGGCAGGTCAAGTTCACGCTGGAGCACCGATACCATGCGACTCGACGCACGGCGAATGTTGAACTGAGCTGACATGGAAATCTACCTCTAAACATGCATCGCTATCTTTTCTCGCTGCGTATTTTCCCACAATCGCCGCATGGTGTCACAGCTCACTTCAACCTTGCAGGGCAGACGGCCAACATGCCGCCCGCGCGAACCTACCATTGGCCCGCCCCGAATACGGAGTCCAAGCAGAGCGAGCGTAAAGGACGCGTAAAGATTTCCCCATTGCCCGAAACGCTACGCTAGGATGGAGAAAAACCGAGCTTAACAGGAAACGGATAGCGCTATGGCAAATTACGGCGTGATCGACCTGGGGTCGAATTCTGTGCGCCTCGTCATCTTCGACGTGAAGGACGACATAAGCAAAAAGAAGCCCATCACCTGCAAGGACTTCCGAAGCATTATCAACGACAAAGTGATGGCGGGGCTTTCGGCCTACGTTGATGCGGGCGAATTCACCCCGGAAGGCATCGCCCGCGCGGTCGACGTGCTCTCCGGGCACCTGAAGCGCGCGCGTTACTTCAACTGCGTGCGCACCGACATCTTCGCCACCGCCGTGCTGCGCAACTGCACGAACTCCCGCGAGGCCATCAGCGCAATCGAGAAGGCCATCGGCGCTCCCGTGAACTTGCTTTCCGCCCGCGACGAGGCGCATCTCAGCTTCACCGGGGCCTCGTGCGATCGCACGATTGAGAAGGGCACCGTGGTCGATTTGGGCGGCGGATCGACCGAGCTCATCCGCGTCGAGAAAGGGCGCGATTTCGACGACGTGAGCATCGGGCAGGGCTCGCTTTCCTCTTACGCCGGATACGTGGAGTTCGTCATGCCCCAGGCGAGCGAGGTCGAAGCAATCGAGCGCGCGTTTCTCGAACGCGTCGCGGAAACTCCCGTTGACCTGCAGAAATATCGCGCTGAGACGCTCTTTGGCGTCGGCGGAAGCGCTCGTGCCGCCGCAAAGCTCTATGCCCAGATGACCGGTGAGCCCTGCCGGCCAAGAACCCTCACGCCCGCGCACTTCGACGCGCTGCTCGATCTGCTGGAGAGCAACCCGTCGAAATTCGCCCACCTTGCAGCGCGCGCCGTTCCCGAGCGCATCCACACAGTCGGGCCGGGCTGCGTTATCCTCAGCACGCTCATGCGAGAACTTGGTGCCCGCGAGCTGCAGATATGCAAGCGCGGCGTGCGCGAAGGCTACCTCATCGAACGCATGCTGGGCAATACGCCTTGCCCAAGAGTCAAGGCTCAGTAACGCTTTCACCTCATCATCCCGCAGCGCGTTATCATGGAAGGTAGCGCGAAGAACGTGTCATCATGCACATCAAGGAGGCTCTGCATGGCCAACGACAATCCCACTTCATCAGACCAGGTCATTCCCGCAGCTGGCAATCCCGCACCCTATCTGCAGAACCGCGAGCTGTCGTGGCTCGACTTCAACGAGCGCGTGCTCGAGCAGGGCGCCGACGAGTCGGTCCCGCTTCTGCAGCGCCTGAACTTCATCTCCATCTTCTGGAGCAACCTGCAGGAATTCTTCATGGTACGCGTCGGCAGCCTGACCGACCTGTCGCTCGTGAAAAAGCACATCGTCGATTCCAAGTCCAACATGACGCCCTCCGAGCAGCTTCGCGCCATCTACCTGCGCTGCCATGAGCTCTACCCCGCCTACGAGTGCACCTTCGAGCAGGTTCGCCTGCTGCTGAACAAGGTGGGGGTCACGCACGTTCGCCCCGACGAGCTCACCGACGAGCAGCGCGCCTATCTGGCGGAATACGCCGAGGCCAACGTGACGCCGTTCCTCTCCCCGCAGATTATCAACGCCCGCCATCCCTTCCCGCATCTGGAAAACGGCGCGCTCTACATCGTTGTGCGCCTCGACGAGGAGGCCGACAACGCCCAGGAGCAGGCGAAAAGCGAGCACAAGAAGAAGGACAAGAAAGGCAAGAAAGGCAAGGGCAAGCCGGCGAAAGAGTCTGCGAAGGGCGCTTCCCTTTCGCAGAACGTCGGTGCCGAGGGAACCATGCTCGGGCTCATCCCCCTGCCGCGCCAATGCGCGCGCGTCGTGAAGCTGCCGGGCGATGGCTTTTCGTTCATCCTGCTTGAGCATGTGGTGGAAATGGTCGCCGAACAGGTGTTTTCCATGTACACCGTGAAGCACACCAACGTCATCTGCGTCACACGCAACGCCGACATCGACGCGACGGAGTCCACCGATGAGAACGACGAGGACTACCGCGAGCACATGAAGCGCATCCTGAAGAAGCGCGCGCGTCTGGCCCCGGTACGCCTCGAAAGCGAGCGCGAGCTCTCCGACACCCTCGAGCCGCTGCTGCTCGACCGCCTGAACCTGAAGAAGCACCAGGTGTTCACGACGTCGGTGCCGCTCGATTTGAGCTTCACCTGGGGTTTGGCATCGCATCTTTCCGAAAAGCAGTGCGCGGCGCTTATGTATCCGCCGTTCACGCCGCAGTGGCCGGCATGCCTTGACCGCAAACGCCCCATCATGGAGCAGGTCACGGCAGGCGGCGACGTGCTGCTTTCCTACCCCTACGAGAGCATGGACCCGTTCGTGCAGCTTCTGCGCGAAGCGTCACGCGACCCGCGAGTCATCTCAATCAAGATCACGCTCTACCGCCTGGCCAGCCAGTCGCATCTCGCCGAGGCGCTCATCGACGCCGCCGAGAACGGCAAGGAGGTCACCGCGCTGTTCGAGCTGCGCGCGCGCTTCGACGAGAGCAACAACATCGAGTGGTCGCAGCGCTTCGAGCAGGCCGGATGCAACGTCATCTACGGTTTCCGCGACTACAAGGTGCACAGCAAGATCTGCTGCATCACCCGCCAAACCGACGACGGCATCCAGCACATCACGCAGCTTGGCACGGGCAATTACAACGAGAAGACGGCGAAACTCTACACCGACCTGTCGCTCATCACAACGAGCCCCACAATCGGCCGCGATGCGACGGAGTTCTTCCGCAACATGGCGCTTGAGAACGTGTCGGACAACTACGACGTGCTGTGGGTTGCGCCCCTGCAGGTGAAGCCGCTCATTCTGAAGAACATCGACCACCAGATCGAGCTTGCTCGTCGAGGCGAACCGTGTGGGCTGTTCTTCAAGACGAACTCGGTCACCGACAAGGAGATCATCGACAAGATTGCCGAGGCGTCGCAGGCGGGCGTGAAGACCGTCATGCTCGTTCGCGGGATATCATGCCTGGTCCCAGGCGTGGAAGGCTACACCGAGAACGTGCGCGTCGTATCCATCGTGGGACGCATGCTCGAGCATAGCCGCATCTACGGCTTCGGACCGCGCACGAACATGAAAATATACCTGGCGAGCGCCGACCTCATGACGCGCAACATGGACAAGCGCGTGGAAATAGCCTGGCCCGTGCTCGACGAGAAGCTGCGCGACCGCATTCTGTCCTACATCGATGTCTCGCTTTCCGACACGGCGAAACTGCGCGAGCTGCTTCCAAACCGTCGCTACACGCCGCTTGGGTTCTTCGCGCAGGTGAGCCCCGAGGGCAAGACGATTCGCTTCGACTCGCAGGCGCATTTCATGGACGAGGCGCGGCTTAAGGCGCGCATGAGCACCGAGGTGGAAGTCGAGCGCGAGGTAGAGAAGCGCGAGGTGGTCGAAGGCGCGACGAACGTGGCACCGAGTGCGGGCACGGCAACTCCCGCGACCTCGGAGGCTGCCACAGTTCCTCCAGAAGCGATGAGCGCAACGAACGGTGCCGTTCCCGCTGACGCGGCTAGCGGCACCCCTTCCGCTGACACGACCGGCACCAGCGAGCCAGCGCTCGAGCCCGATGCCATCGAACCCGCCGAGGAAGTGGCGACCACGGCGATCTTGCCCCACATCGAGCAACCACCGCACAAGCCAAGCCTGCTCGTGCGCGCACTTGCCGCAGCCATTCGCCTCTCCAACAGGAGGAAATAACGAAATCGATTCCCAAAAAAGAGGAGGGCAGAACGTCCAGAGGAAGAGGCTTGCCAGGACTCTCCAAGGGAAAAGGCAACCGAGCCTGTCCACAAGAACAAGAAAAGCCAGGGTGCGACTTCACATCGCCCCTGGCTTTTTCCTTGCTCGCAGGATACGGCGTACGATTCCCATGCAGGGCATGCTTCCTTCGCGATTCCGTGCGCCTCGCGCAACTCGCACGCCGCAAGCAAGCCGCACACATGCCCAGCACGCACCCCATACGCTAGAGCATCGCGAGCAGCTCCTCGTCGGTCGGGTTGTCGAGCGCGTCAATTAAATCGCGCACCTCTGCAAGCTGGCCTTCCAGCTCGTCGAGCCGCACCTGAATCCGATCTTTCTCCGCACGCGCGAACATGCCCAGGCCAGCGAGCTGCTTGCGTAGCTCGTCCTCTTCGGCGCACAGGCGCTTGCCATCGGCCATGAGCTCCGCCCGATCCGCCTCATGCGCTTCCTGAAACGCCGCCGAAAGCCGCGTACGCTCGGTCTTCAACACGACGCCCGCCCTGGCCGCCACTTCCTGCGTGAACGACTCGGGAAAACGCTGCACAATGCTCTCGGGAATCGAGGCCGCATCGAGGCTGGTGCATCCGCGAAACGCCCGCGGCTCGATTTCCTCCACGCTCTCGGGAATCACGACCTCGCGAAGGGCTTGGCATCCCGAGAAGGCCTCCTCCCCGATCACCTTCAACGTACCAGGCAGTTCGATCCGCTCGAGTTCGGTGCAGCTTGCAAACGCGCGTCGGCCGATTGTCTTCAGGGCACCAAACTGCACGTCAACAAGCGAGGTGCAACGCTGAAAGGCATAGCGGTTGATCTCGGTCACCCCAGGCGCCACGATGCGAGAAAGCGAGGTTGCTCCCTGGAACGTGGCGTCATCGATGCAGCCGAGCGTTTCAGCGAACGTTATCTCGCGCAGCGAGGTGCAGTGTTGGAAGGCGCGCTTTCCCACCATAGCGACATCGCCTGGGAAGTCGACCTGCACGAGGTTGCGGCAGCCGTCGAAAGCGGCATCCCCCACCTCGATGAGGCTTTGGGGGGCGCGCAAGGAACGCACCTCGCCCTTGAAACGAAACGCCTTCGCCCCAATGCCGACGACACCGTCGGGCAGCACGGCATCGATGCGCTCATCCGGCTCGTCGGGGGTGAACTTCGCGACTATGATCTCGTATGCCATGGGTCTCCCTCACCTCGCGCACCAGGAAAGAAATCGCCCCCGATGAACAGGGGCGATATGCGATATCTTCTAGATTTCGGCCTCAACAACAGCGGCAATCGCCTCGGCGTGGGTCTTCGCGGCGTCCGCGTCCTCCGCCTCGACCATCACGCGAACCACAGGCTCCGTGCCGCTCGGGCGCAGCAGCACGCGGCCCGAATCGCCAAGCGCTTCCTCGGCCTTCGCGACGGCGGCGGCGATAGCCTCGTTGCCTTCAACCGCATGCTTGTCGCGCACCCGCACGTTGATAAGCGTCTGCGGGAACTTCTTCATGATGGAAACGACATCAGCCACCGGCATATCCGCCCGCTTCACCGCCGCGAGGAACTGGCAAGCCGTCATAAGGCCGTCGCCCGTGGAGTTGTGCTCAAGCAGGATCATGTGGCCCGATTGCTCGCCGCCGATGGCGTAGCCCTTCGCGCGCATCTCCTCGAGAACATAGCGGTCGCCCACCTTCGTCTGCACGACAGTGATGCCGTTGTCGCGCATCGCGTGGACGAACCCGAGGTTGCACATCACGGTGGACACGACGGTGTCCTCGGGCAGGCACCCGCGGCGCTTCATATCGAGCGCGCATACGGCCTCGACCATGTCGCCATCGATCTCGGTGCCGTCGGGCGTCATGAGCATCACTCGATCAGCATCGCCGTCGTGCGCCACGCCGACGTCCGCACCGCTTTCGCGCATAAGCTGGGCAAGCGGTTCGAGATGGGTAGAACCGCAGTTCACGTTAATGTCGGTGCCGTCGAAGTCCTCGTTGATGGCGATGACCTCCGCTCCCAAGCGACGGAAGGCCTCAGCACTCGTGAGCGACGAGGCGCCGTGCCCCGTGTCGAGCGCGATGCGCATACCCGAGAAGTCGATGCCCTGCGCGCGCACGCTCTGAACCGCATGCTCGATGTAGATTTCACAGGCCTCGTCAACAGGAAGGGCAACGCCCACCTCGTCGCCAGGAAGCATCGCGGCGGCGTCCTCGCCCTCCGCGCCCTCCTCGGCTCGAGCAGCAGCACCCTCGAGGCCGCCCTGCTTGATGAACTCCTCGATCTTATCTTCCACCTCGTCGGGAAGCTTGTAGCCCTCGGCGTCGAAGAGCTTGATGCCGTTGTACTCCGGCGGGTTATGCGAAGCGGAGATCACTGCACCGCCGTCGGCGTGCAGCTCGCGCACAAGCAGCGCAACCGCAGGCGTGGGGATAATCCCCACCGAAAGCTCGGTCCCTCCCGCGCTCATGATGCCGGCGGCAAGCGCCGATTCCAGCATGTCGCCCGACAGGCGGGTGTCCTTGCCGACCACGATGTTCTTGCCGAGGAACACGGCCGCAGCCTGTCCCAAACGATAGGCAAGCTCGCAGGTGAGCTCAGTGTTCGCGACTCCGCGGACACCATCGGTTCCAAATAGACGTGCCATAGGCTACTTACCCCTTTTAACGTGGCCTTGCTTGAGGCGAACCGCCCCTGAAGGTCGCTCTTCGTCGGTCATGCGCTCGTTGAGCTCGGCGGCGAACTCATCCAAATCGATGCCATAACGCTCGAGCACAACAAGAAGATGATACACCACGTCGGCCGCCTCATAGCGCAGGTGGTCGGTGCACGCATCAACGCGCTCGCCCGCGGAGGCGACCAGCGCTTCATAGCCATGCGCGTGGTGCTCTATAGCCCTCAACATCACGAGCTCCGACTCGACGTCCTTGGCTGCGAGTCCCACTTCACCTGCCTCTTCCATCACCTTCTTGAGCGGCTTGTCGGCCGGCCCATAGAGAAGCTGGTGCGTGTAGCTTTCCTCGCCCGCATCCCGACGCGCGCGAATCGTCGCAGCAAGCGCCTCGATTGTGGTTGCGATCTGCGAAGACGGGGCAACCTCGCCTTCGGGGACATACGTTTTCTCAGACATATGCGCCTTTCCTTGACCTGGCGCCCCATGCGGATTACGAGGGGGAAATCCCCCTATCCGCGAGGCTTCCTTGTCCTGCACGGGAAAATGACGAAAGGCCCCGAGGTACCCAGGATCGCCCGTGCGCACGCTTGCGTACTTGGAAGGTACGCGCCGCGATGCGCAGGGGCAAAGCTGAGTGCCTCAGGGCCTCACAGCGTCAAGTGGATCCGCCGCCCCGGGGGGGGCGGCGGAGTGATTATTCCTCGTCCTTGTCAGAATCGTCGGAATCGTCGGAATTATCCTCGTCATCGGCATGCTTCAAGCTGAAGCCGAAGTTGCCGACCGACCCGAGCAGCTCGTCGAGCTCCTCGAGGTTGCGATGGTAGCTGCGCGGAGGCAGCGCCTCGCCGAGCATGTCCTCGCCTTCCGTGTTGAACGTCGCCGGCTCGTCGCCGCCGATGAGGATGTTGTCGTCGGGGCTGAAAACCATATCGAGCAGCTGGCTCATGTCGTCGGAGGATGCCGAAAGGTCGTCCTCGATGACGTAGAGCAGGTCGTGCTCCTTCAGGCCCTCCTTGAGCTCCTCGATCGCCTTCACGCCGATGCCCTCGATGCGAAGGAGATCCTCCTCGGTATGGCCCACCAGATCGGCGACCGTCTCGATGCCCGCCTCGCTGAACTTGTTGGCCCAACGCTGCGAAACGCCCAGGTCGTCGAAGATGTACAGGCGCGCATCCTCGTCGGAAAGCTGCGGACCGCGATGCCCGAGCGACAGGCCCGAGTAGTAGTTGCCGTAGCTCGACCCCATGGAGTTGAGATAGCCATCGCCGTCGAGCGACCAATCCTGCGGCTGCGGCAGAAGCTCTTCCACCTCGCGCAACGCGTCGGGAGCGGTGTCTGGCAGCGTATCGCCGATAACCTTGCCCGTCGGGCGGCCCTTGTAGGTAAGGCCCACCTCGCGGTAGCGCTTAAGGCCGGTGCCAGCGGGAATCGGCTTGCCGATGATGACGTTCTCCTTCAGGCCAACCAAGTGGTCGGTCTTGCCCTCGATGGCGGCATCGGTGAGAACCTTGGTGGTCTCCTGGAACGATGCAGCCGACAGGAACGAGTCGGTGGCAAGCGAAGCCTTGGTGATACCCAAAAGCAGCGGCTGGCCGACCGGCGGGTTCTTGCCCTCGGCGATCAGAGCGTTCGCCTCGTTCTCGAACTCGTAGCGATTGACCTGGCGGCCCGGGAGGAACTCGGAATCGCCCGCGTCGAGCACGGCAACCTTGCGCAGCATCTGGCGCGCGATGACCTCGATGTGCTTGTCGTTGATGTCTACGCCCTGGGACACGTACACGCCCTGGACCTGGGCAACAATGTAGCGAAGCGTCGTGTTGGGGTCGGTCAGGCGCAGCAGGTCGTGCGGGTTCACCGAACCCTTGGTGAGCTGCTGGCCAACCTTGACCTCGCCGCCGTCTTCCACGCCGGGGAACAGCGTCGCGCGAGCGGAAACGACGTACTCGCGGTAGTTGCCTTCCTGGTCGTGGATCGTGAGCGTCTTGGACAACTTGTCACCGGAAACCTGCAGCGTGCCGGAGATCTCGGCGAGGACGGCCTGGCCCTTCGGCTTGCGCGCCTCGAAAAGTTCCTGAACACGCGGGAGGCCCTGCGTGATGTCCTCGCCCGCGACGCCGCCGGCGTGGAAGGTACGCATCGTAAGCTGCGTGCCCGGCTCGCGGATGGACTGAGCTGCGATGATGCCGACTGCCGTGCCGATGTTGACCGGGCGCGCCGTCGCGAGGTCCCAGCCATAGCACTTCTGGCAAACACCGTGCTCGGCATGGCAGGTCATGACCGTGCGGATGGTCACTTCCTCGATACCCGCAGCGGCCATCTCGGCCAGCTGGTCCATGGAGGAGATGTAGTTGTCGCCCTCGAGGACCACCGTGCCGTCGGCGCCCACAGCGGACTCGAGCAGGCAACGGCCGATGAGGTTCTCGTCGAGCTCGCCCTTCTCGTTGTACAGCGGGTAGGGAACGCCTTCGGCGGTGCCGCAGTCGATCTCGCGGACGATAACCTCCTGCGCGACGTCAACGAGACGACGCGTGAGGTAGCCGGAGTCAGCGGTACGAAGCGCCGTGTCGGCCATGCCCTTTCGAGTACCGTGCGTGGAGATGAAGTACTCCAACACCGACAGGCCCTCGCGGAAGTTCGACTTAACCGGAATGTCGATCGTCTGGCCCTTCGTGTCGGCCATGAGGCCGCGCATGCCTGCGAGCTGACGAATCTGCTTGATGTTACCACGAGCACCAGAGTCGGCCATCATGTAGATGGGGTTGTAGTGGTCGAAGTTAGCCGACATCGCGTCGCCGACCTTCTCGTTCGCATCGGTCCAGATGTCGACGACCTGCTTGTGACGCTCTTCGGGGCTCATGAGACCCATCTCGTAATCCTCGTCGATGGCGTCGACCTTGGCCTCGGCATCGTCGAGAATCTCCTTCTTGTTGGGCGGCACCGTCGCGTCGTAGACCGAAACGGTAATGCCCGCGAGCGTGGCGTAATGGAAGCCCGTCTCCTTCAGACCGTCGAGAATCGGCGGCACGTCGGCGAGGTCGTAGCGGTTGCAGACGTCCTCGACCAAGCGGCCGATTTCCTTCTTGTTCATCTGGTAGTTCATGAACGGGTAATCGTCCGGGAAGACGTTGTTGAAGATGATGCGGCCGATGGTCGTCTCGAGGCGCGTGCCAGCCTTGTGCTCCTCATAGGTGTGGAACGCGGTGGCAACCTGGGTGTCCTTCGGAAGGCGAACCCAGATCTTGGCCTGCAGGTCGACGTCGGCATGAGCGTCGTGCGCGTTCACAGCGTCCGCGAAGTTCACGAACGCGCGACCCTCGCCCAGGAAGTTGTCGCGAGCGGCGGTCAGGTAGTACACGCCGATGATCATGTCCTGCGTCGGCACGGTCAGAGGACGACCATGAGCAGGGGATTTGATGTTGTTGGCGGAAAGCATGAGCACGCGCGCCTCGGCCTGTGCCTCGGCTCCCAGAGGAACGTGCACAGCCATCTGGTCGCCGTCGAAGTCAGCGTTGAACGCCGTGCAGACGAGCGGATGGAGCTTGATGGCCTTGCCTTCGACGAGCACCGGCTCGAACGCCTGAATGCCCAGGCGGTGCAGGGTAGGTGCGCGGTTCAAAAGCACGGGATGCTCGACGATGACTTCCTCGAGAACGTCCCACACGTAGCTCGCGCCACGATCGACGGCACGCTTCGCAGCCTTGATGTTGGCGGCATATTCGAGCTCGACCAGGCGCTTCATGACGAAGGGCTTGAACAGCTCGAGAGCCATCTGCTGCGGCAGGCCGCACTGATGCAGCTTGAGCGACGGGCCGACGACGATAACCGAACGGCCGGAGTAGTCGACGCGCTTGCCGAGCAGGTTCTGGCGGAAGCGGCCCTGCTTGCCCTTGAGCATGTCGGAGAGCGACTTCAGCGGACGGTTGCCCGGGCCCGTGACAGGGCGGCCGCGGCGACCGTTGTCGAAGAGGCTGTCGACCGCTTCCTGGAGCATACGCTTCTCGTTGTTCACGATGATCTCGGGGGCACCGAGGTCGAGCAGGCGCTTCAAGCGGTTGTTGCGGTTGATCACACGACGGTACAGATCGTTCAGGTCGGACGTCGCGAAGCGGCCGCCGTCGAGCTGCACCATCGGGCGCAGGTCGGGCGGGATGACCGGGATGACGTCCAAGATCATGTCGGAGGGCTTGTTGTCGGACTTCAGGAACGCGTCAACAACCTTCAGGCGCTTGATCGCCTTCGCGCGCTTCTGGCCCTTGCCGTTGGCAATGGTGTCGCGCAGCTCTTCGGCGGCCTCTTCGAGGTCCATCGCGTCGAGCAGATCGCGCACCGCCTCGGCACCCATGCCGCCGGTGAAGTAGTTCTTGTAGTTCATGCGCATCTCGCGATAGAGCGCCTCTTCGGGAACGAGCTGCTTGGGTTCGATCTTCATGAAGGCCTCGAAGGCGTCCTGACGCAGCTGCTTGCGCTCGATGAACTCCTCGTGGATATCGGCGATCTCGGCCTCGACCTCTTCGGGGGTCAGGCGCTCGTCCTCGTCGATCTCGTCGACGAAGTCGTCGTCTTCCGGCACGTAGTCGGTGCCCAGTCGGCGCGTCGCCTCGATGAGGCGGTCGCGCTCGGCATCGAGCTCCTCGAGGTCGGCGGCAAGCTCGTCACGAAGCTCGTCAGCGTCCTCGTCGCGGCCTTCCTTGTCAACCGAAGTGATGATGGAGCTGGCGAAATACAGCACCTTCTCCAGCTCTTTCGGCGGGATGTCGAGCAGGTAGCCAAGACGGCTCGGGCTGCCCTTGAAGTACCAGATATGGGACACGGGCGCAGCGAGCTCGATATGGCCCATGCGCTCGCGGCGAACCTTGCTGCGGGTCACTTCGACGCCGCAGCGTTCGCAGACGATGCCCTTGAAGCGAACGCGCTTGTACTTGCCGCAGGCGCACTCCCAGTCCTTGGTAGGACCGAAGATCTTCTCGCAGTACAGGCCGTCCTTTTCGGGCTTGAGCGTGCGGTAGTTGATGGTCTCGGGCTTCTTGACCTCGCCGTGCGACCAGCTGCGGATATCGTCGGCGCTCGCGAGGGAGATGCGAAGCGCGTCGAAGTTGTTCACGTCGAATTCGGTCATCTCTTACTCCTCTCCACCGATAAGGTCGTTGGTCGTATCGTCATTAGATGAATCGCCCATCAATTCTCCCAGTTCAGCTGCGATGTCATCGAGAGCCTTGTCAGACTCTTCCTCAGAAAGCTTCGCGTCCGCGGCAATCGCGTCGAACAGCGCCTGATCCGAATCGTCGTCCTTCTTCTCGACGACGCCTTCGTCCTCGCTGATCGGCTGCATGTCGTGGCCCTCGAGCTCGACGTTCAAGCACAGCGACTTCATTTCCTTCACGAGAACCTTAAAGCTCTCCGGCACCTCCGCGGGCGGGATGTTCTCGCCCTTGACGATGGCCTCGTAAGACTTCACGCGGCCGGCGGTGTCGTCGGACTTCACGGTCAAGATTTCCTGCAGCACGTTGGAAGCGCCGTACGCGTAGAGCGCCCACACTTCCATCTCGCCGAAGCGCTGGCCGCCGAACTGAGCCTTGCCGCCGAGGGGCTGCTGAGTGATGAGGCTGTAGGGGCCGGTCGAGCGGGCGTGGATCTTGTCGTCGACCATGTGGCCCAGCTTCAGGATGTAGGTCTGGCCGACCGTGATCGGCTCGCGGAACTTCTCGCCCGTGCGGCCGTCATAGAGCCAGGTCTTGCCGGTGCGGGACAGCTGCGGAACGAACTCGTCGCGCGCCAGGTCACCGTACTTGGCATGGTTGATGTTGATGAGGTTCTTGTTCGCATGCTCAATGGCGTCGGAGATTTCCTCCTCGGTCGCACCGTCGAAGACAGGCGTCGCCACGAACTGCGGGCCGGCAACCGGCTTGTCGGTGTCCTCGTCAGACCAGCCCCACTTGGCAGCCCAGCCGAGATGGTTCTCGAGCAGCTGGCCAACGTTCATACGGGAAGGAACGCCGAGGGGGTTGAGCATAACGTCGATCGGGGTGCCGTCGGCGAGGTAGGGCATGTCCTCCACCGGAAGCACGCGGGAGATGACGCCCTTGTTGCCGTGGCGGCCGGAAAGCTTGTCGCCCTGCTGGACCTTACGCTTCTGAGCCACGAAGATACGGATAAGCTCGTTCACGCCAGGGGCAAGCTCGTCGCCTGCCGCGCGGCTGAAGCGGTGGATGCCGATCACGCGGCCGCCGGAGCCATGGGGCACCTTGAGCGACGTGTCGCGAACTTCGCGGGCCTTCTCGCCGAAGATGGCGCGCAGAAGGCGCTCTTCAGCGGTGAGCTCGGTCTCGCCCTTCGGGGTGACCTTGCCCACGAGCACGTCGCCCGGGAACACCTCGGCGCCGATGCGGATGATGCCGTCGGCGTCCAGATCGGCCGTCATGTCGTCGGACATGTTCGGGATCTCGCGGGTGATCTCCTCGGGGCCGAGCTTGGTGTCGCGCGCATCGACCTCGTATTCGGAGATATGGATGGACGTGAGCAGGTCTTCGGCAACCACGCGCTCGGACACGATGATAGCGTCCTCGTAGTTGTAGCCTTCCCACGGCATGTAGGCGACCATGAGGTTCTGGCCGAGTGCCAGCTCGCCACCGTCGCAGGACGGGCCGTCGGCGAGCACGTCGCCGGCATGGACCTCGTCGCCCTTGCGGACGATCGGGCGATGGTTGATGCAACCGGACTGGTTGGAGCGCTGGAACTTGGGCACCAGGTACTCGTCGTATTCGCCGTCGTTGTTGAGCACGATAATCGTCTGGCCATCGACGTAGTCGACCACGCCCGGGTTCTGAGCGACCAGAATCTCGCCGGAGTCGACCGCGATGCGGTGCTCCATGCC
>ERZ1034913.304-NODE-304-length-42918-cov-31.238154_pt1 | contig 42918 bp, 61 predicted proteins | sample MGYA00520697_ERZ1034913 | MGnify/ENA primary metagenome ERZ1034913 (study PRJEB33766, sample SAMN09781786) | gut metagenome | biome: gut microbiome | host: Homo sapiens | place: Madagascar | study: EMG produced TPA metagenomics assembly of the PRJNA485056 data...
TGGTGCGCTGGATGGCAGAAAACAAGCTCGAGGATGTAAGCGGGCTCACCGCGTTCGACGTTGGTTATCGCCACTTTCCCGAGCTTTCAAATAAGAGCACTTTGGTCTTCCTGAACGAACAGCCCTTGTAGGACCACCGCTACTTTTGAATGTGCTGCCTAGGCACAGCGCCTATTCCGCCAAGCCGTCGGCTTTGGCAACTTCGTTTGTCGAGCCGTCCTGATAGGTAATCTTGACATGCTCCACCTCGGACACCGCAACACCCGTCGGGGGCTCCAGGCGCCATTCCGTCAGGGCGATATCCATGGTCGTGGGCACATCTCCTTGATCTTTGAGCTTCACCGTGAGCGTTTTGAGCGCCGCGTCAAACGTCACGCGTTCGATTTCTTCACCTGGAATGGACCCACCACTCAGCTGCAACTGCACAAACTCACCGCGCGGGTACCAATAATCGCCCGGCGCGGCAACGGTATTGCCGCCCGTAACCTTCACCGTCATGATCGGCAGGGCATCATCAGCCTCAAACTCCCAGGCAGCGCCGCCGCGACCGCCAAACGTCCAGATACAAAAGGCAATCACCAGCACGGCAAGCACCGCAAAACCAATCGCGACAAGGCCATGGTGCGCACGGCTTTCCTCGGCCGATACATCCCATTGCGTCTCTCGATATAGATGCTTGTCTTCCATGTTCGCCTCCCCACAGGCACACTCGTTGGCCCAATCGTACCCATTCAGGCTATACTTGAGCCCATGACATAACGGGGAGCTTGCAGGACAAGACGGCAGGCTGAGATTGGGCGCGCCCGCCCTGACCCGCAAACCTGATATGGGTAATGCCAACGAAGGGAGCCGTGCCAATGAGCACACAGACCGAGCCCAAGCTCGTCACGCAAATCGACTTCGCCCGCGCCGGGCAGATCACACCGCAGATGAAGGAGGTTGCCGAGCGCGAGCATCGCGACCCCGAGTACATCCGCGAGCGCGTGGCCGACGGCCGCATCGCCATTCCCGCCAACATCGTGCATATCAAAAAGGGCATGCGAGCCTTTGGTGTCGGCGAGGGCCTGTCCACCAAGGTCAACGTCAACCTGGGCATCTCGGGCGACAAGGCCGATGCCGCCGAGGAGTGGAAGAAGGTCAAGATTGCCGAGGACTTTGGCGCCGACGCCATCATGGACCTTTCCAACTCGGGCAAGACGCGCCAGTTCCGCCAGCAGCTCATCGACGAGACGCCGCTCATGGTGGGCACCGTCCCCATGTACGACGCCATCGGCTACATGGAAAAGCCGCTGGTCAAGCTGACCAAGGACGACCTGTTCGAGGTCGTGCGCGCGCATGCCGAGGATGGCGTGGACTTTATGACCATCCACTGCGGCATCAACAAGTCGGTCACCAAGACCTTTAAGGAGACCGGCCGCCTGATGAACATCGTCAGCCGCGGCGGTTCGCTGCTGTTTGGCTGGATGGAGGTCACCGGCAACGAAAACCCCTTCTACGAGTACTTTGACGAGCTGCTCGAGATTTGCCACGAGTACGATGTGACGATTTCGCTCGGCGACTCCTGCCGCCCGGGCTGCCTCTACGACTCCAACGACGCCACCGAGACCGCCGAGATGATCGAGCTGGGCAAGCTGTGCAAGCACGCATGGGCCGCCGGCGTCCAGGTCATGGTCGAGGGTCCGGGCCACATGGCGCTCGACGAGATCGCCGCCAATATGAAACTGCAGAAGCGCCTGTGCCACAACGCCCCGTTCTATGTGCTCGGGCCGCTGGTGACCGATATCGGCGTGGGCTACGACCACATCACCGCCGCCATCGGTGGCGCCATCTCCGCCAGCTCCGGCGCCGACTTCCTGTGCTACGTGACGCCGGCCGAACACTTGTGCCTGCCCAACGCCCAGGACGTGCTCGATGGCCTCATGGCTACCAAGATCGCCGCACACGCCGCCGATATCGCCAAAAAGGTGCCGCACGCCCGCGACATGGACGACAAGATGGGCCAGGCACGCCGCAAGCTCGACTGGGACGCCATGTGGAAGTGCGCGCTCGACCCGGTCACCGGTAAGAAGCGCTACGAGGAATCCCCCGCCGCCACCGAGGGCACCTGCACCATGTGTGGCAAGATGTGCGCCGTCCGTACCGTCAACAAGGTGTTCGAGGGCACCACGATCGACCTTGGCATGGAGGATTAACGCGTCACCGGAGCCACAATCGGCAACAAGGTGCCCGTCAATTGTTGACATGTGAACATTTGCTTACATTTGCGTAAAGATTGCATCGCCCGCCCGGGTTCGGAATACAGCCGGCCCGGGCATCTTTATAATGCAGACTTAAAGACCCATTTGAATCCGACCGGACAAGGGAGTGAGCATGGATCGCAGTAAGGTACCCGCCGTTCTATCCATCGCGGGATCCGATTCCAGCGGCGGTGCCGGCATTCAGGCCGACATCAAGACCATCACGGCGCATCGTCTGTATGCCGAGACGGCCATCACCGCCATCACCGCGCAAAACACACTGGGCGTCACCGCCGTGCAGGATATCTCGCCAGATATCGTAGCCGCGCAAATTGACGCCGTCTTTGACGATATCCGCCCGAGCGCCGTCAAGATCGGTATGGTTTCTTCTGTCGAGATTATCGAAGTCATCTCCGACCGCCTGAGCGCCTGGAACGCAACGAACGTGGTCGTCGACCCCGTCATGGTCGCCACCTCGGGCGCGCGCTTGATTGCCGAGGATGCCTCCGAGGCACTCACCCGCCGCCTGTTCCCGTTGGCAACGGTCATTACCCCCAACATTCCCGAGGCTATGGCGCTGCTCGACTACGAGGTCGATTCCGAGCGCACGCAACAAAATGCCGCTATGCTCCTCACCCGCCGCTTTGGCTGCGCAGCCTTGGTTAAGGGCGGTCATTTTGTCAACGAGGCCAACGACGTACTGGCCGAGCCTGCGCCCCTCGATGACGAGGGCAACCACCTGGGCGATCCGCTCACCACGTGGTTTCGCCACAAGCGCATTGAGACCGACAACACGCACGGCACCGGCTGCACGCTCTCATCCGCCATCGCCTGCGCGCTGGCCCAGGGCGTAGGCCTTGCCGACGCCATCAACGCCGGCAAGGCCTACCTAACCGGCGCTCTCGCCGCCGGCTTTGACATGGGCAAAGGCTCCGGCCCCGTCAACCACATGTGGCAGTATTGAGACAGTTTGCCGCAGCTCGCTATTGATGCTGACCAACAGGCAAAACACGCTGAACGTACCGCAACACGCTGACCGTACTTAGGGTTTGGCGGCAACTTAGGATATTCGAGGGATACGAGAAAGGGGCCGTGGCGACGAACCGCCACGGCCCCTTTTGCTGTTATCGCCCGCGGTCGCTCCCGCCCCAGATCAGGGCGAGCGCGACAACCGTGACGAAGCTGCCCAAAATCGCGCCGAGCGCCGCGCCCATGACGAAAGCCATTACCACGGCACCCCGTCGGTGACGCAGACCTGCAGACGGTCGAGCGGCTCGCCGTAGATACCGGCGTAGTCGTCGCCGCTATAGGTAGAGCCGTCGTCGCACACGGTGTTCAGCCATCCGGCGCGCGCAGTGGTCTGGGAGCGGTACCACGCCTGCTTGTACTCCTCGCCGCTCGGCGTCACGTAGTACATGCGCACGCCGTCGATGGTATGACCGGCGATACCGGCGCAGCCGTTTACGGTGTCGTTGCGGTCGCCCTTGGCGACCCAGTCGAGCCAGCCGTCCTCGACGGTGTGGACCTGATACTTGAGCGTACCGCGATCAACTCGGACGCAAAGGAGGTCATGTTGTCGGCACGGGTAGCCCGCGAAGCCGTCGTCGCCGGCACCGAAGTCAGTCACCTCGTCCAGCCAGCCGCCACCCTTGAGGTGCAGCGAGTAGTGTACGGGAACACGGGCGCCAGTGGAGCGAGGGAAACCGCCCGGCGCGCCCTGCGACGCCGAAGGCGCAGCGGGGGTCGCCGCGGGCTGCGCAGTCGGCGCGGACGGCTGCGTGCCGCCGACCATCGCGTCGTACCACTCGACGGCGCGCTGCATGTAGTGGTCGCGCTGCGAGCCAGCCAGCTCGCCGGGGCAGGCCGTGGACGACCAGTGCTTGTGCGGGAACACGTTCACCATCCATGCCGGGCGGCCCAGCCCGTAGTACAGGCACAGCGCCGCCACGAGGTGCGCACCGCTCTCGATAGCGGCCTCGTGAACCGTCCACGGGCCGCGCGCGCTGTTGGCGTGTTCGATACTGATGGTAGTGTCGTTGCCGCCGCCCGTGCCGATGCCGTCGCCGCAGGCGTAGGCGCGGTCGGTGTCGTTGACGTGCTGCACGATGTAGCCGTTACGGTCAACCGAGTAGTGCGCCGAGCAGCCGTTGGCGGCCCAGATGCTGTTGCACTGGTCGGCGTTGAGGTCGCCCGCCATGTGGTGGATGGTCACACCCTTGATGCCGAAGGGTCGGCCTGCCGAGTAATTACAGCCGAGGAGCTTGTACTCGTCCGGCTGCACGTTAGCGAAGTCTGCCATTAGTCCTCCTTGATGTCGCCGAGCGCCAGAAGCGCGTCGAGCCACTTGTCCGTGATTCCAACCGACTTGAAGGCGGCGTAGGCCACCTGCACACCGCCGACTGCGGCGAAGATCGACGTCACCCACGCCGAGGGGTCGGTCGGGACGCCGCCCGACATGGCCGTGAGGGCGCCACATCCTGCCGAGACGGCGATGGCCGTCCAGCGGGCGACGTTGCCCGTCATGGCCTTGGTCTTGATGGCCTGCACGATGTAGGGCACCACGAGCACCGTGGCGACCGTGAGGCCGGCCTGGATAATAGTCATTCGATTGCTCCTATCTGCTTGTCTCCTTGTTGTACATGAGGTCGACGCGGTCGTAGATGTGGTCGACCTTCTCGGCCATCCCCTGACTGCGCGCCTGACTGTGGACCAGATCGGCGTGCAGGACGTCGTTTGACGCGACGACCGACTCCATGAGGGTCTTCATCGCCTCCATGAGGCTATTGCTTCGCTCCATCTGCGCGGCGATGCGGCCCTCCATCTCCGAGCGCTCGCGGTCTCGCTGCGCGCGCTCGTCCACCTCGGCCTGCTTTCGCTCCTCGCGCTTGATGTCGAGGTTTGCTTTGCGCTCGTTCTGAACCTTGTACTCGGCCAAAAATTGCTTTCCGAAGTAAAAGGCAATGAGCGCCAGCGCCGCGCCACCAAGCCAGCCGGGCCCGTACGGCGCGAAAAGCTTCAGCACCTCCATCCGGCCTCCTCCCCGTTCATTCGACTGCGGGGCCCATCCCCCGCCACACTGCAGGTTCGGCCCCCCGTAACGCCGGCCTACTGGGCCGCCATCGTGCCGACGCACACGGCCAGCGGCCCCTGCGACAGGATCACGGCGCGGTCGGTGATGATGCACCCCGTGCAGGAGCGCACCATCGGGACCGTCACCACCGCCCCGTGCAGCATCACGTCGAGCGCCGTGTCGTGGACGCCCACGACCGTGCCGAACTCCATCGTCAGCCGTTTGCCGCCCGATGGCATTGCCGCCGCCAGCCGCGCTGCCGCGCCCTTGATCTCGGCCGTCGAATCGCTCATCGCTCGTACCTCCTCGCCGTGTGCTTTATGACGCAGCCGGCGTCGAGCGTCAGCGTCTGCTTCTGGATTGCCAGCTTGCCGACAACCCCGCCGGTCCTGTAGTTCATCGCCACCGCCATGCACGGCTCGACGGGCTTGTACACGCTCTTGAACTCGTCCGTGCGCGTCACGGCGCGCTCGGTGGCGAGCAGCTCCGCCGCCTTGCGGTCCGCCGCCGCCTGCATGGCGTCCTGGGGCCAAGGCGTGGCCTCGGCGCCCGCCTCGACCTTGTCGGCCACCACGACGGCCTCGCCGCCGGACTCCAAGTACACGTAGCCCGCCGAGACCTCGCTGTAGTTGTCCGCGGGGGTCTCGGTGGCGACGAGGCGCTGCCATTCGCCTGTGAGCGTCGCGTAGTGCATGTGCGGCCCCGCCGACAGGGACGGCACCCACCAAGCCTGCAGGCTCACGCGGGCGCCCTTCGTCCCCTTGATCCACAGGCTCTGGGTGATCGGCACGCCCTTCTTGAGCGAGCCGACCGCGTCCTGGCAGAAGCCGATACGTCCGCCGCTCGAGACGACCTTGATGCCGAAGATCACGCCCGTCTGCGGCGAGTCGGGAACGTAGACGGTCTGGATGCTACCGTGCGAATCGCTCGGCCTGAAGCTCTTATCCGACTTCTTACCGGTGCCGATGAGGGCGTTGGCGGCACCCTCGACAAGGTTGTTGTCCTCGGTGTCCACGCCCGGCAGGCTGTCGTAGCTGTAGCTCTTTACGATTCGACGACCGACCGAGGCGGTCGAGAGGTCTGAATCGGGCGAGTCGTCCACCGCCGTGCCTCGCACCGACGCGTCCTGCGTGCTGAAGTCCACGTGCACGACGTTGCAGACCTCGGCGCGGTTGGTCGATTCGGTCATGTCCGACATGAAGCGCGCGTCCCTGCCCTCGGTGAACTCCGCCGAGATGGGCATGTCGGCAGGCTCGACGTAGCGCCTGTAGATCACGTTGCCCATCCGGTCGGTCGTCGGCGAGCGGAACCCGGCCGCCTTGAGGAGCAGGTCCACCGCGTCCAGCTTGTTCTTAGCGTCGTTGTCCCTGCCCACGCCGAAAACCAAGGTGCTGCCCAGAAGGAGGCTGCTGGGGTCGGCGTAGACGGTGAGGCCGACCGATTCGGCTATCTTGACGGCCTCATCAACCAGATTGCTGCCCGCAACGATCACGTACGGCCCGTCGAAGTCGTCGTCTTTGAGCCGCTTCAGGAGGCCGTAGGCGTTGATCTGGCCCTCGCGGTAGGCGCCGTCGATGTCCACCGAGTCCACCTGCGGCATGAATGTTCCGAGGCACTCGCGCCTTTTACTGCCGTCCGTGAAGGTGGCGTTGAGGTACACACGCAGAAAGTCGTTGCCAACGTCGAACTTGTCAGCGAAGTCCAGGGATGCGGTCTCGTAGAGCGCCGTGTTCGCATTGCGCTCGATGGAGCCGCCGTTCTCGATGTCGCGCACGAAGTCGAGTTCGAGTCCCGTCTCGCGCGAGACGCGCACGAAGTCGTAGGAGGCGTCGAACGGCCTTATCCAGCTATCAGCCATTGGCGGGCTCCTCCCACGTCTCCCACGTCGGGTCGCACGAAGCCACCCACGCGCCGTCGGAACGCCTCACGCTACAGCTGAGGCGGGCGCGGAACCGCTCGCCGTAGAGATCGCGCACCCAGAAGCGCCCCGCGGTGTTCATGACCTCGAGGAATGCCTTGTAGTCCTCCTCGTCGAGCAGCAGGAAGTCCATGCTGTCCTTGACGTCCCGTTCGTTGATGCCGTACGAGACGGGCAGCCCTTCCCCGCCGTCGGCGAAGTGCAGCATCTTGTATCCGTGCGTCACCTTACGGCTCGAGCCCTTCTTGAGATAGCGCCCGAGCCACGACCTCTCAGCGCCGGCTCCCCAGTTGAAAGCCACCTCGCGGCTCGCCACGGTCGTTTTGACCCTCGTCACCGCGCTCACGCCCGTCGCCGCGTAGGCGACCGCCACGTACTCGAACTCGCTGTTGAGCGGCGGCAGCGGGTCGCTCGCGCCCTCGCCCGCCGCAAGGTGTGAGCCGAGTTGCAGGGTCGAGCCGTCGGGCAGGACGCGCGACACGGTGAAGTGGGACGTCTCGGGCGTGTCGTCGCTCTCGGCCTCGCCGGGGAACACCGACAGCTGGCACCTCAGCCCGTCGTCGACGAAGATGTTGAGCGACGGTTTGGCTGGCGGTGCCCAGTTGGTCCGGAAAGTTCTCGAGACGGTGACCGATAGCGACGATCCGGCCGTGACCGTGAGCATGACCCTGTACGGCGTGAAGTTGACGAAGGCGTGTTGCGCGTAGCCGAGGCCAAAGGAACGCGCGTCCTTGTCCACAGCCCCGCTCCACAGAAGGTTGCCCCTGATGTCGCGCAAAGACAGGTACTGTCGGCTGACGCCCGTCTCGTCGGCCACCTTCCACGTGAAGGTATGCGGCACCGCGCGCAGGGTCGCCCCGTCCGCAGCCGGATCGGTGAATAATGCCTGGGGCGCGTCCGCCACGGTATATGCCGCCGCGCTCGACCATGCGCCCCAGCCCTCGTCGAGGCCCTTGGTGCGCACGCGCACGGAGTAGAGGCCCTTGGTGCCGGTCGGCAGCTTCAGGCTCGTACCCGGGCCATCGACCGTCGTGGTGGTGGGACCCGTCGGCGTCGTGACCTGCACCTCGGCTGAGGTCTGCGCCGAGCCGTCCGGATGGTTGGGCACCCATTCGAGCGTCGCGGTCGAACCCGTGGCGTAAGCCGCCCTGACGCCCCTGATGGACGGTGCGAGCGGCGGGCATATTGTCGTGACCTCGTTTGACTCGGTCCACGGTCCCCTGAGGCCGCTCTTGACCGCGCGGGCGCGGTAGCGCACCGTACCCGCCGGTGCCTCCTCGTCCTCCCATGAGGCGTTCACGTCCGCATCGACCCACGTCTTTCTACCGTCGGTCGTGAGCTGGAACTCCCAGCTGTCGACGAAGGCCGGCGCGTCGTGCCCCTTGAGCACGACCTTCGCCGCCTCCGCCTTGACTGCCTCGAGCATGCCTAGCGCCGTCGGCGTGGTGTAGATCGCCGGCGCGCTCACGCCGTAGTCCGACGTGCCGCCGGGGCCCGTCGCCTTGGCCGAGAAGATGTACATGCAGCCCGGCTCGAGGCCGTTGTAGGTGTGGCTCGTGGTATCCCAACTGACGGTGCCGACGTCGGTGAACTTCCCCGGGCCGTTCTTCGCCACGCCGACGGTCACGGTCGACCAGGGGTAGTCGCCGTTCACGCCCGTGTAGTCGACGTCCCAGCTGACCTTCGCGCTGGTGTCGCTCAGGCGCTCCGCCCTGATGTTCTTCGGCGTGTGCGGCGTGTGGTAGGCACGGCACGGGACCGTGACGGTGTTGGAGGCGTTCGACGTTCCGTTGCCGAAGCCGCCCGTGACGTTAATCTGGCCCGTGAAGGTGTGGTTGTAGGCGTCGCCGTTGCCGCGCGCGAGCTCGACGTCGCGCGACGTGCACTGCACCCATACCCAGCCGGAGTTGTTCGTCGAGTAGACCGAGCCGTTCCACGAGCCGCCCGCCGACGAGCTGCCGTTCGCGTAGCAGTCGATGGCGTAGCGCGTGCCGTAGCCGTGCGTGACGCGGTAGGTCACGGTGGTGTCCGTGCGCCCCACCTCCGCCACGTCGACGTACGCGCACCAGCAGAACAGGCCCCCGTTTTGTCTGCCCTGTACCCAGTTTCCCTGCGCCATACTACGCGACCCCCATCGCCATGCTCTGCTCCACCGCCGCGACGAAGCTCCTGAAGGCGGAGGCCACGCGCCCGTCGACGCCCAGCAGGTCGCCGTTGAGGTAGAGGTTGTAAACGTTGCCGCCGCCCGCGATGCCCGCGGCTCCGCTGGCGGTCGCCCCGTATGCTCCGCCGCCGGTAACGCTCGCACCGAACACGGCGGCCTTCTCGACGTTGCGCACCGCCGACCTCATGGACTTCACCGGCTCGTCCGCCGTGTCGTCGATACCGAGGGCCGCGCCCTCCATGACGTAGCCGAAAATCTTGCGGAACACACGCGAGGGCGAGTGGATACCCAGCAGGTTCTTGGCAGCGTCGATGGCGCCGCCCACCACGCCGGTAATCTTGCTCACGACCACGCCTGCCGCGCCGCCGATTCCGTTTGCGATGCCCTGCACGATCTGCGAGCCGATGGAGGCCACGCGGCCCGGGATGGAGGACAGGGCGCCCATGATGGAGCTGCCGATACTCGAGGCCGCCGAGGTCACGAAGCCGACCGCGCCGCGGATGGCGGAGCCCAGGCTGCTGATTCCGTTGCGGCCGATGCTCGCCAGGGTGGACGGCAGGTTCTGGATTGCGCCGCGGATAGCGGACACGATGTTGGTGCCGCACGTGCTGACGAAGCCGGCCATGCCGGCGATGCCGTTGCCCAGGAACGTGATGGCGTTCCTGCCGAGGCTCAGCCAGTCGAGCGCCGACCAAGCCGAGACGAAAGCCGAGAAGATGGCCGGGATGTTGGCGATGAGCGTCGGTATCGCCTGCACGATGCCAAGTGCCAGCGTCACGATTGCCTGGATGCCGGCACCGAGCAGTATCGGCGCGTTATCGTTGATCGCGCTGGCGAGGTTCTGCACGATGACCGGGGCCTGCTCGATGAGCGTCGGCAGGCTGTCGGCTATGCCCTGCGCCAAGCCGACTATGAGGTTGGCCGCCCCCTCGGTCAGGACGCCGACGTTCTCGGCAAGAGACTCGCTCAGGCCCGTGAGGATCTGAAGCCCGCTCTCCATGATGGACGGCAGGTTCTCGGACAGGTAGCCGCCAAAAGAGGTCATGAGGGATGCCGCCGTCTCCGAGAGGAAAGACAGCCCCATCTCGATTCCCTCGGCGAGCTTGGGAACGACCTCGCCGCCGACGCTGGCGAAGCCCTCGGCGATGCCTGGCAGCGATGAGGTGATGTTCTCCTGCAATGTTGACAGGTCGCCGTCGAGCAGCGTCAGCCCGTAGACCATGGCGAGGTGCAGCGACTCCAGCGGGTTGTCCCCAACCGCCCAAATCTCGCCAAGGCCCCTGAAGCGCTCGCCGATCTCGCCCACGCCGTCCGACACGGCGGAGAGGATGTCGCCCATGGGCCCGGGCACGGCCGCCGCCGCGCTGTCGAGCGCCTGCGTGAAGATGTCGACGAACGCCTGTCCGAGCACGGGGCCGACCGACGTGACGAGACTCGGCAGCTGCGACAGCGCCGTGCCGACGATGGTGGCGAGGCGGGGCACGATGTTGGACGCGGCGGTCGCCACGGAGTCGACCAGCTCGGTCGTGAGCTTGCCCATGTCGGCGTCGTCCTTGCCCAGCTCCGTCACCCAGTTCTCCCAGGCGGCCTTCGCCATGTTGCAGGAGCCCTCGATGGTCGTCGCGGCCTCGCGCGAGGTCGTTCCGGCGATCTGCATCTGCTCCTGCATCGTATGGATGGCGAGCACGATGTTGTCGAAGGACAGGCTCGACTCGTCCACGGCGGAGTTGACGGCGTGCGCGTCCTTGACGAGGCGCTGCATCTCCTCCTTGGTGCCGCCGTAGCCGAGCTTGAGGTTGTCCAGCATCGTGTAGTTTTGCTTGGAAAATCCCTGGTACGCGTTCTGGAGGTCCTCCATCGCCGTGCCGAAGGTGTTCGCGTTGTCGCTCATGTCGACCATGGCCGTGTTGGCGTACTCTGCCGCCTTTACCGTGTCGCCGCCCAGTGAGGAAACGAGCGAGGCCGAGAAGCCCGTCACCTGCTCCATGTACCGGTTGGCGCTCAGGCCGGCCGTTATGTAGGCGCGGTCGGCGTTGGCAAGCACCGTCGTCTGGGCCTGCTCGAGCTGTTCCCACTTGCCAGAGCACTGCTCGACGGTCTGCCCGGTCATGGCGGCGTAGTCCTCGAGGGACTTGCCCATGTTGCCGAATATCTTCTGGATGCCGCCGACGTTCTGCTCGTATGCGGCGTAGGCGTTCATGCTCATGCCCGTGACGGCGGCGACGCCCGCCCCGACGGCGGCGACGCCCACGCCGATTGCCTTGGCGGCGGTCGCGCCGGCCTTGCCGAGCGTGCCTACGATCTTCGAGGCGACGCCCTCGGCCTTTCCGCTGGCCTCGTCCTTGAGGCCAACCTTGATCATCAGATCGAGAAGGTTCACCTAGACCACCTTCAATCCCATCCGCTCGATGATGTCTGCGGCGATCTCGTCGCCGCCGCGCGTGTCCTCCGCCTCGGACCCATCGCCCGCACCGCCGTTGACGATGCTCAGGAAGGGCTCCTTGAGCCACTTCCCCTGCGCCATGAGGCGCACCGATTCGCTCAGGTACACGCGGAACGCCTCCCGCTCGTCCCGCTCGCGCCACCGCGCGACCATGTACCTACAGAAAGGGCGAGCACGCCGTGGCCCGACGTACTCGCCCAGACAGAGCCATATGTGAGATGGGTCCTCGGCGGCTATCCAAAAAAAGGAGCCAGGATGTCCTTGATGCCGTCGATACCGTCGATGGCATCCTTGATGTCGTTCACCCACTTCTTGACGGTGAACTCAGCCTTGTACTCCTCGAGCGTCTGGCCGTCGAGTGCGGCGAGCAGCTTGTAGCTGATCTCGCCGCCCTGGCGCAGCACGTCGGGCAGAAGACCCACCACCATGTCCACGGCGAGGCCGTTGACCTCGGCGGTGGCGGCTACCTTCGCGGCCTCGGGGTCGCCCTTCGCCTTGGCGGTCGCCTTGGCTTTGGCCTTGGCGGAATCGGTGCGGAACTTGGCGTAGGCCGCCTTGGCCTTTGCGCCAAGCTCGCCGTTCATGACGTCCTCCGCGACGTCCGCCAACAGGCAGATGGCGTTCTGGAACTTGTCGGCGGTAAGGTTCTCCAGCTTCATGGTTAGGCTCCAATCTCCTGTTTGATATAAATCTCGTAGGGCACGATCTCGGGGTTCTTGATGGAGTAGTGGCCCGTGAACTCGAACGCGAACTGGCCCTTGGCCTTGTTCTGCGTCGTGATCTGCAGGCCGCCCGTGTTGAGCGCGTTGATGAGGCGGATGGCGATATAGCCGTTGCCGCTCTCGCCCGAGTAGTCGCCGATGAGCCAGATGTCGGCGAAGTCGGCCTCCGAAAGCGCGGAGCGCGGAACGATCTTCCCCTCGGTCTCGTCGGCTGCGGCTGCGAGCTTCATGCCGAGCGGAGTGTTAATGGTCACAAATGTGCCGCTCAGCTTGGCCTCGATGCTGTCGATGCGCTTCAGCTCCATCGTGTTGGCGGGGCAGCTGTCGATGTCCTCGCCATAGTCGATGAAGGTTGGCGTCGCGGCGAAGCTGGTGCCGCCGCTCGTCGCGCCCATCAGCTCGGACTCCGCGACCTCTGCGGTCTTGGGGTTGAAGTTCGTGGCGAGCAGGCCCGCGTTGATGACGATCTCCTTGAACGTGTTCTCGGGGATGCGCGTGAACTTAGACATATGACCTCCTAGTAGCTGGTCATGTACTCAATGGTCAGATTGATGATTCGGCGCTTCACGGCGTTGTCCTCGTCGGCCATGGCGTTGCAGAACGGCTCGCCCTGCATCACCCACATGCCGCCGCCGTCGCACGGCAGCAGCACGCCGGAAAGCCCGAGCGCCCGGGCGACCTCCTCGGCCTTGGCATTTGGCGCGGCCTCGGACGAGGTCCGGTACCAGAGGTTCACCTCGGAGTTGCACTGCATGCCGAACGACGCGGTCGGCAGGTCGTAGGTGATGTAGGGCATCTTCGCCTCGCCCGGCACCGCCGAGTCGCGGTACACGGGAAGGCCGAAGCCCTCGAGCCACGCCTGCAGCGCAGCCGCCTTAGTCGCCATCCGGCACCTCCCACTCCTCCGCGCTGCACTGGCCGAAGCCAAACGACGCGCAGCGCGGCGCGGCCCCGTCGTCCGCATTCGACGTGCAGCGGAATACCTGCCCGTCGAACGCACGCTGGAAGAGGTCGCCGTACCGCAGCGGCTCGGCGGTCGTCACGGTGTAGACGTTCCTCACGCCGTCGTGCTCCGCGATGCGCGAGGCCGTCGAGCTGTCGCGCACGAGCGCCGCCATGAAGCCGTCGCCGACGGTAAGGACGGTCTTGAAGCCGCCCTCACCATCGGGCTCGGTCTTTGCGACGAGCCTCGTGCACGCTACCGCCATGCGCTCGTACAGGCGGCTCACAGCTTTCTCCAAGGATCGAGACGCGCCTTGAACTGCTGTCGCCACGTGATGGGCGAGCCGTCACCGCCGACGCGCGTGTAGCTGTAGCCGCCGAAGCTCTCGGATGCGTACGGGCTGTCCAGCTCCTTGGCGTGCTCGGTCTGCCACGCCGCGATCTCGTCAGCGAGGTCGACCACGGCCTGCGGGATGGCGAGCGCCCAGACGGTGCCGACGAACTCCTCGTCCGTGAGCCCGTTGTAGGGCCACGCGTGCAGCCCGTCGTTGAAGGTCGAGCCCGTGATGCGGACGTACTGGCCCTCCTTGAGGCCGAGGGCCGCGGGCGGCACGAGGTGGCCGCCCTCGATACGGACGCGCCCCGTGCGCTTGTCAGCGACGAACCAGTTGCGCAGCGACAGAAGCACCTGCTCGAGCATCTCTGCGCCTATCGCTTATCGGTGATGACGGCGGCGAGCTCGGGGCTGAGGGTCTTGACACCGCAGAGCATGTCGATGGAGACGGTGTCGGTCTTGGTCTTCTGGTCGTAGCCCTGGACTACGCGCAGGCCGAAGCCGTCGTAGGAGGTAGAGAAGGCCTTGGGCGCGCCGAGCGGCATCTCGAGCTGGCGGGTCACGAGCGCGAAGGCGTTCTTGTGGAACGCGATGGACGGCGTGTAGTTGGCCGTCTCTTCCGTGGTCTTCTGCACATTCTGGTCGCAGTAGAAGTCGAGGCCGTACTTGCGGCCAAGCGATGCCTCCTTGAGGGCGGTGCCGTTGTCGCCGACGGCGGAGGCATTGGTGAACGCCTCGGTGTTGAGCAGGTCAGCCTCGGCCTGGGAGCCGTAGACGAAGCGGCGCTCCGTGGAGGGTGCCTTGGCGTCCACGAGGAACTTGCGGGCGGCGATGATGTCCGCCACGGCGATGGCGCCCTTGGTGTGGTCGACGCGGTTCGCGACGTCCTTCTCGAGCGCGAGCAGGTAGCCGTCGATCTTGTCGGCGAAGGCCTGCATCGCGGGGACGAGGAACTGCGCGGAGAAGTCGACGATGTTCATCGTCAGCTCCTTGGACGTGACGGCGAACGTCACGTCGAGCAGCTTGTCCATCTTGACGGCGACCTTGCCCTCGGTGGCGTCCTGCACCTCGACCTCGGTGGTGAACTCCTTGGCCTCGAAGGTGGCGGGCTTGCGGACGGTGATGGTGTCGCCCACGCCGGCGACGAACTCGGAGGAGTAGTCGCGGTGGACGAGGTTGGCCATGACGGCGTTGGTGCGCAGGACGTCCAGCGCCTCGTTGGCGATGATGTTGGGTGTAAGAGTGGTGTTCGACATAGAAACCCCTTAGCCTCTCTGCTCCGCCTTGTACTTCATGTACTCGGCGGTGCTCATTTCGTTGATGTCCTTGCCGCCCTCGCCCTTGGGGGCGTGGGCCACGTCGGCGCCCTTGACGGTTGTGGTTGCGATGAAGTCGGCCCAGTCGGCCTTGATGCCCTCGGTGAGCTTGTCCGCGCCTTCGATAGCGCCGTCCTTGACGGTCACGTTCTCGAGGTCGGAGACCTTGAGAACGGTCTCGATGCGCTTGGGGTCGACGCCCGCCGACTTGAGCAGCTCTCGGTACAGGCCGCGCTTCTCGGCTGCGGCCTTCTCGCCCTCGACCTTGGCCTTGAAGTCGTCGAGCTCCTTGCACTTGGCCTTGTACTTTTCCTCGTACTCGCCCGCGCCCTCGCCCTTGGCCTTGAGCGCGTCCAGCTCCTTCTTGTAGCCGTCCGCCTTGCCCGCAGCCTCCTTGAGCTCGTCGCGCTGCGCCTTGAGCGCGTCCACGCTCTCGGCGTGCTCCTCGATGATCTGGTCGATCTTCTCGTCCTCGATGCCCATTGCCTTGAGCATCTTTCGCGTGAGTGCCAACAGAATCTCCCTTGCTTCGGAATGGGCGGGTCCCAGCCTGTTGCCTCGGCAGGGCCCGCACCGCAATACCTCGCGGCAAGGGTGAGTATCCAAGCGGAGTAACGCGGCCCTACGCGCCACCCCTCAGGTGCTTCTCGAGAATCGCCCGGTACGTGTCGCCGTGACCCGTCGCCGCCTTGCGCAGGAAGTGCTTGCCCTTCATGCGGGAGGTCCCCTCCTCGACGTACGGCGCGTACTCGACGTTGGTCCCGATGAAGCAGTCGTAGCCTTTGAGTAGGTGCGTGACGGAGTTGCGCAACCTGCCCGTATCGACCGGGCACGTCGCCTTGGCGTAGCCCTCCGCGACGAGGCCTATCTCCTCCAGGCCCGTCTTGTAGGCGCGCAGGAGGGCCTTCTCGACCTGCTCGATGTTGTTCTGCCGTATCTCGATGCACTCGGCGGTATCCAGCTTCGCGGCGTTTACGATCTCCTCGGTGATGAGGGTGCCGTGCCGGCCGTGGTCGCCGACGCCGCCGACGAGCCCGTAGGCCATCAGTCGAGCACCTCGCACCCGTAGCCCACGCGGCCGTTGACGTCCGCCTTGATGGCCTCGATGGCCTGCACCGGCACGCCCTCGCACCCGAGCGTGCAGCCGTCGTCGGGCTCGACCTCGTCGCCGCGCTGCGTGCAGATGTATGTATCCGGGAACGTGAAGCCGAAACCCAGCTTTATGGCGCAGTCGCCGCAGTTCGCACAAGTGAATAGCTCTTTCATGCCTGCCCCAATCTCTCTGCGGGCAGTGTCGCGGCACGGTCACGCGCTAGCCGAGCATCGCCTGCATCTCGCGCTCACGGTCGCTCAGGTGCCAACGCTCTGCGGCGGCACGCTCTGCGGCGGCACGCTCTGCGGCGGCACGCTCTGCGGCGGCGGCCCGGCTTAGCAGCAGGCCGCCGCCGAAGATGCTCTTGCCCCTCTCCCGCTGCTCGTCAAGCGCCGAGATGCGGCACGCGTCGCGCCTGCGCACCTGGAACGGAGTGCCGTGCGCTGCGAGCCACTGCGCGCGGGCGGCCGTCAGCACGTCGTCGGGGTACTCGTACCTGGCGACGGTCTTCTTCATTGCCTTGAGCCGCGCGTCGTTGGCGTCGTTCAGCCTGCGGCCCAGCTCCGGTTCCGCCTCGAGGACGTTCTCCCCGTCGAGGTTCGTGACGAACCCGGTGCGCACCACGGCGCCGTTCTCGTAGGTGATGCTGCAGTCGCAGACGATGTGGTCGACCTCCATGCAGCGCTTTCCGGAAAGGCACGTGAGCGACGGCGCGAACAGGAAGAACCTGATGCCGCGCTCGAGGTAGAACGCCTGGATCTTGGCAAGGATGGAGAACGGCGGGTTGTCGACCACGACGCAGCCCTCCGGGTACTCAAAGGTCTCGAAGTCGCCGCCCGGCCAGAACGGCCTAACGACGTCGGTCTCCTCCACGCCCCATCGCTCTCGAACGTAGTCGAGCACGACGGCGTAGATCTCCGGTGGCGTGTAGCAGTCGTCCGTGGTCTTCTTCGGCTTGAATTTCTCGACGAAGCCGTCGTAGTCCTCGAAGCTCTCCCCGCTCTGGCCCATGTTCCCCCCCGCGCTCGGTTGCCTGCGGGGATGGTCGCACCGCCGTAACGCGGCATGAAAAAGGCCCCGCCGGGGCGGGGCCTACTGTGATCTATTGGACTTTTACCTCGTGGGCCTTGTCCATCTCAAGCTCGATAGCCGATGGACTCTCGCCTCTGAGGAAAAATGGAATCGGAAAGAAGTCAATCCTGCCCGTTTCCTTGTCGATGGCATAAGGAGCGTCGCCCGGGGTCATCTTTCCATCGAAGCCGAAACCGACGAACCAATGGTATTTGCCCTCGTATGCGCACACCGGGCCGTATCCGTCTACGGCCTCCTCTTCCAGAATCGGCTTTATAGCCTCTTCCAATGTGAGCATATCAACCTCTTGTCGTCAGGCACTCGTCGATAAGGTCGCCAAACTCGGCGTCGTCAACTCGTGCGAACTCCGTCTCCTCGGCCTTGATTATACCAAAATACCAGCTCACGTCCTCATCACCGCTCTGTGGGTCTATGAACTTGATAGCGTTTCCCGTCTTTTCCGCAACGAAAACGTGTCGTCCGCTCTTGCCGCAAAGCGCGTGGTCCCAGGAAACGGAGACCTCGGCCCTCGCGTCCCCGTTTACCGCAAGGAGGAATGACGTTATTTCTTTCTCCGGCTTATCGCCACCACGTTTCCAAGTGGCCCCCGGAAACACCTTTTTGTACGACTCGGCGCGCGCGAAGGGGTCATATGCCGATATTTTCCCCCACTTGTTCATCTTAACCGGCTTCGCAACGACGTCGAGCCCACGCCGTCTCGCCTCATACGCCGGAACGCACCTTTGGCAGTTGTACGAGTACCTGCCGTCTTTGTCCTTCTTTGTCTTAAAGTTCGGGTTGACCTTGGCAAGGTCGGAGCCTGCGGAATGCTCGCCCTTGATCTCCTTGAAAACGCGCCGACCGCTGACAATGGGCGTCGAACCGGGCGCAAGCGCCGTGTCCAACACCTTCTGCTGGTCGCCGGCACCCATCTTGCGGAACGAGCCGGACGGTATGCCGTACTCCTTGAGCTGGCGCGAGAGCCGCTTTCGCGCCTCGGTCTTGGATACGCCCGCCGCATCTAGCTTGCGCTTAGTGCCGGGCATGTCCATGAACTCGGAGATGGTGCGGTTCGCGGGCTTAGTGCCGGTGACGGCGGGCTTGCCGGCCTTCCATTCCTCGTAGGTCATGCCCTCGGGCAGGCGGCTGAACCGCTCGCCGTCGAGCACGTCAAGCCCGTCACAGCACGCCACCAGCGTGCATCGGCAGTTCGCGGTCTCGGCATACGGCGCCTCGGGGTCGCCCGGGTAGCGGCACCCGTTGCTGAACTTCTCGCCGACCTCGACCTTCTCGCGGTCAATCTCCCTGTGGCTCGAGCGCGTGCGCAGGTCGAGCGTCGCCACCCATTCCTGCTGCACCTTGATACCGAGCCCCTTGGCCCTCTTGTAGCTGTCGACACGCCCGGCGTTCTCCGCCGCAGTCGTCGAGGTGCGCGCCAGACGCACCGCCGCCGCGCGGTTCGCCCCCGTCACGTCCTGCATGCGCTTGGCTATCTTTGGTATCGACTCGCCGAGCAGCACGCCCTGCGTGATCTGGTTGGCGATGAGCCGGCGGTTCCACGCCACGTCCTTGACGACGTTGACGGACGGCTTTGGCAGGTAGCTGTCGTGGTCGGTGAGCAGCCTCTGAACGGTCGAGGCGTCCTGCAGTGCGTAGGCCGTGTCAACGCCAACGGCGCTCTCGACCTGCCACGTGCCGTAGTTGTAGTTCTCGGCGTAGACCTCGGGCAGCCTGCCCTCGATGGCGGCTGCCGCGACAACGTTCGCGCGTGTCATGGCCTCGGCGCACTGCTTGAGCACGATTCGGTAGCGCCTGCCCGCTGCGATCTTCCTGCTTCGCCAAGACCTGTATTGCACCTTTGTGATCTCGCCGGCCTCGAGCCGCTCGCGCATCTTCTCGTCGTCGGTCTCGAACTGCGCCAGATAGCGCTTGAGGTTGGCGTAGGCCGTCTTGCTCGCCTCGCCGTACGCTTCCGCCACTTCGCGCTCGAACGCCCGAATCTCGGCGTCTGAGAACTCGTGAGCGCTATCCTTCGCCATGCGCCGCCTCCAATCGTCGGCACGCATGGTCACCCGCGCATAACGGAAAAGGGCCCCGACCGAAGCCGGGGCCCTTCCCTACTCGCCGTCTGCCTCTAGCATCTGGCGCACCTCGTCGCGCCAGCGCTCGGGAACGCTCTCGAGCGTGCGCTTGCCGCTTTTCACGGCGCGGTAGTAGATCTTCGCCAAGTTACTCACCTCCAACGATGTCGCCGAGCTCGAGAAGGGCCGCCTGCGAGTCGGCGACCTGCTGCTGGAGCGATGCGATCTGCTCCTCCATGCTCATGCCGTCCGCCTCGTGTGCCGCCCAGACGGTGTCAAAGTCGGCCTTTGCGCCCTCGACCGTCAGCTCGCCAGTCGGGTCGGTGAAGTGCAGCTCCTCGTAGGTGAACACCTTCACCTTGACGGAACCGCCCTCGCCGCCCTGCTCCTCGCGCTCGCCCTCGGCGATGCTGCGGCGCAACCAGACGTCGGTCCCCGCGATCTCGACCGTCTCGGGCCTCTCGCCCGTTCGCTCCGACTTCACAACCATATTTTTCCTCCTAACCCACGGCCCTCGCCGCGTTGAATATGCACCGCTTAGCGTTCATCTGGTGCTCCATGACGGCCGTTTTCAACCAGCCCCAGTAAGAGCACACGCGCCTCGCCAAGCGCTCGGTGCGCCTGCGCCAGTAGCGCGCGAACGCGCGTCGCAGTCGTTTCCAGAGCCTCTTTCGCAGATCGACCCGGCGCCCGAGAGCGCACCAGATGCGATAGCCCGCGAAGTCGATGGGCTCGGCTCCGCTGCGCCTCACCTTCCACGGTTTCAGCGACAATCCTAGCCGCCCCAAAACGCGCGCGGCGATGGCCGCGGCCTTCCTGAGCGAGCGCTTTGAGTTGCCGAGAAAATAGCCGTCGTCGGCGTACCATACCTGGCATCCCGAGAGCCTCACGCGCTTGCCGCGCCGCTCCTTCGCCGCCTCCTCGACCGCGTGGTACGCGAACGAGATCACGAACGCCGCCAACCGAAGCGACAGGTAGCTGCCGAGGATAAGGACGCCGTTCATCGTCGACAGCAGCGAATGGAGCAGGTAGAGGACCTGGCTGTTCTTGACGTAGCGCGCCACCAGACCCTCCACCACCGCCGTCCGCATCGAGCCGTAGCAGTTGCGGATGTCGACGTGTACGTGGTAGGCGAAGCGGTGGACCTCGCGCCTAAGCTTGCGCATCCCCAGCGCCGCGCCCTTGCCCTTGACGCCGCTCGACACCTGCCAGAAGCCGACCTTGGCGGCAAGAAGCGGCTCGAGCGCCCCAACGCACAGGTAGTTGCACACCTGCCGCTTGATGCTCTCGACGCTTATCTCGCGCAGCTTGCCGTTGTTTGGGTCGTGCTTCAGGTAGGTTCGAATCGGCTCGAACGTAAGCGTCTCGGTCGAGAGCTCTAGCCAGATGCGGTCGACGAACGCCGTCTCGGTGCCGTATTCGTCGGCGACGCGCCAGCCGTTCTCCTTGCCGGAGTCACTTTTCTTCCATCGGTGCAGGGCCTCGACGACGCTTCTGCGCGTGAACTCGATGCCCTTGCAGTAGGTTTTCATAGATCAAAGCTCTTTCTGTCTGTCATACGAGCGTTCGCCTTGCGGCTACCAGCCCGTGAGCCTTGCGGACAAATTTCACTCAAAGGAGTCAGGCAGGGCCGCGTCCCGCCAGAAAGCGGCGGGCGCGGTAGACACGGTGCGAGTAGAGATTTATAGACAGATTGCCGGGAGACGAAGTACCAAGCGGCCCCACCGGACCTGTTCCTCGAGTTCGCGTAACGAAGACCGGCATTCGAGCCGTTCCTCAGGTTGCCGAGGAACTGAACCAGAAACCAGCGCCGCCCTCACCGTGAATCCCTGTTTGGGGTTAGGAGGGGGCCAGCCCCCTCTCAGGGCTACGCCCTGATTCACCCCCGGCTACGGCCCGTAGCAGAAAGCCGGGAGACGAAGCACCAAGCGGCCCCACCGGACCGGTGCCGCGAGTACGCGCAACGAAGACCGGCATACGAGCCGTTCCACAGGTCGCCGAGGGACCGAACCAGACGGATTGTGCCTTTGACTTTGCCGCCGGAGGTGTCGAAGTGGAAGTAGTCGCCGACACCGGTCGTCGCCGAGCCGCCGAGCCCCTTTCCCAAGATAAGGCCGTTGACGAACTGGATGTCGAGCATGTAGCCATCTGCCGTCGGCATGCACGCCGCCGTCGGGGTCACCCCGTCCGCCACGGCATTCTTCTTCTCATTGCGAGTGTCGGGGTTGACCACGATGCCGAAGCCCGTGCCGTCGGAGACGAAGAGCGTATCGCCCATGAACTCCCACAGGCCCAGCCCCGTCTCGACGCCGCCGACCTTGAACGGATGCTTGCCGTCCTTCGCCACCTGGCCGTCACCCACGAGGGCATCGGTGTTGCCCGTGCTCCACGGTGCGCTCTGGAGCCATGTGTTCACGGTCGTGTCGAACGCCTTGGCGACGTCCATGAGAAGCGCCACGTTGCCGTCTGCGAGCGTCTCCTTGCCGCCGACGACCGCGCCGTCGAACACGTCGTACGCCGCCGCGGCGCCTCGGTCTGGGCACGTGGTGCCCGTGTCGGTGCCGTACATCATCGACGCACCCACGGGAATCTTCGCCGCCTGCTCGGCGGTGACGACCACGCGCGTGACGCCCGTCTCGGCGAGCGCGGGGTGGATCTGGATGTTGAAGTCCGTGCAACCCGGGAAGTCCACCTGGGAGGACTTGCACAGCGTCTTGGTCAACTGGTGGAAGTTGATATACCACTGGTCGTAGGCGCTCATGCCCGAGTAGCCCGTGGTCGCGGTCTTGCAAAGGTCGACGAGCGAGTCGTGCGACGTCGTGCGGTTGGCGACCTTCGCGCCCGAGACGGAGCGCGGGCGCCCGTCGGCGTCGATGCTCATGGGATACGTCGGCGTCAGCATGTACGGTCGCAGCGTGCCGTCCGGCAGCAACGCCTTGGGGTTCGGCTGCGAGCCGCTGAATCGGCTGTCGGACCACGAGACGAGCAGGTTGCCGTTCGCCAGCACCTCGACCGCCTGCCACACGACCGGCGCGATCTCGTAGACGTTGTTGCCGTGTCCGTTGTCCACGCGCGAGAAGCCGTAGTCGACGCCGTCGATGGCCTCGACCCACGGCACGCCGTCGGCGTCGGCACCGGCGTTGGCGGACACGTGGAACCACGGGCCGCCCTCGGCGTCGAACGGGTCGACAGCCGCGCTCGTCGCCGTCGCCGGCACGAACTCGGTGGAGGCCACGCGCTTCGCGGCGGCGCTCATCGGCTGGATGTCGGTGGGGCTGCCCGCCGGGATGAGGAACGTGTACACCAGCCCCGTCTTGTGCTTGTCGACCATCGCGGCGACGCTCTCGTTGGCGTAGTGGCCCGTAGAGGCGTCGCGCTCGAGCGCCTTCTGGTCGCCCAGATTCTTCACCGCGCCGACAAGCGCCCACACCGCCTTGTCCGATGCCAGCGGGTCCGCGTACTCGAACCCCTCGGTTGCCTGCTCGGCTGTCTGCGTATCGGCCATTTAGGCACCTACCTTTCGCATTTGGCAAATCTTGCCGTTTACCTTCTTGAGTCCCAGCGCTGTCACGGCGGCCGCCGAGTCGATAATCGACTGGTAGTTCAGGGCTGCCGTCTTGGCGTCCTTGAGCGCCGCCTGTGCGTCGGCGAGGGCCTTGGTCGAGTCCTCCTCGCGCTTTTGCTCGGCGGTCTCGCGCCCAGCCTCCGCTGCCTTGCGCTCCGTCTCGTTTTGCCCGCGCTCGGTCTCATTCTCCTTGCGCCCCGCCTCGGCGTCGGCGCGGCCCTTCTCCGCCGTTTCGACAGAAGCCTTGAGCTGCTTGAACTCGTTGTTGACCTTGTTCACGCCAGCCGCCGCGTCCGTCGCGGGCTTCTTGAGCTCCGCGATCTGCTCGGCGGTGAGGTCGCTATATCTCAGCGCGTCGCCCTTCGGCACGCCGACGACCAGCACGTTGTTCTCCATCGTCGCCGTTGCCTCCGAGCCCGAGGCGAGCGTCGTGGCGCGTGCCCCCTTGACCTCGGCGGCGACAGCCCTGTTGCGCGCGGCCTCCGCCGCCTTCTGCGCGGCCTTGGCCTCGTCTCGTGCCGTCTCTGCGTCCTTGATGGTGCGCTGGTCGCTCGGCTCGTAGATGTACTCGGCGGGCTTGGCTCGCCTCTTTACGTCCCAGAGCGCCTCGATGCGCGTGCGTCCGCCGTATGCCTCGTCCGTGATGTAGGCCCATGCGTACACGCGCCCAGCCGCCTGGAGCAGCTCGTCGGGAATCTTCGCCTTGCTGTCGGCCACCGCGACCGTGTAGCACGTCCCCGTGGTCGACTTGGCGAAATGCACCTGCTCGCAGCCGACAACCTCGACCTCGCGCCCGGTGTCCCACTGCCACAGCTCGCCGTCAAGCACCTGCAATGCCGCCATCACTCATCACCTTCCTCGTCCTCGTCGTTGTCGTCGTCCTCGTCGCCCTCCTGGGCACCCTTCGCGTTAGCCGCCAGGGCGGGCGGCAGCGCTGCCATGCGCTCCTCCTGCTCCCGTTGCTTGCGCTCCAAAATCTTCGCCCTCTCGTCGGGCGTGATGTTCGGCAGCTTTCGCAGGATCGTCTCGTCGTCCAGATACTCGGCCTCCAGGCACACGGTCTCGACCTGCTCCTTGGTGTTGCTGATGCGAGTGTGCGTGAACACGGGCGTGTCCTCGATGCCCTGCAACGCAAGGATGTCCATGATACCCTCGCGGATGTGGCGCTCAAACTCGGCGGCCTCCTCGTCCATCGGCTGGTATGCCGCGTCGATATGGTCGTTGGTCGCCCCCGCCGCGATGGTATGGACGTCCAGCGCGCCGAAGTCCTCGTAGATGTCGGCCTTGATCTGCGCCAGCGTCTCCTTGCGGCCCTCGACGGGCACCTCCTGCGTGTACGGTGTCACGGACTGCCCCTGCTCGGCGTCGACCTCGGCCACGTGCGTCAGCTTGAGCTTCGCCCGCCACAGGTCGAGGTCCCTGTCGTCCATGCCGCCGGCTCCGTTGATGAGCCAGTAGATCTGTGCGCAGTCGCGCGTGTCGTTCACCAGGCCGCTCTTGATGAGGTCGTAGGCGTCGATGCTCTCGCGCATGCCGACGAGCGTGCTCTGGTGCGCGTCGCTGCCCCAGACCGCCACGATTGGCAGGCGGGAGTAGTTCTCCGCATCGACGGCCAGCTTCATCCCGTCCGCCGGTATCTCCCGATACGTGACCTTGTAGGCGCGCTTGGCCTCGGCCACCTCGAAGTCGAAGCCGCTGCCGCCCGACACCATCTCCGTGTAGCCGTCCTGCTCGTAGAGGGTCGCATGCCACGGGTGGTCGGAGTCGAGCCGCCAGAACCTCACGCCGGCGTATAGCGCCCCCGAGTACTCGTCCCACACCGGGCAGAACTCGTCGGCGGTGAACACGTCGATGTGGTCGAGGTTCCAAAACGGGAATGACACACCGTGGATGAGCGCCTTGAGCCCCATCTCCATGACGTCGTCGTCGAAGCGGTCGCCAAGCCCCTCCTTGGTCGTGTCCTTGCCGCCCGCCGAGACGTCCACGAAACTCACGCCCTTACCGAGCGAGTACGTGCAGCGCTGGACGTTTAGGCGCTTGAACAGGTTACTCGCCAGCCTCAGCTTCGAGGCCGTGAAGTCCTCGGCCTCGGCACCGGAGCACGAGTAGATCTTCTGCACGAAACGGTTGATCGTGACGTTGTGCTGGCGGTAGTACTCGTTCGCGGTGACGGCGTTGCGGTACATCTCGCTCGACATGTGCCGCTCGATGGCATCTGCCGCGAACGCCGTCGCCGACGCCGCCTCCTTGAGGTCGCCATCGGTCACCAAAGGCCCCTTAGACAAGCCGCTACCTCCCTCCAAAGAATGGGTTTACCTGCTCTTTCGCAGGCTTGTACATGCGCAGTGTTGCCACGCCGTAACGGAGCGCGTCGCAGCTGTGGTCCTCGACCTTGACAGGCCTGTCGCCGTCCGCCTTGGCGTCCCAGCAGTAGCCGCCGAGCTCGCCTATCAGCCCTGCGCAGGCGTCGGAGATGCGCACCGTGCCGTTGCCCAGGCACACCCCCGTCTCTCGTATGCCGTCCGCGACGTCGTTGCGCCCCTTCTTGGTCTTGAACCCGGCCTGCCGCATCGCGGCGATGAAGCTCGTGGCGCTCGGGTCGATGATGAACGTGGGCGGCTTGCCCAGCCCGCGCACGAAGTCGGCCATGTCGGCTACGTAGTCGGCGTCCGTCTTCTGGTGCCCCGTGTCGCGGCCCGAGTAGCGGTACTCGTCAACCGCGTGCCACACCTTGCCGTCAAACGCCCACAGCAGCGCCGCGAAGGCGTTCTGCGTTCCGTAGTCGCAAGACACCGCGTACTTGGCGGCGCTGCCCGTATATCGGCTCTCGAGGGCACCCTCCCACTCGGGGTAGACCAGACCCTCGGCCAGCGTCCACTTGCCCAAGATGTAGCGGTCGTAGTACACGCCGCTGCCGTAGTCCTTGATGAGGGCTTCGATGACATCCGGTGCCAGCGCACCGTCCCAGATCGTGTAGTCCTGCCTGTAGATGTCGCTGTCGCCGTCGAGGAACCGCTTGAACCAGTGGTTCGGGCTGTCGGGGTTGCAGGTGCCGTCGAAGCGGCTGTGCTCGCAGCGCAGGCGGCTCTTGAGCATCTGGAACACGTCTTCGCTCCACGTGGCGACCTCGTCGCCGTAGACCCACTCGAACGTGGCGCCCTGAATCTTGGATACGCTTGTCTTCTTATCCGCCCCGAGGCAGTAGACCTTGCGCCCGAATATCTGGGCCGTGTTGTCCCGCCCGATCTGGCTGACGACGTCTTCGCTGTAGAGTGAGCGCATCGGCTCGAGGATGTTGCGCTCGAGCGTCGAGCGGGTGTTCCCGATCATCACCGCCAGCCCCTCGCCCCTCATGGCGAGAAGCCTCTGCGGTATGGTCACGGCTATGTCGACGTAGCTCTTGCCCGAGCCCGTCGCCCCGCACTTCACGTTGTATCGGTGCGTGCAGTTGGCGAGATACTCGCCCTGCATCCTCGTGAGCGGCATCGGCTACTCGTCCCCGCCGATTGAGGACGGCACGGACAGAACCAGCTCCTTGGCGGCCTTGAGCACCGCCGTGTCGGTGGTATCCATGATGCGCTGCGCCTTGGCGTACTCCTGCGGGTACTTGCGCTCGAGCAGCCACGCCGCCGCCTGCCAGCTGTCGCCGCTCGCGTCCATGATGCGGCCCACGAGCGTCGCCTTGCGCTCGACCTCGGCCTTTTTTAGAACGTGACACAGTTGACGCTGATTGTCTGTTCTGGGGTGGTTGATCCAGCGGCTGTATGTCTCGCGTGCAACCCCGAGATACGCGGCGATGTCCCTGTCGGTCATTCCGGCACGGCACAGGCGGACGGCATCCTCGATGCCCTCCTTGGTCAGTTTTTCACGCCCTTTTCCCGCCACAAAATCACGTTTCCGCTGGTAGATAGCAATATGGAAACGCGAACGTTCCCACCTTTTTACGCACGTGGACAAGCGCGTGCGTTTGCCCGCGAGCGTAAAAAGGGGGTAACGTTTAAAGAAAAGGCCCCGGGAAACCGGGGCCTTTCGGCTACTCGACCTTGGTCGACTTGATTCTGATTACCTCGGCCAGCCTCTCAAACGTCTCCGTCCAGCTTCTGCCGTCTGTGCGCGGCCTGTCGTATGCGGTTGCTCTCCGCCTCCTCCTCGAGCCGCCTCTTCCGCTCCGCCAGATAGCACCCCTTGCACAGCCTCCACTTCTTCGCCTGCGCCGACGTGTCGAACACGGGCCGCGCGTCGCACACGATGCACAGCCCATCCGTTCCGGTCGAAAAGCGCCCGTACCGCTGCCGCGCGTGCCTCACGGCGCTCGGCGTCACCCTGAGGTCCGCCGCGATCTCCGCCGCCGTCCGCTCCGGGTGCGCCTGCATCCGCCCTATCATCTCGTCGGTCCACAGGACGTAAGAGGAGCGCCCCTTCCGGAGCGCCCACTCGTCCCTCAACGGATGTGTTGACTTTGTAGATGGGCCTTTTGGCCCATCTCCTACAGGTGGCCTACACGCCATTCGCATACCCCCTAAGGCTCGCCCGCCACGGTAGAACCTTATCAAGCGCCGGAGGCCAACTCACCGACGACGCTCGACTTTCTCGCTTGGGCAGTCGATAAGGTCTGCGAGCTTCTTCCACGCGCCGGCGCCGCAACTGTCCAATTCGCAAAGCGCATCGTAATGACCGAAAAGCATCTCGCTCACCCTCATGCAACGCGAGCAGTCGAGCGGCGTTTTCCGGCGCTCGACCCAGTAAAGGCACTCGCCGGAACGCAGGAACTCGACAGCCTCGCGCTTCTCCTCGTCGGTCATTAGCCAACCTCCGTCCCGCAACGCGGGCAGAACTGTGCGTGGTAATCGTCGCAGCTGTCGACGTACGCGATGTCGACGTGCTCACCGCATACCGAGCACCAGAACTCGTCGGCCCTCTTGCGTGCAATGTTGGTGCACCGGGGCTCGTCGATGATGTCCGCCAGGGCCAGCACGTCGTACGCATCCGACAGCCCGTCGCGTTCCTCGCCAACCTCGAGGGCGTCGAGCACGTCGGAGTCCAGCACTCCGTTCTCCATGTTGCCGTCCGTGCACTCCCTCAGCCTTCTGGCTGCCTCCCGACGCTCCTCGGTGAGTATCGCCCTAGTCTTTCCCATCAGGCCTCCTTTGATATGGCCAGCGCCACGTACTTCTGGGCTAGGCCCTCGAAGCCATCGAGGATGTAGTCGATTCGGTAGGTCGCCCCGTTGAGCGGGTGCCTTACTGCCTCTTCGAAGGAATGGCAGTCGTCCGCGACGACGTTAAACACAATACTGTCGCCGACCTCGTAACCCCGGTCGTTCTTGCGAATCTCGAATGTCTTGGCCCCGCTCATGATTGCGTCGGCGTATTTGACAAAGATCTTGAGTCGGTGCGTTGCCATTCGTCCTCCTTGCGCTGGAACCCGAGCTGCTCGGTTATGTCGTTCTCGTTGAACGTCCACGAGTACATGTCGAACACTTCATACGAGTCGTCGATGATGACATTCGATACGTTCACCTCACGCAGCCGGCCATCCTCTCGCATGACCACGGCAACCGGCTGACAGGTTTTACCCGTATCCCTGCTGCTCGAGGATATGCAGCAGTCAAGGTCGGTGGTTGTCTTGTCGAATACACCGACGAGCAGTGCCTTCTCATAGCCGGTCTTTGAGTCCGTCTTGAACGTCTGGACAAAGCATGGCACCAAGTTGTTAGTCAGCATTGGTATCACCCCCTCAGCTTGCGGATGCGGTCGGCGATGTCGCGCATGGCAACCCTTTCGCAGGTCTCGCCTTTGTCGGCGATGCACGATGAACAGTCGCTTGCACTCTTGCCAAAATAGGCGCAGGCTTCGTAATTCAGCGCGTCCGCGCCCCTGCCCAAGTCCTTTTCAAGCTTCTCCCAGCTGTCGGGTGGGGTGGAGTAAAGCTCGTTCGGTCGCATCGAGACGCAGCAGAGATTCTCCACTTTGCCGGTAAGGCACGAGAGGGACACATCGGTGATACGGTGATAGTCAATCAGCCTGATACCGACCGCCTTGTACTCGGTTCCGCGCGCGTCGTAATACGCACCGCCCAGCTCGACCTCCTCGCCGTCGGCGGTCTTGATGTCGATGTTCATAGCCCAACCTCCTCGTAGTCGCGGCACTCGCCGCACTCGTCCTCGCAGTACAGCAGGTTCTCCATGAGCCACGCCACGGCCCACTTCGCCAGGCGCCAGAACCCTTCCTTGCGGTCGGGCGCCTCGGCGTCGAAGGCGCGCTCGAACTCGAGGTGGCAGTAGCCGTAGTCGACGTGGATGTCGCTGCCGCAGAAATGCCTGCAGTTCCCGCACATCCTAGGCTTGCAGTCCCCGCCGAAGTGGCGCTCGATGGCGGCGTCGGTCACCCCCATCGGGTAGCCGCCGACCCTCGAGTCACTCATCGCAGTCCGCCCCCCCTACGCTCTCGTCGAGCAGGTCGATGGCATCCCCGACGGTCGCCTCGATGCTCGTCAGCTGGCGGCGCAGGTTCTGCACGAGGTTCGCGTCGGCGACCTCCGCCCTCCCCGCCTCGTAGGCGCGCTCGATCATGTCGGTCACCGCGACCTGCATCGCCGTGTCGTTGTAGCCGCGCCTGACGCGATACTTCCCCAGATAGGCGTGCGCCCTGTCCTGCGGCCTGCACTCGCGGTCGAAATGGAACACCTCGACCGCGTCGGCCTTGATCTGCTCCAAAGTCTCCATCACAAACGTCCCCTCTCTCGGTTCCTCTCGTTGCAGCGCTCGATTGCCATGTCCACGTCCTCCTGCGTGAACCCCAAAGCAGTGAGCAGGTTGACGACCGCCTGGACCACGTCCATGCACTCGTTGAGCACGTAGGTGTCGCTGTTGAGCTGCCACGCACCGAACACCTCGGCCGCCTCCTCGAGCGGCTTGAGCACCTGCGCCTTGGGCGCATCCGGCTCGTCGAACGCGCCGAACACGAACCTGTAACCGTCCCTCATCAGATGCGCCTCCCCTGTGCCAGCGCCGCGCGCATGGCATTGACCTCCCGGCCCGACTCGCTCCTCGTCCCGAGGTACACGTCCACGGGCCGCCTGCTCTCGTTCCTGTGCGCCACGTTCTCGCACCAGCCGCAGCAGTACTTCTGGTTCCTGTATGCCGTGCGGAACCGCCTGCCGCACTGCCTGCACTCGAGCACGTAGCCGCCGCGCCTGTCCCGCGACTCAGCCCTCATGTCGCGCCTCCCAGTAGTTGCACCTCGCGAGCCCCTGCGTGGTGTGCACGAAGTCGGGGCAGCGCATGCACGTGTACCGTTTGCGGCCCTCGCCGGACGCCGTCATGACCGCCTCGCTCACGGCGCAGAACCCGCACGTCTCGCAGCGGGCGCTGCGCGGCCCGTCGTCGTAGATGCTCGCGGACCCCCTCGGTCTGCCCATGTTCTCGTTCCTCTCGGCGTCCAAGCTCATGACGCCCTCCTCTCGCATGCGGCCCTCGCATCCAGCAGACGCCGCGCGTCCTGGTACGCCTTGAGCGCCACCGGGTCGGCGGTCGTCCCCCTCGGGGCCTTCACCTTCGCCGGGTCGATGCCCGGATGTTCCTCGCGCCACCTGCGCTCGAGCTCCGCCCTCGTCTGCTCGGGCGTCCTCGTCGGCTTGAACGTGGCGGCCTGAATCTCGGCGTCGGTCGGCTTGCCTCGGGCATGGGCCTCGGCGTCGAGCTGCTTCTGCTTGCTGTTCCACAGCATCGCCGCTGCCTTGAGCGAGGTCACGGGCATCCCGCTCGAGCGGATCCAGCCCTGCGACTCGTAGTGCGCCCAGAACTTGTCGGGGTCGCCGCTGATGCAGTTGGCGGCGAAGTACGCGCGGCACTCCTCGAGCGTCGGAGGCTCGAAACCCTCGGTGGCGCCGCCGCGCGTACCATCAACACAAGCTAGGCTAGGTAAAGCTAAGCTAGGACAGGTTAGGTTAGGGTTTTCGCTTTCGGAAACCTCGGTTTCGGGTTCGGTAAACCTAGGTTTCCCGTTTTCAAAACCTAGGTTTTCGCTTTCGGAAACCTCGGTTTCGGGTTTTTGCTCAGGCTCGGGTTCCGGCTCCGGCTCGGCCTTGGCCTTGCGCGGCCTGCCGCCCTTCTTGGCCTGCTCGCGCTTGTTCTTGGAGTTGTCGATGGCGTTCTTGAGTCCCTTGAAGGCCCTTTTGACGCTCTTGGGCATCTCGATCTCGACCCCGTGGAGGCCGTACATGAGCACCGCGTCCGCGAGCATCATGCGCTCCCTCATGTCCTCGGGGTCGTTCGGATCGTAATCGTCGTATAGCTCGGCTATCGAGCTGGCGAAAACCGTGAAGTCGTTGGCCATCAGAACCACCCCCAGAGAAGCGAAGAGAAGAATAGGAACCCAGCGGAGAAGGAGGCGGCGAACAGGGCCGCCTCCCAGTGGTCGCGGATGATGTCGGGTACGTGCCTCATCAGAACGGCACGTCCTCGTCGTAGAACTCGGACTGCGGGGCCGCGGCGTAGGCCTGCTGGGCGCTCCACTGCGGCGCGGCCTGCGCCTGTGGCTGCACGGGCACCGTGTTCGCGAGGCTCTGCTGCGGCTGGGCCTGCGTCTGCCCCTCGCGGCGCACCATGACCTCGATCTCGTCGACGATAACCTCGAGCTTCGAGCGCTTCTGCCCGTCGCGCTCCCAAGAGCTGTAGCGCAGCTTGCCCTCGATCGCGACCTTCATCCCCTTGGCGAGGAAACGGCCCACGGCCTCGGCGCGGTTGCCGAACATCGTGCAGTCGACGAAGTTGGGGTAGTCCTCCCACTCGCCGGTCTGCGCGTTGCGGCGGCGGTCGTTTACCGCCACGCCAAAGGACAGTACCTGCATACCCGACGCCGTGGCGCGCAGCTCGGGGTCGCGCGTCAGGTTGCCGCTGATGTTCACTCGGTTGATGCTCACTGCTCGCCCTCCTTCGCGGTCATGTTGTTCTTGATAAACGCGACAAGGCGCGGCCCCTGCATGTACCCCAGGCCGCTCACGCGGCGACCATCGGGGATGTCAAGCGCCTTGACGATCACCTTCGCCTTGACCGTGCCGATGCCCGGGAACGAGCGGGCGAACTCCTCGACCTTGAGCCTCTGCGCGATGGGCGCCTCGATGGCCGCCTCGGGCGGGATGTTGCCCGCCTTGCAGGCGGCCTTGAACGCGGCGCGCTCGCGGCGCGTGTGGACGGCTTTGGCCATCGCCTCCTTGCGCTGCTCCGGCGTTCGGAGCGGCGGTAGGTTGCTCTCTCCCATGTCCTACATCCTCTCGACGTATCCGTGAATGTCGTTGTCGACCATGACGGCCCTCACGCGACGCAGCTCGTCTGCCGTGGCGCACTCGATGACCACGCGGTAGCCCCTCTGCGGTGCTGGGACCGCATCCTCGGCCACATCCGGCTCGGGGCGCGACGGGACCACCCGCACGCACCTCGGCACGCCCAAGGGCGGCTCAGGCTCAGGTTCCTCGACGGGCAGCGGCTCGGGGTCAAGCGGCAACGGCTCGGGCTCCGGTGCGGGCGCCGTCGCCTGCTCATAGGTCGCCGCGAGTACAGCGGCCTTGGCGACCTCCTCGCGGTGCGCGGCGACAGCCGCCGCCACCTCGCCCGAGTCCGCCGGCAGCGTCCTCGTCCACCACGCCACGGCCCACGCCTTCTCGGACTCGTCCGCGTAGTCGAGGCCGCTGACGAACTTGAACTGATGCAGCAGCTCGCCCACGCGGCGCTCGATGATGTTTTTGGCCTTGACCTCGCCGAAGCTCGCGTTGAGCCACTTGTCGTCGGCGATGCGCTCGTAGGGCACCAGCGGCCCCATCTCGCCCGCGAGGTCGTAGTAGTGGCCCTTGAGCGCGGTGAGTCGGCGGGTCCTGCACTCGCCGTCGTAGCGGTCGATTTCGGCCTTGTACTCATCGGAGAGCGCGTCGATGGGCACCGTGATCTCGCCGATGGTCCTGTCGAACGTCTTGAGCAGGTCGCTGTACTTCTTCTTCGCGGCCTTGCGCTGCGCCTCGATGGGCTTCTTCACGTTGTTGACCGCCGCGCGGTACTTCTTCGCCGCCTTGAAGTCCTCGTCCTTCTCGATGCGCTTGACGTCCCGGTAGTCCGCCAGCTTCTCGTCGACGTTCTTCTTGAGCCGTGCCAGCTTGTCCTCGAGCGTGTCGTCGATGGCGAGAGACGCCACCAGCGTGTCGAAGTCCTCCTCGAGCGGCACGGCCTCGACCGCCAAAACCTCGTCTGCCATCAGAAGCCTCCCAGAAGGTCGTCGTCGGTCGCGTACTCGGCGGGCGCGGGCTCATATGCTGGCTCCGGCTCGGGGGCGGCGGGCTCGGAATGCGCCGAGCGGGCCGCGATCTCCTCCTCCATCCAAGAGGCCGCGCGGCGCGCCTGCATGACCGTCATGTCGTGCATGCTGCCCGACGAGCAGCCCACGGCGACGCAGATGGCAGCCATGGCACCGGCGCTGTTGAGCCCAGTCGCCGCCATAAACGGCTTGAACAGCTCGCGCACGGGCTGCAGGTCGGCCACGGGCTCGACGCTCTCGGCCTCGACGGCCTGAGTGCCGGCGTGCATGTCGCGTTCGACCTTCTGGTCCATCTCCTCGCCCGTGTACATCCCGCCGAACTCGTCGGGGTAGGCCAGGCGCCACGCGCCGGCCTTGGCGCACTTCTCAATCATGACGCCCGGCATCTTCGCCCAGTTGCTCTTACCGGTGCTGTAGTCGCTAAGCGCCAGCTCCACGTAGGCCGGCTCCTTGCCGTCCTTGAACTGCACCTCGGCCCAGCCGCCGAGCAGCTGCTCGCCCACCTGCTTGTAGACGGCGCTGCCGCGCTTCTTGACGATCTGCCCTTCGCGCATCACCACGACGCCGCTCTTGATGCCGCCGTAGCTCTCCTGACGGTTGGCGCGGCGGTTGAACACCTGATAGCTCGTGATGATGCTCGCCGGGGCGTCCCTGTACTTCACCAGGTAGACCTCCTTGGTGAAGGGGTTCAGGTGCTGGCGGTTGCACAGCTCGATGCACAGCGCCAGCTCGCTTTCGGTCGCGTTCGGGCACAGGCGCTCGCGGATGTCCTGCGAGGTGAACTTGACGGGCATGCCCGCATCGTCCTTGAACTCGATGATCTCGTTAGCCATTGATGGTCACCCCTTCGTCATTGATCTCGACCTTCTCGATGTCCACGCCCGCCAGCTCGGCGAATACGCCGCGCGGCCCGTTCAGCTTGTAGATGCGCTCCATGCGGCCGGCGCTGCCGACGATGGAGTCGTAGACCTCGGCGTCCTGCGAATCGGCTCCCAGCAGCTTCATGCTGTACAGAAGCCCGTAGGCGATGCCGCGCAGGCACGCTGGCTTCAGGCCCCTCTTCCCTATCTCGGCGCCATCCTCGTCTGCGAGGCAGATAAGGTTCGTGGCGAACTCGTCCAGCACCTCGAACGCATCGCCACCGACTTGGACGTCTATGTGCATGTACTCCATTACTTAATCTCCGTTTCTCTTCTTCTCCCTGGTGCCTGCGAACCAGCCGCGGTAGACCCGTATGTCCATATGCGGCTCGATACCGCGCATTCGGGGCCACTTGACGACATGGAGCTCGACCACCTGGTTGTCGTCACCCCAGACAGCCCCGTTCATCCCGTCCAACACCAGCTTGGCTATGTTGTCCGCGTCCGGCTTGAACGTGTAAGGCTCCGACGTGACGCTCTTCGGCCTCGACTCCGGCAGCGGGCCGTACGCGTCGATGCGTACGGCGACGGGGACCCTGAACGGGAACAGCATCCCCTTGAGACCCGGGTACGCCTCCCGCATGGCCTTGAGCGCCGCGTCGCGGATGGCGGCCTCGTTGCGGATGGTCTCGGTGGGCGTGTACATCCGCGAGTGGCGTCGGTCGAGCCTGTGGCGAAGCTTGCCGGCCACGAACGGGACGGTGAACGCGAAGTTCCTTCCGATCACAGCATCGACCCCATCCCGAGCACGACGCGGAGGCCGTCCGCCGCGAGCAGAATCGCCCGCAGGACGTACGGCATGAGCGCGTTCACCACGTACGCGGCGGCGACGAACCCGGCGACCCTAAGCAGCCTCGATGCCATGAGTACCCTCCTCGATCCACTGCTCAACCCATTCCGGGCGCACCATGCGCCCCACCTTGCGCCCCTCGGGCAGCTGCGAGCGCAGGCGGCCCGCCTTGCACTCGATGCGCAGCGTGTCGTACGGCACCCCCGTCACCCTCGACGCCTCGCGCAGCGTGTACATCAGCTTGTGGCGGATGCCTAGCTCGTCGGCCATCTGCTGGAACGTTTTGGCTCTGCTAGAATCCATGAGTGACCTCCTTTCAGGTCTGGAGCCGTCCCCGCTTTCCACACCGGGCGGCTCTTTTTTGTTGCTTGCTTTCGGGGCCTCGCCCCCGGCACGGCACCGGTAGGGAACGTCCCCGCGGATGGTTATGGAGAGCCGCGGGGCAACGGTGCCGCCCCGGGAGCGGGGCCCGCGAGTTGCCTGAGCGGCAATACCCGCGTTAACGCGTTACACACGCGTTAGGCTTCGGGCCACGATTCGTAGACAGCCGACATATCGCCCGAAGCACGTCCGACCAGCGGGCCCCCTACTCGTGCGGCTCGTCGACTGGGTCGAGCGTCACCCTCGCATCAGCGCCGCGATCGTCCTCGCCGGGTTCATCAACGACGCCTGAGACCTGCTTGGGCGCGTCGTTGATCTCGCGATGCTTCTCATGAAGCTCGCGGGTGTGCTCTAGCACGAACGCGACCGCGAGAACGTCGAGGAGGACCCGGACGGCCGCATGGATAAGGTCCAACATCCCTACTCGCCGCCCTTGAGAGTCCTGAGGATTGAGAGGCCGAGCGTCGTCAGCGCCCCGGAAACCATCCTCAAGAGGCACTCGACCAGCGCGAGCGCCGCGACAACCAGAACGAGCGGCGTGGTGACGACGATGGCGACCACGAGGCGAACCGCCTGACAGAACTTGCTCATCGCTACTCACGCCCCTTCTGCAGCTGATACATGACCCACTCCCCCGCGGCGATGCCGACCATCACCGGCTGGATGTCCGGGTCGATGGCGTCGATGCTGTTCATCACCACCGTGCGCTCGACGAAGCACAGGGTCGCCTCGTCGCCGCGCATCAGCCCGTCCAGGCGCTCGCGGGCGTCGAGGAACGACTCGAAGGCCTCGTGGTGCCAGCCGCCACCGGCGTCGCACCAGCAGACGATGGCCTCGATGCCCGAGAAGCCGCTCGGGCACTCGATCTCGAAGGACTTCCCGCGCGCCTCGTACCTGATGTTCTCGCGGCGCATCTTCACGTCTCCCATGTCGCCCTCCCCTACAGCTCGAAGTCGGAAAAGTCGCGGGCCCCGGCGGGCTCGGCCTCGACCGTGATGGCCTCGGGGATGTTCCAGCCGCCCAGCTCGATGTCGATGTATTCGTTCATGGTTCTCTCCGTTTCGCTAGATGCAAACTTTAACTTTCCTCTGTTGCCAAAAAAATATCGTCGCGAGTGATGCCGAGGAAAGTCAGGACCCTTTCGAGGTCCTTGGCTCGCATCTCTCCGGGATAAAGCTCGTAACGGTCATAGGTCGGTTGGCTAACCCCCAACATCCGCTGAACTGCGACTTTCTTAACCCCTTTGCTCTCGCGAACATCTCGCAGGGTATTCAAGTGGCCTCCTCTCTCTTGCTGAACTAATAGTAAATCTTTCTTTGCATCGTGTAAACAAAAACTTTTCTAGAATGAAAAGTTTTCTTTTCTAAAATGATAAGTAAAGTTATACATAGGCAAGGAGAGGCCCATGGAAATCGGTAAAAACCTTCGCCGGCTCAGAAGTAGAGCCGGACTGACCCAGCAGGAGATAGCCGACAAACTCGATGTATCGCGAGTTGCCATCGGCCAGTGGGAATCCGAGAAGTCGATGCCGAGAAAAGCGAACCTTGAGCAACTCGCCGAGCTTTTCGACACGACCGTCGCCGACCTCATGGGCGAGACCCCGGAGCCCGTGCGCCCCAACGGCGCCCAGTACGTGACTCTGCCCGTGCTCGTCGCCGGGCACGCAGGCGAGTTCACCGATGAATTCGGTCCCGACGAGGTCGCTGACGTGCCGATCTCAGTCCTCGAGCGCGTCAACGACCCGGACGCCTACCTCATGCGCGTGCGCGGCTCATGCATGAATCGCAGGTTTGCCGACGGCGAGAACGCACTGCTCTCCCCCAGGTGCGAACCGCGCAACGGCGACGCCGTGGCGGCCGAGTACAACGGCGAGATGATCCTTAGAAGCTACTACCGCGGGGCGTCGACCCTCGTGCTGTCGCCGGACAGCTACGAGGACGGCTACACCGACATAGTGTTCGACGATCCGGAGAACGCCAGCGTGAACTTCCGCGGCGTCGTCAAGTGGCACCAGGCCAGCGAGGTCAAGAGGTATTAGAGACAGAAAGGCGAACCGATGGCTTTCAGGGACATGTTCAAGGCGACCGAGTACAAGCAGCGGGTAGAGGAGCTCGAGTCCATGCTCACGCCGGAGATGGCGGACGCGGATAGGCTCAGGCGCGAGGCCGAGGACCTCAGGAAGAAAATCGAGGAGGAGAAGGCCTCGCTCGAGAAGCTGGAGAAGCAGAACGGCAAACTGGATGCCATCGTCAAGGCAAAGGAGTCCAAGTCGCGCGTCCTCGATGACGAGCTGCTGGTCGAGGAGTTCGGCCTGTACCGCCCGCGTTTCGACTTCGCCGACTCGACTCACTACAAGGACGCCCTCGACCGATGCCGCAGGAAACAGAAGGAGGCCGTCAAGAGCTTCAGCAAGGCCGCGGACAAGACGTCCTGGACGGTCAACGGCAGCGCCTCGAAGGGCAAGGCGATGGTCCGCGAAATCTCGAAGCTGCTCATGATGGCGTACAACGGCGAGTGCGACGAAATCGTGCGCAAAGTCAAGGCGACCAACGTCGAGCGCTCGCTCGAGAGAATCGAGAAGTCGGCCGCAGCCATCAACCGCAACGGCAAGACCATCGGCATATCCATCCCCGCCGCATACGTCCTCCTCAAGCAGGAGGAGGTCCAGCTGGCCTTCGAGTTCGCACAGGAGAAAGAGGAGGAGAAGGAGGCGCTGCGCGAAGCCCGCGAGCAGGAGCGCGAGGCCCGGAAGCTCGAGCGCGAGATAGCGGCCGAGCGCAAGAAGCTCGAGAAGGAGCGCTCCCAGTACCTCAAGGCGTACAAGGACATCTCGGCACGCCTGAAGGATGCCGGCGACGACGAGCGCGCCGATCTCGAGGAGAAGGCCGCGGAGCTCAAGGCGAAGCTCGACGACGTGGACAGGGCAGTGTCGGATGTCGATTACCGAGAGGCGAACCAGAAGGCAGGCTTCGTATACGTAATCTCCAACATCGGCTCATTCGGTGAGGGCGTCTACAAGATCGGGATGACGAGGCGCCTTGAGCCGATGGACCGCATCCGCGAGCTCGGAGACGCGTCCGTCCCGTTCAATTTCGACGTGCACGCGCTCATCTTCTGCGATGACGCCCCGAAGCTCGAGGCGGCGCTGCACCGGGCCTTCGAGGACAGGAAGGTGAACATAGTCAACCAGCGCAGGGAGTTCTTCCGCGTGTCGCTCGATGAGATCGAGGAGGTCGTCAAGGCGAACTACGACAAGACCGTCGAGTTCCACAGCGTGCCCGACGCCGAACAGTACCGGACGAGCGAGAAGTTGCGCGAGAGGGGTATTTTCCACCCGCTCGCCTAAAGAGGGAGGTGATGCCATAAAAGTTAAAAAATCTCGGGACCGCAGGCTGATGCCGCGGCCCCGAGACTAAGGAGACGGCCCCTGCACTTTGGAACGTGAGACGGGGCCGGAGTCAGAACCGGGCGAAACGGAGAATAAGCCCGCGATCTGAACGGATCTGATTATATGACAAGAAAGCAGCGCCGCCGCGTCTGGGGCTCCGTGACCGAGATGAGGCGCGGCAAGAAGTACGTCCTGCGCTGGATGCAGAACACGCCGCAGGGCCGCAGGCGCAAGACCAAGACCGTGTACGGAACCTACCGCGAGGCGTGCGCGGAGCTCGACCGCATTCACGTCGAGCACGCCGACGACGCGCCCGTGCCCACCATAGCCAAGGCCTACGAGACGTGGCTCGTCCCCAAGATGGTCGCGCAGGTCGAGGCGGGGACCCTCGCCCCCAACACGCGCGACCTCGTGCTGCGCTCGTGGAGGAACTACGTCGGACCCCGCTGGGGGCAGGCGCCCGTCGACCAGCTCCGCGCCGTCGAGCTGCAGGACTGGCTGCTGACACTGCCCGCCGCCACCGCCGACACTGCCCTGCTCACCCTGCGCAAGGTCTACGCCTGCGTCTCGACCTTCATCCGCCTGCCGCTCGACCCCTTCGCCGCCAGCATCAGGTACACCATGCCCACCCGCAAGACCCGCGAGCGCTCAAAGCGCGTCTACACCCTCGACGAGGCCCTGGGCGTCCTCGACGCACTGCGCGGCAACCCCCTGGAGCCCGCGTTCATCCTCGCGTGCTTCGGCTCCTGCCGCTCGGGCGAGTCGCTGGGCGTGCGCACCGAGGAGGTGTTGCACTGGGAGCGTAGCGGCACCGTCCTCGCCTCCGCCGACATCTGCCGCCAGATGCAGCAGTCCGGCACCGAGCCGGTGGGCGCCCTCAAGACCGCCAAGTCCGCGCGCACCGTCGTGATCTTGCCGCAGGCCGCCGAGCGCCTCGTCGAGATAGCGGCGGCGCGGGCCGCCGAGGGCCGCGAGTGGCTGAGCGACCGGGGCGACGGGCTGCCCATGAACCGGAGCATCTGCAACGACCGCTGGCGGAAACTCTGCTCCGCCCGCGGCATCGAGCACATACCGTGGTCGAACCTGCGCAACTCGTGGCGTACGATAGCGGAGGTCGAGCTTCGCCTGCCGTGGGACCTCATCGAGATGCTGATGGGCCACGCCCTCCCCGGCGTATCGGGACGGCACTATATCCGCCCCACCGCCGAGCAGGTCGTCCGCGCCGCTTTCGACGCGCTTGGGATAAGTTAGGATATTCCCCCGCAAAGCCGCAGGTAGATGGCACGCAGTTAGTTGTGGCAGTACTAAATAGCCAGCAACCTGCCAAAAAGGGACAGGCTACTTTGCACCAAAAACCGTCGCAACATTCGATGAAAATCGCGCAAACGCGAAAAAACATCGAATGTTGCGACGGTTTAATTTTAGATAGCGGTCGAGCAAAGGACCAGGGCGCCTATTCGTCGGCGAGCTGGATGCCGAGCAGGCCCGAGAGTGCCAACGCCTGCTCGGCATTTACCGTCAGGCCACGCAGCTCATGGTAGTCGCCCGAGACGACAGGAGCCGCGAACGTACAACACGATACATCCACGCCGGAAAGCGGCGTCTTGAACACATCGATTCGCGTCAGGTCGCAGCCGTCCAAGCGCAATTGCCCCAGCTTTGCCCCCTGGAGTGCGGCCTCGGTCAAACGCGTGTCACGCGCAGCCATGGGGCCAATGCTTCCCTCCGAAAGGTTCGCATAGCTCAAATCGCACAATGTAAACGACACACTCGACAGACGCGCCCTGAGCAAGTTGAGTCCCGGTGCCGAGCAATCGACGAAGTCGCAGCGATTGAGCCAACAGCCTTCCATGTTGCAGCGGATAAAGCGGCAACCGCGAAACACCACGTCACGAAACGTCGAGCCGCTCCAGTCAACACCATCGAACTCGCAAGACCGGAACACGACGCCATCGAAGGTCGCGCCGTTCGCAACGTCATAGGCAAGATCCAAATCTTCGAAAGCGGTATTGGAGACGAGCTCATCGCCCTCGGCAAAGAGGTCTATGAGCTCGTCCATGCCCATATGGGAGCCAAGCCGTTCGTTTACCCGGGCAAAGCCACCACAAAGGCGTCTGTCCCTTTTGTGGTGGCTTGAGGCTGCGCTACTCACCGAGCATCTCTTGGAGCTTGGCTGCCACGGCATGTCCCAAGCTCTCGTGGCTTTCGGGCATCATATGCAGATAGTCGATATCGCCCGGCTCGGCAAACTCGGCGGCATTCAAAAAGTCGCAGCCAAACTGCTCGGCCACGTGCGCATAGTACTCGCCAAAATGTTCCGAGGCCTCGACGGAATGCTCGTCAAAGTCGGTCATATACACATCGGCGATCTGCGGCTTAATCTTGATAGGCGCCATCAGCAGAATCCGTGGGCAGGGCGCAGCGTCGGTCCACGGAAACGCGCGGACGGCGCGAATCAGCGCCATGGCGCCACGGGCGATATCGGAAGCTGTCACGTTAAAGACCGTCTTACAGTCGTTGGTGCCCAGCATGATCACAATGGCGTCCAGCGGCTTATGGGCCTCGAGAAGCATCGGAAGCGCGCGAATGCCGTTGAGGTTAGTGTCCAGATGGCACATATCGTCGCGCACCGTCGTGCGGCCGTTGAGTCCCTCCTCAATCACATGCCAGCCCTCGCCCAGATCACGCTGCGCCACGCCACACCAGCGCACATCCCGCGCATAGCGCACCGCGGTGCCGTCGCGCATGCCCGCCGGATCGTAACCATAGGTGTTGCTGTCACCAAAGCATAGAACGTTTTTCATCGTAAGCTCCCCACTCAATAAAAAGCCGACGGGAGCAGCCCCCGTCGGCTCGGTATATCGCATCACGCGCACCGTTTACAGGTACTTGCGCCAGTCGTCGTCATCCTCGTCATCCTCGGCAGCGGCCTGAGCCTGCTCGGCGGCACGGGCGGCTGCGGTGCGGGCGGCAACCTGAGCATAGGACTCCTCGTTGCGCTCGGGGAAGTTTGCCAGCACGTGCTCGAACTTGGCGAAGTCCTCGTCCCAGCGCGTAGAGGGCACGGCAAAGAAGACCTGCTTGACCTTGAAGTCGCCCGACGCGAGTTCCTTGCGGAAGAGCTCGGCTACGACCTCGGCATCAAAGCCGTTATTGTCACAGCCCCAAGCACCCAGCACGAGCTTCTCGCGACCCAGCTCATCGCAGATGGCAAGGACAAAGCGGATACGGTCGCGCAGGGCATCCAACAGGGCGTCTTCGCTCACGCGGTACTCCTGGCGGGCACGCTTGACGTTAGGTGCGGCGGCAACGATCACATCGGCGTATGCGTGCACGTGGTTGCGGTCGAAGCGCACGGCGGGCACCACCAGCGCACGATTGCGGTAAAGCTCGCAGTTGATGTTGCGGCGACGGTTCTCGCCGTACCACTTGCGCTGCTTGTCGAGCACGTTGTACAGGTACGAATCGGCGCAGAGCATCGCCTCCTGGCCCAGGTAGCCCTGGATATAACCGCCGCCCGGATTGGTAAACGAGGCAAAGGCGAGCACGGCCATATCGCAGAACTGCGCATAGCCGCGACCGTTATCGAGGATTGCCTGCGTGGCGGAGGCATCAAGCACGGTGACCTCAGGCAGGACCGGAGCAGCCTCCTCCGCGGGCGCGGACTCAGCCCCGTCGGCCGACTCAGTGGACTCGGGTGCCACCTCGGACTCGACCGCAGTCTCCACCTCGGCGGCCTCAACCACGGCAGCGTCGGCCTCCACAACCTCGGCAACCGGCTCCTCAGCAGCCGCTGCCTTCTGGACCTTGGCCTTCATCGCCGCGACAAAACCGGCAGGCATACCGTCGAATTCGCGAACGCCGACAAGCGAGCGCTCGATATCCTTGGCGCAGGCCTCGGACACAGCCGCCACATGGCGCTCGGCGGCCTTGGCACGCGCCTCACGCTTGGGGTTGGGCTGTCCCGCGCGGTTGGGCCTGCGGTTACGGTTCCTGTTGTCGACGTCTGCCATAAGTGGTCACCTTTCCTGTCGCTGCCGGTGTCGGCTTTTTCCCATCCATGATACCCCGCCGTGCACAAAAAAGACGGCCCCGCAGGACCGCCTTTCACATCGTTTTACCGCGTCCGGCAGGAAGCATCGCAATGCCGCGCTTTAATCGCGACGGCCGAGGATGTTC
>ERZ1034913.307-NODE-307-length-42772-cov-27.086242_pt1 | contig 42772 bp, 58 predicted proteins | sample MGYA00520697_ERZ1034913 | MGnify/ENA primary metagenome ERZ1034913 (study PRJEB33766, sample SAMN09781786) | gut metagenome | biome: gut microbiome | host: Homo sapiens | place: Madagascar | study: EMG produced TPA metagenomics assembly of the PRJNA485056 data...
AGCCGGCGCCCCGGCCTCGCGCGACGGGGGGGATCGGGTCTCCGGCGGCGTCGAAGAAAATTTTTTGCGTCAAAGATTTTGCGACGCCGTGTCCGTCAAACTGATCGTGGCAGTCTTTGCAGACGAACTCGAGGTTGGAGTAGGACAGGCTGATGTCCGGGTCGGTGATGTTGTCCGGCGTGAGTGCCCGCTTGTGGTGGACGATGTAGCCCGGTTTGTCACGGCACTCTTCGCAGAGCCCGCCGTCGATGGTTCGTCGGAACTTGATATACCCGGCGCGGCATTTCTTCCAGCGCGCGGATGCGTAAAAGCGCGCGGCCCATGGCTGCATCCTGTTCCCTCCAATTCTTCACGCTATCACTGTAGCACATTTTTTTGGCCCTGTTGGCTCAATTTTTGCGATAGCCAAGCTCCCGCGCCGCTTCGTATACGAAACGGCTGTACATGCGCTTGGCTGTCGACTGGCTGACATGCACCCGGCGCGCGGCGGATTCCAGGCTTTCCCTCGGCCAGATCCATGCGTGCAGGCGCACGATCTCCAGCACATCGGCTCCGTCCCGCCATGTCTGTGCGGTATTGATCGCAGCTTGCACGGCAGCATAGTCCTCGTACTCCCGCGAAGATAAAACGCGCACAGCGATATCCTCGACGGCGCGCCCGGATGAATGTCCGCCCGGCTGTGCAGAATATCCCGGCGTGATCTTCTGGCGGCTCATGTCCCGAACCTGTCTGTCCAGTTTCGGGAATTCGCCGATGGTGCGGCAGACGTTCCAGTACCACCAGTATCTCGGCTTTGACACTTTCCCACTTCCTTCCTGCTTCGTACTAAAACCTTACGCATATACAAGGTTTAATTTAAGCGGCTCCCGTTCCGCTTGTGTTCTGATCTTGGGTCGACTACATACTTATAATATTGATACCCGTACTTTGTCGTCCGCGCCTCGACAAGGATATAGCCGCGCGGGGCGACTGGTGGATGCTTGGGGCTGTACTCGCGCACGGCCTCGGTCGCAGGTTCCGGCTCGGGTCGGATACAATTTCGCGTCGCCTTGTACCGGTGGCCGCCGAATTCTTTTCTCCAGTGCGCATGCAGGTAACTGGCAAGTGCTGTGTAGTCCTGGCCGTGGTCGACCTTGTTTCCCTGCTCGTCTATATAATAGTTGTGCTTTCGCAGGTGCCGAACCTCGATCACGCTGCCGAGCCCCCAAAGCCCGCCGATGGCTTCTTCCGGGATCCCCTCTGTTACCAGGTGCAAATGGAAGCGATTCGTTGTTTTTCCTCTTCCGTAGAAAGCAACGATTTTGGCCTCCGGATAGTGATACTGCATGCGGCGCACAAGGTTGTCGCGCACTCTGCGCATTTCCTCTGCGGTATGTACCTCGTTTTCTGCATCCAATGTCAGGGTGGAATACAGGCTTGTTGGCGAGAAATTGGCGTTCATCAGCGCAACGAGCCGATCCAGCGATTGCTTGCTGTTGAATTCATCGCGCTCCGCCTGCGTCTGGAAGCGCGGTTTTCGCGGCTTGCTGGTCTTTTTGTCCGCGCCATCGGACACGGTATAAACGATCTGCGTACATACCGCCCCTGTAAACAGGCGGCGCTTGTGTCTCTTCACCATAGTCTCAGCTCCTCCCATCTCTGCCCGCTCAAAGCGTGGCCGGAGATTCCGGCCACAGTTTCAACGGTCAGTTCGTGTATCCGCATGCCTTGCATGTGCATACGTCTGTCTCAGCGTCCCATTCGCAATCTGATGCCCCGCATTTCGGGCAGTGCCCCCACGCACCTCGCGCTCCTTTGGGGTCTGGCCCCGGCCCATTCAGCTTTTCATACCATGGATCCCCTTTCGAGCCCAGATCTTCCTAATGTGCGGTATGCTCACGATTATCCCCGCGTGCCTCTCTTGCCTTCTCGATCCGCATTTCCAGCCGTGCGAGTTTCTGCTGCCGGATTTTCTGCACTTTTTTCTTGGCGCCATACAGCTGCTCCAGCTCCTCCAGCACGATCTGCACGTCTGCAATCTCCTCGGCGATCTCATCAAGGTTATCGATCCGTCCATCCCCAAGATCTGTCCGCGCCGCAAATATCGTCCGCTGCGCCTTGCACAGTTCCTTCGTCAGCTCTGCCATTTCTTCGATGGCAACCGCGAGCTGCAGATCCACGCCGAACGTCTTGATCGCAGACCAATAGAGTTTCCCCGTGTCAGTCATTCTGTGCCGCCTCCATTTCCTTGCGCTCCTGCATAAACCCGTGCAGGAACAGCTCCAGCAGAGCGGCGGCACGGTTGGTCAGTTTGGTAAAGTCCTTTTTGCTGATCTTCAGCTTTCCGGTCGTGACGACCTCTGTGTCTGGCCTGCCGATGATTTGGATGGTCGGGTACGGTTCCAGCGTCTTCGAGCCGTCATCCTCGATCTTGTAGAGCGGCGGCGTCGCCTGCTCCATCACGATCCGCGGTGGGTATTCCTCGCCGCGGAAACTGACGTCCCAGTGCAGATCGTCATAGTCCTTTACAAACTCATCCAGTTCGACCGAAAACATATCCATGATCCCTGCCATTTTGATACTCCCTTCAAATTGTGATGATCTCCCGCCTCGACTGGCGGGCAAATTTTCGTTCCGGGCAGAAGCGGCATTCGGTACAGCTCCAGGCGCCGCGGTAGTTGTTGCGCGTCGGGCAGAGTGGGTTGTAGCAGATCCCGGAGCCTGCCCGCTGCGGGCCGCGGCCGAATTTTTTCTTCTTCGGTTCGGCTTTTGGCTTTTTGGCTGGATCCCTCTTGGTGACGAGCGTGGCCGCGCGTTCTTTCCGGAAGCATCCGCAGCTTTTTGCATTCCCGTTCCGGAGGTATCTGCCGTCCTTGCTGCAGATGGTCCCGCATTTACACCGGCAGATCCAGTGTGCCGTATCTCCTTTTTTGCTGGTATCCCGCCCGATGACGTGCAAATATCCAAAATCCGTTCCCGTCAGATCGACTACGTGTGACATTTCCATTCTCCTTTCGTCAGGGGCCGGTCTCCCGGCCCCTATGCAGGGCGGACTTGCACCGCCTGCGCCTGCGCGTCCCCCTGTCGCCGCAGACGAGCTGCCCTTGTCTGCTCAGGCAGCTTTCCATAAGGAGGTAACACGATGCCGCCGGGCGATCCCGACACCCGGCGTGGGGTAACGTTGACGGTTCCCATCCGCGCGCACGTTCCACACGCGCTTTTTATCCCCGGCCCGCGGGCTTGAGGTGTCGCGGGCCGGGTGCAGAGCCGGGGTGATCCTCCCGCAGCCGTCTCATGGCGGAGCGGCCGCGGCATAAGTCCGAAAAAATATGGTTCCCCGGCTGATTGCTGGTCTTAGTCCTCGGGCTGGCTGATATCCTTGTGCCGCAGCCCGTCGGCGTTCTCGGTCAGCGGCAGCGCCTGCCGCCGCGCGTGCTCATCCGGGCTCCAGCCGCACCGCGCGCAAAGATCCGGCGCGAGCTTTGCATACGGACAGGCATTGCCCTGCTTCGGCAGCCCGCATGCCTCGCGCGGGCTGCTCTCGTTTTTTTCTTCCGGCATGTTTAAATCTCCTGTATGTCGATTCCAAATTTTGACCGCATGAATTTCCGGTTGCGCAGATACTCCTTTGTCCGCGTCGGCTTGGACTTCACATCTTCGACGACGAGCTTGCCGCCGAATTTGTACGAAAAGTCCGCCGTGTACCGCACTGCGCGGATGCGCTCACCGGCCTCGGTGATGTAGCTCTCCTGCAAGGTGAACTGCGGCTGCAGGCGCAGATCGGAGATGATCCCGGCCCGCAGCATCACCATCAGCTCGTCATACCGCCGCGCCTCCTTCTGGCTGTCGAAGCGCAGCTCGCCGCGCTCGGCGGGCGTGCTGTGATACTTTGAGGCCTTCTTCGGCGCCGCGGCAGCCCCTGGCATCTGCTGCCGTGCATAAAGCTCCCGCATCCTCGGCGGCATGTCCGCCATGCTCTCAAACCGCAGTCCGCTCATTCGGCTGCACCATCCATCTTCGCACTGCAGTTGGGGCAGTATGAGAAACTGCTCGCCATTGGCGCACCTTTCGTGATTCTGTAGCCCTTATTGCAGCCTGTGCAATACCAGTTTGAACGTACCCGTTTCCATCTTGCGTGCACCACCTCCGCAACGTCGGCGGCTGGCTGGCGGAGCAGGAGCGTTTTCACTCGCTTCGGTGTCCAGTTCGGATTTTCCGCGTTGCAGGATTCAAAGTCTTTCAGCGCCTCGGTTCTGCTGATAAATTCTTCAGTCACAACGTTTTCCATCGTCAAACTCCCTCCAAGTGTGATACAGTGCCCATGCCAGCGGGTCACGGACGAACGGCATCTTTTTTGCTTCCGCGTATTTCTTGTCGAGGATGCTCATGGCCTTCTTCCACGCGCGATCTCCAACGTGCAGTTCTGCGGGAAAGTAGACTCTCTCAAGTCTGTTGATTTTTGCGGCAGTCAGTATCGATCTGCCGTACTCGTCAAGAAGGTCTAGCAGGTCCTGATCTTTGATGTAACCAATCATTTCAAAGTTCCCCCTCTGGCACGCCGAACATCTCACGGTTCCGGCTCGTGCCGATGGACATAAGTATCTTTCTTGCACGTTTTCTGGTCATGACCTGCCCTCCATTTCAGCCATCATCACTTCACCCATCCTCTCACCAGATATCCAAGCCAAAACCCTACAAAAAGAATGTGGAGTATCTGTAACCAATGTACCTCAACCATCTTTCCTCTCCTCCATCTTCTCGAAATAGAACTCTATCGTTTTTTCGTTCTCAATTACATTCCCGTAGACAACACCGACCTTGTAGATGTAGTTCTCGCGCAGCTTGCGCGGAATCTCTGCAATATACCGCCGGAACGTTTCCAGAGGATTTGCCCGCTTGTAGTGGTTGCACATTCGGCATGACGGCATAAGGTTGGAAATATCGTCCGTCCCTGCGTCTTCGGCGTTCCATGCACGTTGCGGCTTGAAATGATCGACTTGCATATCCTTGATATCGATAGACCGTCCTCAGTAGGCACAGTGGCCTTCCTCCGGCGTTTCCAGCAATCCGCGCCATTCCCAGCGGCTGGAATCGCAGCACCCGGCGCATTGGCATCCTTCCTGCACGCAGTTCATGCAGTCAAAGACAATCGCATCGTCCGCACCGTCATATTCGCAAAAATCGTTATGCTTGCAGTCCAGGCAATCATGCCGCTCTTTTATCTGCTCGATTAGAGCGTCCCTCTCGGCTTCTGCCTTCGCGTTCTCGGCGGTCAGGCGTTCGATCAGACTGGCGGCCGCGGCGGCTAAATGCTCGACGCACTCCCTATCTGGGAAAATCGGGCACATCCCACAACTTAAGCAGTCCCTTTTGGCGCATTGCCGCAGCGCCTGCGCGATTTCCTTTTCTGTCATAGCGTGTCCTCCTCCATTTCTTCAAGAACCATTTGTTCCGGCAGCCGCTCCGCTACCGGAATCCACCGCTGCTTCTCCCGCAACGCCGCGTTCTCGGCGGTCAGGCGCTCGATGGTGGCAACTGCAGCCGCATGTACCTCATCAAAAGAACAGACTTCTTTTCCCCGCCCTGCTGCTGGACAGCTTGTGCATGGTTTTCCAAGTCTACAGCACCGCAGCGCCTGCACGATTTCCTTGCCTGTCATAGCGTGTCCTCCTCCATTCCTTCAAGAACCATTTGTCCCGGCAAAACGCCGTCCTCCATCCACCAGTGCATTACGTCCTCGCCGGTTTCTCCGAATCTCATACCGCCTTCCATTTTCCCGCGCCGCCTGCGCTCATCAAGCATCCTGCCGAACGCCCTGATGTAAGCATCCCTGTATTTCGGGTATCTCGCAAACTGCTCTTTCCGGTGCTTCCCAGCCATCGGGCATCCGATGCAGCCAATACGAGCAAATCCGCAAGCATAAAGCGAGTTCATGCAGATTTTTTCTGTCGCGCAGTACTCCCAGATATCGGCATCCTGCCAGTCGACAATCGGGTTTACTACACGGGTTCCCTTGAGTTGGCAATTTTCTATCAGCATTCGGCTTTCGTCATTATCGTTCATAAGCGTTAGCTTCTTGGCTTTGTCCCTGTGCAGCGCCTCCATAACGCCGCGGGACTTGCGCTTTTGCGATTCCGCCCAGCGCACACCAGTAGCGATCCAGCGGCCTTTTCCGCTGCCCTCTTTGAGTTCCGCGCAGCAGTAGCGCACCAGCCGTGTCGGCGGCATCAGCTTCCGTGGGATCAGATTCCACATCGTCACATTCCCGCCGTCCGGCGTCCGGTGCGTATCGATGTCGCATTTTACGCCAGCCAGCTCCAAGCGGCGGAAGGTATCGCGGACATGCCAGACAGTCTCCGGCGCGTCCGCCGTTGTGAGACTATGTAGGACCTCAAACGGGATCCCGCTTGCCTCCGCCAGATGCAGCAGCACGTCCGAGTCCTTGCCGCCGGAGTATGTAATCACCAGCGGCTGCTTGTACAGGCGCAGGCTCATTTCTGATGCCATTTTCAGCCGATCAATCGCGGTTTGTTCTAAGCCCATTGCCGTCCTCCCGGCCGGGTGTCCGGCGTGTAGTGGAGCTTGGTCGCGCGGGCGTTCTGATGGTACTCCGGGCGGGTGAATTTATAGCCCCAGTGTTTGGCTGCGGTGAAAAGGGCCGCATAGCCATCCTCAGCGCGGACGGTCACTTTCTGATCGCCATATGTAACGGAAAAGTGGTTCTGGCCGGTGTATCCGGCCTGTGCGATCACGGCGGGGCGCCGCGGCGCCCGCTCGCCGGGGTAGTCGATGCTATTTCGCAATGTGTTTGCGCCTCCTTATTTGGTTGTCGGCATGGACCATCTGCTTTCCCGCTGCTAGATCGGGCTGCAGGCTGTCCCTGTCTCGGTGGTTTACATCGTAGATGTGGTTCCGGATGCTCTCGTAGAGCGTCCAGGTGCAGCACCCGGCGCGGCATGTGCCGCTTCGGTCCGGGCAGTTCCGGCCGCAGGGCGGCGGGATGGGCCGCATGCGCGGCGCAAAATAATTCACTCCGCTTCCTCCTGTACGTGCTGCAGCCATGCCGCGAGCGTTTGCAGCGCCGTCTCGCGCTGCAGCAGGTCTTCGACCGTATCCCGGTCGACGCGCGGCATGCTCTGCAGGATCTCCCGGTCGTTGGCACAGTCATCGGCAAAGGCGAGGACCGCGTCGACGATATCGTCCAGCTGATCCGGCCGGAGCTCGACCGTGATCTTCGGTTCGTCCATCACAGGATCCCGTAGGTGGTCAGGCCCAGCGCGATCGCGCCGGTCGCGACGCAGGCGTCGGTCATCTCTGCGTACCCGGCGATCACCGCCAGCACGAAGGCCGCGCCGCCCAGCCACACGCAGCAGGTTTTCACCACCCGCCGCATGGCCTCCCGGTACCGCAGCTCCTCCAGCAGTCGCTCCTGCCGCTCCCTGGTCTCTTCCTCCGGCTCATACCCGAGCCGCTCTGCAAGATTGGTTCTCATTTCTTCTCCTCCGTTTCATCCGTTGCGGTCTGTACGGTCTCTGCCGCTTCGATCTTTTCCAGCATCCGCTCGATATTCCTGTGTTCCTTCTCAATTCTCTCGAGCTCTTTCCCGATGGCTTCCCGCCATGCTTCGCTGCCCGGCTCTCCCTCTTTGAGACGGAACGCATCCGCATCCATCCGGATCATGTTCCTTTCGAGCATCCACTTGAGATGCAGCCATTCTTCCGTTGTCAGAAGCAGCTTTTTCATGCCTTCGCCTCCTGCAGACGTTCTGCCGATTCTACCAGTGCCAGAAGTCGCTTGTATTTCTTCACCTTTTCCCGGTCGCACTTTGCGAGGTGCGCAGCCCGTTCGGTCATTTCCTCGTTCTCAAATTTGGCTGCGGCGAGCGCTTCGGCCTCATTGTGGGTCGCGATCACAAGCAGCTCCAGCGTGTGCTTCAGCTCAAACCAATCGTCTCCGCTGAGAATCAGTTTCCGCATTCCGCTTATCCTCCTTCGCTTCCTGCATCCGCCTGACGAGACGCGCCAGACGGGCGTTTTGTGTAACGAGCTTCTGCGCGTCCAGGTCAAGCCCCTTGCGCTTCAGCCCGTTTATGATCTGCGCCGCCTGGCACTCACACACCATCGCCGCTTCGATCAGATCATGGAGCTCCTGCCCGCTCAATGTGAGGGTGTAGGTCTTTACCTTCCCCATGCGTCAGCCTCCTATCTCTGTACCATCCATCGTGCCAGCTCCGTGAGTGACACCGTGTACTTGTTCCCAATGTGCCGGGCCGGGAACCGCCGGTCGGCCAGCAGCGTCCGCCGGTCGATGCCCAGCGCCGCCTGACATTCCGTGATCCCGATGGCCGCCCGGCCCGGAAACATATCCGTCAGCAGCTCCAGCTGCGGCCGGTATCCTTCCAGCTCTCTCGGCATCCCCTCACGCCTCCTTCTTCTCGCTCTTCGGCTGCACCATAGCAGCCATGCCCTGCATAAAGATCAGCGCCTTCTCACGCATTTCCGGCGTAAGCTTGTTGATTTCCGCCGAGATCTTCTCGGCCTGCTGCTTCTGCTCCTCTGACATTGATCTCACCTCGCTATTGTCAATCGTCCCTGCGCTGTGCTATCCTTTATCTGAAAGGAGGTGTCAGCACAGTGGATAATTACTTCATTCTCACGCCCGACGAGCGCCAGATTGCGCTTGCCTACGCGCAGGCCCGCTTCTCGGAGTGGCTTTCGCAGAACCACTCCGAGAAGGATTTCCCGCGCCGCAGATCAGCGTTCTACGCTTGCCTTGACGAAGGCGTCACGGTTGCCCTTGACTTCCGCCAGCGTAATGGCATGTAGATCCTTCGTCGCATTGATCCATTCCCAGATATAAGTTGTGGCAAACTCGAAGTCTTCTTCCGTTGCCCCCAGCTCTGCGGCTGCTTCCATCAGCCGCAGAGCCAGTTTGTGCCCGCTCGGGTTCTGGTTTTTCTTCAGTTCCTCGTATTGCTTCAAGGATTCCGTCGGTTCTGTAAACTGCATTGATCTCACCTCGCTTGGTTTATTCGTTATGTATAGACTAGCATGTGATACGTATATTGTCAAGTATTATTTTATACATTTCACATATTTTCTGATTGACAAATATGCGTGCCTGTGATACTCTCATTTCAGAAAGAAGGTGAATCCATGAACACAGTGAATGAACGAATCTCGTTTTTAATCAAAGATCAGGGTCTGACGCAGTCCAAATTTGCTGATCGCATTCACCTGACACAAGCTCATGTCTCTCGAATATGCTCCGGCACATATGTCCCAACCGAGCGCACGATCTCGGATATCTGCCGGGAATTCAACGTCTCCCTCGCTTGGCTCGAAGACGGCGAAGGGGAAATGTATGTGCAGCGCAGCGCGAATGAGGAGCTGGCCCTGCTGGTCTCGAACATCATGTCCGACGCGGATGACTCCTTCCGGAAACGCTTCATCTCCCTCCTGATGGCGCTCCCGCCGGAAAAATGGAGCGAAATTGAAAATTTCGTAAAAAAATTAAACGGAGACGCTTGACCGTCTCCGTTTATTTTTGTATTCTGGTAGAGGGTGGTATTTTTATGCCCGAATCTACCTATTCGAAAGCAATGACACTGTGCGGCTATGTTTTTTATTGTATTCACAAGATCGAGGATGAAATCGACAAGGAACCTGTCATCCCGAACTCAATGCCTATTCTTTCTGCCGCGTTCTTCGTTCCCCTGTCATTTACTTCGCTTCCTCCGGATTCTGACATTGCTAATGACTTTTGCGATTGTGTCGCGGCTCGTCTCTTCACTCGGCGTCCTTCCGCCATAATGGACTTGTTCTTTACTTGCGCCACCGACTTTGTCAAGTGCTATGATGGCAGCCGTTCGTTCGAAAGCAGTCTCGATCATTCGTTGTATCTAGCCTTTGATACAGTCTATGATATTCCGTGCGATGAATGGTTTGATAAATACCGGCATTCTGTCCTCCGCATTGCGCATTCTATTTTGGCTTTTGCGGATGATCTCATCAAGCCTGATGTTCCTCCCTCTCCATCCGTCCCAGTTCCGGAGCCTAAGGCACCCTCGCAGTCTAACCGTACTGCATATTGGGTTGTGGTCGTTGCTGCTGTAATCGCCGTTATCGCTATCATCGTCGCAGTATCCTCGACGCATTCCGTTCACAACACTGCCACAGTTTCCGCAGCGTCCTCTCCTCCTATTGTCGAGCCTGCTTCAGTTCCTGCCGCTGCAATTCCGGAGCCAGAGCCGGATCCGCAGCCTGAGAAATTATCCCTCCCGAGAAACGGCAGGCATTATCCGACCTACGATTTTTCCCAAGGTGCATTGTCTTCTATATGCGTCCATGCGCCGTCTACTTCGAACTGCTTCGTAATCATCAAACGTTCATCGACCGGAAAGATTCTGGATCGTTTTTTCGTCCGCGCCGGCGAGGCCGTTGATACCTACTGTCCAAATGGGACATTGGATATTTACTTTGCATTTGGTGATGACTGGTACGGCACCGACTATCTTTTTGGAGAAGATACCCGTTGTCAGGTCGATCGCGAAATCGAATTTTCGCAGACGCTCTACTATGAGTATACGCTTTATCCAGTCTCGGACGGAAACTTGACCATGCCCACTGTCAGTATGGAAGAAGCCCTTTCTGAATAATCCCCCGCCGGAACGATTTCCCGTTCCGGCGCTTATTTTATGATGTTCCGCAGGAATCGCAGGATGATTTTCAGCTGATCCAGTGTGGCCCGCTCTAAAATGTTTTCAATCTGTTCCATCGTCTTTTCCATTCCCGTCTCCATTTCTCCACAAAATTCCCGTTCATTTTTTGTTAATCTTTGCCTCTTGTTCGCGCCTCCCGAAAGTTGTAAGATATAGGTAGGCGTTGCCCGCGCCGCTGGCCGAACAACGGCGCGGGCTTTTGCTTGCGCAGGCGACCGGGAGCCGTCTGTAACTTTAGGATAGCCTGTCCACGGTAGACTTGTAAAGATATTACAGTTGCTTTTTGCAGTCAGACGTCTTGCTTTTTTGGGGGGAATGACATGTTTTGAATGAAAAATTATCTGATTTATGCCGTGAGCAGAAGCAGACGATCACTCCGCACAAAACAAACCAGGACGTCGCCGAAAATACCGACCTTTCCGTCGGCACCGTCTCCCAGTTCTTTCGCGGCGACATCAAAAATCCGTCTGTTTACACGGTCGGCCCGATCTGCCGGGAGATGGGCGTTTCTATGGATGAGTATTTCGGCATTCCGCATGATGAGCCTGCCGAGTCTTCCGAGCCTCCCGATGCTGAAAAACTCCGCGCCGAGAACGCGGCCCTTCGTGCGCAGCTTGCTCAGCAGCAGAAGTCCCTGCGCATGCACCGGCTTGTGACGCTCATCCTCTTGGGTATTCTTTTGCTGTGCGCCCTTGCGCTTGTGGCCGACGTGCTCATCCCATCGATCGGCTGGATTCGCACATGAAAATTACCGCCCCGGCCCAGCGCCGGAGCGGTATTCTTGGAGGTTTTACGATGCCAATTCCCAAATACTATGTCAGGCCGGACGGCCTGCATGAATCCATCATCACAGTCAACGGCAAGCGCAAAGCGTTTCGCGGCAAGACAGATCGCGAAGTATGGAACAAGATCAAGGTCTACCGTGCTGAAGCCGAGAAGCCAAAGACCGTCCCGTTCTCCGACGTCGCCCACGCCTGGTGGAACGAGATCGAGCCAACGCTTGCGCCGAATTCCCTGCGCAATTATTCCCCTGCCTATGAGCGCGCCGTCGCGCAGTTTGGCCCGGAGGATGTCGCCACGATCACAAGCAAAGAGATTGAGACGTACATCAACCAGTTTGCCAAGACCCACGCAAAGAAGACCGTTATCACCCAGCGCCAGATCATCCGGCAGATCCTGAATAAAGCCCAGCGCGAAGGTTACGTCTCTTTTAACGCTGCGCAGGCAGTTCTTCTCCCGAAGAACCTTCCACAGAAGCGCCGCCACGCGCCGCCCGCTGATCAGATCCAGAAGATCAAGGACAACCTAAACGACGACTTCGGCCTGTTTGCCTTTCTGATCTATTATACCGGCTGCCGCCGCGGCGAGGCCGAGGGCTTGCGCTACGAAGACATTGACCGGGAAAAAGGCAGGATCTACATCCGCCGCAGCGTCTACCATACCGGTCCGACGCCCCAGATCAAGGAGCCGAAGACTGCCGCCGGCATCCGCCCCGTCCCGTTGCTCCCAGCGTTGGCCGCTGCGCTTCCGCAAAAGGAGCACGGCTATATCTTTTCCAACGACGGCGGAAAAAGTCCGCTCCCCGGCTGGTTCGTCACCGACCAATTCGACGCCTACCGCAAGCGCACGGGCATCACCGTCTCCCCGCACGAGATCCGCCACGGCTACGCGACCGCGCTCTACGAGGCCGGCGTGGACTTCAAACTCGCTCAAAAATTTCTCGGCCACGCGCAGCTCTCCACCACCATGGATATCTACACCGATATCCTCGATACCCGCATTGATAAAGTCGCCGCCCAGATGGACGCGGCCTTTTAATTGCACTTTTTTACTGTGTCGGTCACTGTGTTCATACCCGTGTATTTTCGTGCTAGGATATGCTACGTCTTGCTACCTTGCAATTCTCGCAAAAGGTTTTGTTCAATCATAAATAATCCGTATTTTAACTGCTATTCTACCCAAAAAGATAAAAAATAAGACGCAGGAATTTAAATTCCTGCGTCTTTATCTTTGGTGGACCTGAAGAGACTCGAACTCTGAAAAAACACTGTATTTTCAATGTTAATTTGCAAACTGTGTTTATTCTGTGTCCAGTCCCTTTTCTGTGTTCTCAGCTCCTTGCGATATGCTCATAATACGCCATGAGCTTCTGTTCCGGCCCCGGGCCGTCTTTATCGAGCAGAAACGCCTTTGCCAGCGCAGCGTAGAATTCCGGGCGGTTGAGGCCAAACTCTACGGCGACGGGGTAGTAGTCCGAGTACATCATGTTCATGGTCACGCCCCATGCCCAGCGCGGGACCACGGGCGCCTGAATGCCCATGCTCTCTGCCACGGCCGTTGTCTGTTCCATCGTCCAGTGCGGGCCTGCCGTGCCGTCGGCGTTTTGCATGTTGGCTGCCCACTGCATCGCCGTTTCGCGATCAAATGTGGCCGCCTCCGGCTCGTCGTGGTGCCCGTGCAGCTTTTCGAGCCTGCAGATCGTCTTCGCGTACAGGCCGACTTCCTCCGCGCTGCCCAGCGTCACGGGTTTCTCCATGGCCTCGTGCAGCTTTGTGTAAAGCTTTTCGATATATTCTTTCATCTCGTCATGCCTCCTGGATATACCGGTAGAGTTTATCGACGTCGTTCTGGTCAAACCGCATATCGCCCAGCAGCGGGACGGATACGGTCAGCTTGTTTTCAAAGCGCGGCCTGGCCGCGTTGTAGAGCTTGTCGAGGTCGATGTTTCCGGCGTCGTCAAAGATCTGCATCATCTTGATCGCCGGATTCTCGCGCAGCGCAAGGATCTTTTCGCGGCTTCCCTCCATGATGAGCGCCAGCATGATCCCGGCCCCGATGCCCTTGCCGCCCGGCAGGTGTGGGATGACCTCATTGTCTGCGTAGCGCATCGCGCCGCGCATAGCCTGATCGATCGTCACTGTCATCGCAGGTTCCCTCCTTTAAGGATGGGGGCGGCTATCGCCGCCCCTTTGGCTTAGTTGTTGCAGCAGCCGCAGCACTTCGGGAGCGGATCGTAGAGCGTCTGCGCCGTGGTCGCGGTGCCGGTGGTGACATCTGCGACCTGCTTGGGATAAAAGGTTGCGTTGACATAGGTCTTCAGGGCGTTGTCGCCGCAGCAGCGGCGCTCGGCCTCCATCTTGACCGCGCCAAGGGCTTCCTTGCGGACAGCCTCGACGTCCTGCTTGACCAGCGTGAAGCTGTCCTCGGTGCGCTGGTTGTGGACGGCCTGCTTGCACAGCGCCTCACGGACGTCCTTGAGCTGCCTGTCGATATAACCGTACACCTCCAGCATCTTGCCGTCGTTGTACGTGTTGGCCTTGAGCAGCGCGATCTCGCTGTCCTTCGCGGCCAGCTTCTGCTCCCGTTCAAGATCGTAGCGCGTGACCGGCATGTTCTCGCTGCACGTCGGCTCCTGCTGCCGTGCGGCGAGCATGGCGGCGACCGTCACGGCAGGCGTGACCGCCGCAGCGATGTCAGCGGCTGCCGATTTGTTGTTCTGGCCGAGGCCGCCCAACAGATTGCCGAGCCCTCCGTTTGCCAGACTCATCGCGGCGCCGCCGATGCCAAAGCCCAGCGCAGTCCCCGCGAGTCCCTTGCTTGCGTATTCCATAAAAAAATCCTCCGGTAAAAGTAGTAAGCTGGCCAGCTCCTACTCTCATTCTGCCGCTTCCCCGGTTTTTATGGGGGACATTTCCGGGACATTTCTGTCCCATTTGTGGTGACTTTTGTTTTTTTTATAAAATATTTTGAAAGCCTCTTGACATATACGGTATTACAGTATATAATATAGCCATAGACACAAAGCAAAACAAACACGACAAAAAATCGGAGGATGGCAGACATGTTTAATATCGTTTCCGCGTGGGGAGCGCAGACAAATCCCCACTATGACCCGGACACTGCAAACAATGGCGGAGGTTACTGGCAGTTTTCCGGCGGTATCGTTGTCGACCTTAACGGCCAGCTTGTCACCGTTGATGTCGACGACACGTCCTGCGGCGATTTTGGCAGCCGCGTGTATTTTTCCGTGACCGCTGATGGTTTTTGTTGGCGCTTTTCCGACGGCACAATGGACGATGCGTCCATTGACACCCCGGAGGATGTCTTTGGCGTTCTGCGGTCAATCTCCGGCGTTCTGGGCGTGGACGCCGAAGCGCTGATTTCTGCCGCGTTGAATGCGGCGAACATCTGCGCGCGGGAGGTATGCTATGCCGACTGACACCCAGCGCCGCGCTCGCAACAAGTGGGATGCAGAAAACATGTCCGTGATTTCCTGCAAGCTAAAACGGGAGATCGCGGAAACCTTTAAGGCTACGGCGAAAGCCAACGGTACGACCCCGAATGAACTGATCCGCAAATGGATCGACGCGTATATGCGGCAAAACATGCCAGCAGAGCAACCTTCGGCCGAAAAAATATGATTTGAATGTAAAAGAGCCCGCCCGGAGCGTAATGCTCAGGGCGGGCTGCTTTGTGCCAGACGGCGGGCGGTGTTGTAGATGTGCGGCAGGCGGCGGGAGATGGTTTTGCGGTCGACGCCGATCTCGGCGGCGGCGTCCATCTGCGGGAGCCTGCGCACAATATAAAGCTTCACGATCTGCTGATCGATCTGATCCAGTATGCCCTCGTCAGTGACGCGCTCCCAGTCGCTGCGCGTGAGGTGTTCCAGCTCCTTCGGCAGAGCCAGCCGCGCAGTTATGCTTTCGTCACTCCCTTCGGCCCGCCGCCCGGGCAGGTTTTATCTCATGGCAGCAGCCAGTTTTTTCAGGAGATCATCGCCGTACTTGTAGTCGGCGAGATATTTGATCGTGTTGTCCGCAAGTCCGGCCTTTGCCTTGATGGTCTTCTTGGCGTCCTCGACGGCCTTATCGACGGTTTCCGTGTCGTAGTCCACCCACGGGAGCTTTCCGTGCTTCTTCCACACACGGCTGTTGTAGCCGCCCTTGACGCCGATGTTGCCGACGCCGGTGATCTGCACGCCATTATCCCAAATGGGCGTACACTCAACGGCCAAGCCGTCTCCGATGTACAGGCCCCAGTGCCCGGGCATCCATAGGCCTTCGCCTGGGACGAGCTTGTCCCAGCCGGATGCGGATACGTCCTTGCACTTGGCAATCATACCGTCTGCGGAGACGTCCGGGACGGCGTTTCCGGCGTAGCGGGCGCCGCCGTGGTAGGCGTTTTTGTTGCCGTTCCATCCCCACAGGATCCCCTTTGTGAGATTCACGCAGTCAAAGCCAAAGTAGCCCTTTCCGATCAGCCCGCGGAATCTGGCCTGCTTTGCGGCGTCGTACCAGTCCGGGTATTGCTTTGCCTTCTCAGTGATGATCCCATCCGTGACCGGCGAGCCGAAGCAGCCCCACATGTACACGGTCTTGTAATTCTTCGCGACGTCAATATGCCGCCTGACGAGCTCGGAGGCTTTCATGATACTCATGTCCGCTCACTCCCGTATAACTCGTGGTGCAGCTGCAGCACGGCGGCCTCGATCAGCTTGTCGATCGTTTCCACATCAAATTGAATGCCCTTTTCGGCGAGGAAGTTCACAACATACGCTTTTTTCGCCGCGCCGTCCGTCGCGGTGTACAGCTGCTCCGCCGCCTTTACGCCGATCTCAACGTAAGTGCGGAGCGTTTGCAGCTTGTCTGCGTCGATCTTGGTTTTGATCCACGGGATCAAAAATGCCGAAACGAGCGCGCTGATGAGCGCGATCACTGCCGAGATGATCTGTGTGTAGTCCATATGTATGCTCCTTTCAATCTTTCAGCACGATCTCCGCGATGCGTGCTGCCGCTTCCGGGCCGTATTTCTCGGCCCATTTATCCATGTACTTCTGCGCGTACTTCGCGCGGTTCTCGTTCTTGGCCTTCCAGAGATAGAATCCGCTGGAAGCTGTTGTTTCAGCCAGCACCGCAAGCGTGATCTCCGTCAGGTCTGCACCTGCCACGCAGGCGATAATGAGCGCGAGGCTGACGAGCGCGCTGCAGATCAGCCACTTCTTACTAAACTCCATTGTGCTCACACTGCTTCTCGAGCTGGTGCAAAAATTTTTTTACATCGCCGTTGCCGCCCAGCTTGACGTATTTCTGCCCGGCGATCAGGCGCTCGGCCATTGGCATTTCTTCCGACATGATGGTCAGACGGAGAATTGCGAGATATTGCTCGTCCTGATGCTCCTGCATTTTCCCGAGCTTTTTGTCGATCTCTGCCAGGTGCGCCTCCTGCGTCGTGGCCTTGCCGCGCTTTTTCTGTATTGCTCCGACGACGGCATTGACGACCGCCGTCAGCGCGGACGAGCCGAGCACGGCACAGACGAGCGTAACGATGATAGTCTTGGTGTCCATGGTGTTCTCCCTTCCGCGCTATCAGATCGGCACGAAGGCCGCATCCGTCCACTTTGCCGTCGCGCCTGCTTCGCCCATCCAGACCTTGATCTCGCCGTTGTAGGCGTAGTAGGCGTTCTGGATCAGCAGCATATCGGGCTTCCATGCGATGGGGTTGTCCGCCGTGCCGAACTTCACAGCCTGCTCGACGTACACCTGCCGGACGAGGATCTTATTGACGTAGATGTTCCGCCAGTCGTAGCCCAGCTTGTCCGATTGCGTCACGTCCTCCGTGATGCCGCCTGCGGCCTGCACGAGCTTGCCGTCCGTAATTGCTTTCTTTACCTGTGCCAGTTTAGCCTCTGTCATATGCCGCCTCCAGTTCCGCCAGCAGATCGCTGGCCGTTTTTTTGCCCATCTTCGCCGTGATGGTGCCGTCTCTGTTGTCGGTGATGGGGCCGGCGAGGGTGAAGTCCGCGTAGTCGTCCATGTAGCGGTCCTCGGCGGTCTCGGTCGTCGACTTGACGGTTCCGTCCTCGTTCATCTGGACGTTTCCCTCTGCGTCCAGCACAGGGACGGCCGTGGTGTAGCGGTGGATCATGCCCCAGACGGCGCCGTCGCAGAACAGCGCCAGCGGGTCCGGGACCTCGTTCTTGGCGATGGTGACGGCGCGGCTCTCGCGCCCGCCCCAGTCGGCGTCGCGCATGCGGCCGACGGCCGGCTGCGTCTCGATCTCTTGCCCGCCGATGGTGATGTACCAGGTGTCCATAAGTTCCTCCTGTCTATTGTGTTGTGACTCTTATCGTCGATCCTGAAATGCTCACATTTGTAAGTGCGGCCGTCAATGTCATTTCATACGTTAACCTTTGGCCTCCACTTGCAACCAGTTTGTCATTGACGTAAAAGTGATTTGTCCCATAGCTATATGCGTATAGTACTATCCCAGCTCCTGGTGCAAGCTGATACGTTCCATCCGAATACGCATACCAGGTTGGGTGGTCTTTGTGCTCAATCGGAGCAACCAAGGCCGTTGTTGATCCTTGTGTACTCCCTTTGATGACTAATGTACAGATGCTCGGCCCGAATTTGATTTCAAACGCCGTCCCGTTGACAAGGGTCCGACCCCCCCAGTTTTACAGATAGTGCCATTTATCAACTCCGTCCCGCCGGTGACGGCAAAGGCCGTGCCGTTGACGAGGGTTTTATGTGTGCCCATGGCGGGTGTCCTCCTTTACGATGCGAGTGCGTAGGCGCCGTCGGCGTTGGCAGTGACAATGAAATCTCCGGGTAGCGTGAATGCAGGACGCGACCCATAAGAATTTTCTACAACGCCAAAGTAGGCCACGGCTTTATTTGACAATGCCCACACATTGTAACTGTTACTCGTATTCTTGCTACGCGTCCACTGGAAAACTGCTGAGCCGTTTCGGTATGCGATTTGCAGTACGCTTGCGATTGGCAGCGCCGATCCTTCTTCGTTAGCGTATTTTTGGGGTTTTCCCAGCTCAGTAAGAGAAAGCTGAAACGCGGCTCGCTGAAGCGTAGATAGATTTTTTCCGTCGGTGTAGTAGAATTTTGTCATGCCGATTGAAGTGCGAGTATCGGCATCCAGCAGTTTAATCCAGGTGTTTCCTATCCATAAATCCAAGTCGCTATTTGCATAGGTGGTCGACCCGTCGCTGAAAACGCGCATATCATAGCAATCCCTCCGCACCACCAGCGTCCGGCCTGCGCCATTGAGACCGCTCTCGTAGTCGTGTTTCGCCACGTAGAACGGCACGGGGCTGCCGGATTCGTTCAGGTACAGGATCGCGCCGGGGGTGATGGTGCTCAGGGGAATGCCCTTCGAAAACGGTACGGTGAACGCCGTGCCGCCGATGAGGGCCTTGCCGGCTTTGCAGCCGTATCCCGTGCCGCCGATCAGATCCCTGCCGCCGGTCACGGAATAGGCCGTGCCGGCGATCAATGTCTTGTGCGCCATGGGGCCTCCTCACTCATACTGCCAGTTGATGGCGTAGTTCTCAGTCGGCGTGGTCTCCGCGGAGACCAGCGTCTGCTTGGTGATGTTGCCGGTCTTCATATAGTCCGTGCCCGCCACGGCCACCGCCCACGCCGTCGGCTTCCCGCTGGCGTCCACCGCCTTGACCTTGATCAGGTCCCCGACAGAAGCGCCGGAGGCGAGGATCACATCTTGCTTGCCAGACAGATCGACCAACCCGGCAGCTTCCGAAGCGATCTCTTGCTTATCGGCCTCTGTAAAGTAGTCTGTGCCCTTGACCGGCGTTTTTCCCGCCGGCCCTTGCGGCCCGGTTGGGCCTTGTGGCCCAGTCTCACCTCGCGGACCGGTCGGGCCCTGTGGGCCCGTCTTGCCCGGCTCTCCCTTCGCGCCTGGGTCGCCTTTTCCGCCCTGCTCCCCCTTCTCACCGCGCGACGGCTTCCCGGTGTCGGTCTCGCCCAGATACCAGTTTCCATTCGTGCCGATCGTCGGCGTCACGCCATTTGCGCCTGGCGCGCCGTTGTCTCCGGCCGGACCCGTTGGCCCCTGAGGCCCCGTCTCACCCTGCGGACCCGTAGGTCCTTGCGGTCCAGTCTCGCCCGGTTCGCCCTTTGCGCCGGGATTGCCTTTGTCTCCCTTATCGCCTTTCTCGCCGCGCGACGGCTTCCCGGTGTCGGTCTTGCCCAGATACCAGTTTCCATTCGTGCCGATCGTCGGCGTCACGCCGTTTGCGCCTGGCGCGCCGTTGTCTCCGGCCGGACCCGTTGGCCCCTGAGGCCCCGTCTCACCCTGCGGACCCGTAGGTCCTTGCGGTCCAGTCTCGCCCGGTTCGCCCTTCGGCCCCTGTTCGCCCGGATCTCCCTTGTCGCCCTTTGCGCCCTGCAGCGGTCCGTTGTTGACCCACGCCTTCGTCACGCCGTCGTAGATGTAAATGTCATACGGTGCAGCCGCGCCCACGCCGTAGGCGTCGCCGACCTCCGGGTTCTTGACCGACGCCTGCAGCGCGGAGACCGAGCCGTAATAGCCCTTGACCGTAAAGCCCGTTCCCGTATCGCCCTTCGGGCCGGTCGGGCCTGCCGGGCCCTGTGGGCCGGTCTTCCCCTGCGGGCCGGTTTCTCCCTGCGGGCCAGTCGCTCCAGTGTCGCCCTTGTCGCCTTTCTCTCCTTTTTCGCCGGGCTCTCCCTTCGGGCCAGTGTCGCCGGTCGCGCCCTTCGGGCCTTCCGCGCCGGTCGCGCCGGTGTCGCCCTTCGGCCCCTGCTCGCCCTGCGGGCCGGTCTCGCCCTTTGGCCCCTGCGGGCCGGTTTCTCCCTGCGGGCCAGTCGCGCCGGTGTCACCCTTCGCGCCGGTGTCTCCCTTCTCACCCTTGACGGTCTCGACGTTGAAGTCAAATGTCTTCCCGTCCGAAAGCGCGATCGTGTACGTCGCCGTCGTCCCGCTCTGCGATTTCTTCGTGATCGACGTGATGCTCGCGCCCGCCTCGCCGGTCTCGCCCTGTGCGCCGGCAGGTCCGGTCTGCCCTTGCGGCCCCGCCGGTCCCGTCTCGCCCTTCGGCCCCTGCGGGCCCATGACCGAGCCGAGGTCTATCACGCTGCCGTCCGTCAGCGTGAAAATCAGCTTCCCCGCGTCCGTAACCTCCACGGCCTTTACCCCACGGGAGATCAGCCCGCCGATCGTCACCGTGATCTGATTCGGAATTTCTACCCTCATGCCTGCTCCTTACTCCACGAATGCCCGGTTCCCGCTCGCCAGCGTCGTCTTGTCGCCGTGCGTGTACCGGATATCGTAGGTGTACTTTCCCTTCGTGAATTTTGCCGTGACCGTCGCGTCGAAGTTCAGCGTGACCTGGTCATTCTCCACCTTCGCAAAGCTGAACGTGTGGACGGTCTGCCGCGTATCGTCCAGAAACACGACCGCCATGCTGTCCGTCGTCCCGATCGTGACGGACTCGCCGTCCTGGTCCTTCAGGTCGAACCGCAGCACGATCGTGAATGTGTCTCCCTCGTACCATCGCAGCACCCCTTTGTCGATCCTCGGGCTCGGATAAGCCCCCGGAATTGGCGTCGCCATGCCGCATCCCTCCTTTTCATCCAGTGTAGCAGACCCCCGCGCCGGATTCACCCCACGCGCAGCGCAACTTCCCCTTGCCATTCCCGCCCGCCGGTGCTATACTGGAACCATCAAATACAAGGAGGCTTCCCCATGCTCGACGAAAAAGATATTGGGAAAATCCAATCCATGATCGACCAGGCCAAAGACGACATGCTCAAGCAGTCCGCAGCCAACACCCGCGTCATCATCGAGAGCAGCGTCATGAAGAAGCTGGACCTCCTGATCGAAGGCCAGCAGGCCCTCCGTGAGACGCTCGCACCGAAGAGCCGCGTCGAAGAACTCGAAGAAGAGGTCTCCTTCCTCAAATCCGTCGTCCACCTGCATAGCCAGCGCCTCGCGGAGCTGGAAAAAGCGCAGTAACCATACCGATACACCGAAGGCCGGGGCATTCGCCCCGGCCTTCTTGCGTTACTTGCTGTCTTTCAGCCACTTGTCAATATCCTTGGACTTATCCGCCCGGTTGAACCCCAGTGCCACATAGGCCGCCAGCAGCTTCTCCTTGAGCTTCTTCCGCTCCTCTGGCGAGGCCGCAATGTACTGCGGCTTGTACGCCTTCGTGATCTCACTGCCGATATCGCCCTTCTCGGCTCCGTGGTCAAAGTATTCCTTTGCCGCCGCTTTCAGATCCCCGCCATCTTCGATGGTTTGCAGGATCTTGCCGTACTTCGTATAGTCCTTCCCGCCGGTCCACTCCTTGTAGAGCCAGTACGCCTTGTTCTCATCCTCGGCGTAGTCGTTCGCAAGGATCTTCTGGATTGCCTTCTCCTGCGTCACGGTCCCGGCGGCGACGGTGTCCTTGAGATCCTGCTTCTGCTTCGCGTCCTGCGCGTCCTGGATCTTCTCGTTCATGTAGTCGATCCGCTCCTGCGTGCTCTTCGGCTCCATCTCCGCCTTCTGCGCATCCCCGGCAAGGACCTGATAATAATACTCTGCCTTCGCCTCGTCGCTGATATCATAGGCCTTCAGCAGCATCATCTTGTCATAGTTCTTCTCCAGCTTTCGCGCCGCCTGGATGAACGCATAGGTCTCCCGCTGGTCCTCGCCTCCCTCGGTCATGCCCTGATAGGCGGCAGTCTCCTTCGCGGACAGCGACTTGAACCCGCTCTCCACCCAGCTCTGTGCCTCTTCCGTCGCCGTCTTGCCGAACAGCAGCGCCTGTGCCCAGCTCTTCGCCCGGTCGGCTGCGTTGCCATTGTACACGGGATACTGCAGAATGTCGCGGCCCTCGTTGTCCACTGTGTAGCTGCCGCCGCGAGCCGCCGCCGTCGCGCCCTGGTATGCCTTGCGGATCTGCCCGCCGCCGAACGGCGTCGCCAGATACAGGCCCGGCTTCAGAAGCTCGTTTCCGATGGTCTGTGCCTTCTTCGCAGGCGCCATGTCCTCGTTCTTTGCCAGCAGCGCCTTCTCGATGTTTCCGAGATTCGGGATGGCCGACGCCACGGCGATCCTGCCGCTGTCAATGTCCAGCCCCAGCGCCTCATCCACGCCGAGGATCGTCAACGCCTGCGTGCCTGGGAACTCAGAAATGATGTTCCCCTCAAGGTTCTTGATCGCCTGATACGTGCCCGGCTTCTCCTTCGTGAAGTCCCACTTCCCGGATACCGCCGCCTGTACCGTGTTCGGCAGCTGATACCCCGTGAAATCCCCGACCGTATCATTGATGATATCCAGCGGATCCAGCGCTGGGCGGCGGCCCACAATGCTCTCGTAGAACTCATTGTAGATCCACGCGCCGATGAGGAATTTGAACATGGCCTTGGCCAGTGCCGCCACGCCCTTCTTTCGTTCCTCCTGCGCCATGTCCTTGAAGATCCAGCTGAGCTCATTGTTGACCTCCAGCTGAAATTGCGTGAACAGCTTCACCAGCGGGTTCCGCGCAGAGTACAGCGTCGGCGTCGAGCCTTTGCTGCGGTCTGCCATGACGCCGGATGCAAACTGGTCCGCCTCCTGCATCGCGCTCATCTCGCTCATGCCGCGCCGCAGGTTCTGGTAATACCGTGCCCGCACGACGCTCCCCGTCGTAAACGTGTCGATGGATTCCATCATCCAGCCTGCACCGGCGGAGACTTTATCCATCGTGCTCATGGCCAGCCGCCTGTAACCGCTGCGGTTGTTGATGAACGTCGACGCAGCATCCAACCCGTCAGCGGTCTTGTAGTTTTTCAGCGTATCCCACATGCCGCGCAGCACGTCCGCCGTCGACACCTGGCTCCATGCCTGCGTGATCGGAATGAAGTTTGTGAGCGCCGAACCCACGTTGGCCGCAACCATGTTCGCGCCCACGCGGGATTCAAACTTCTTCATGACGTTGTAGAATCTCCGGCCCATGAGCTTTTCCATGCCCCGGTCGAGCCGCGACTTCTTTCCCGCCAGAAGGTTTGTGTATTCGTCCAGCTCATCCACGAAGTTGGAAAGCCCATACCGTCCTTCCTTCGTCAGGTTCGTCACCTGCTCGTTGGCTTCGTCCGGGTTGAGGAATGGGTTCATCATGATCGCGTCGATCCGCTGCTTCAGGCCCTCGTCCGACGCCCGATACCGGATCTGCGTTGCCAGTGCCCGCAGCCGCTGAATGTCCGCCGTGTGGAAGATCACGTCCGTCGCGACCTCGATGTACCGGTCAAAGCCCTGCAGCGCGTCATACGCTGTCGCGTAGCCGAGTCGGTTCTGGATGTTCGCCATGTACCGGATGCCGGGTTTGAAGTTTGCCGTGAGGCCGTTGATCGTCGCCGGCAGCGGCGATACATCGCCCTCGATCCCGGCCGCCCTTGCGAACTTCTGCAGAATGCTGCCGCCTTCCTCGTTCTCCTGGAAGTGTGGGAAATATCCCTGCAGATAATTGACCGGCTCATAGCCGTTCTCAATGCGCACCCGGTTCATATCCTGGAACAGCTTGTCGTAGACCTCATGGAAAATCTTCACGGCTGCCCGCACCTTGCCGAGATCCAGCTTCGGGTTTTGCTTCTCGAATTCCTGAATCGCCGCGTTCCACTCGTCAAACGTCATCCCCCCGCGCCTTTCGACACGCGGATGCTGCTTAAGATAGTCCCGGTTGAATTCCGCCTCGCCCAGCCACTGCACCGCATAGCTCTCTGATACCAGATTTCCCTTCCGTACCTGCCGGTCGAGCTTCAGCTCCCGGATTCTGTCCTGCTGCTCGACCAGATAATTCTTGCGCTTGCTCTCGTTTTCGTGTACGGGCCAGAAATACTTGTTGATAAAAGCATTGGCCTTTTCGTCAGAGACCTTGCCCTTCCGCGCGATATCCCGGATGTTCCGCTCCATCGTCTCGCGCTGGTACCGGATCCCCATGTTCTTGTCGGCCCACTTGACGGCCTCGGCTTCCGTCAGCGCCTGCTCGGCAAAGTCCCGCAGCCCCTGCTTGCGCTGCGCGTTCCATGCCTTGAGCTTCAGCGCCAGCATATCATAGTCAGCCTTTGCCTCGTAGACCTTCAGGATCTGCTGCCCGTTTTCCAGCCCTGCCACATAATCCGGGCTTGTCTCCCCGCGCAGCAGCCGGTTCACGATCTTCTGGTCAGCTTCCGTCAGCAGCGTCTTGCTCTGCACTTTCTCGACCACTCGCCTTGCGTCCTTCAGCTGCGCCCACATCTGCTTCGTTTCTTCCGCTGTCTGCGGAATAGCAAGCTTTTCTTTGGCCTTGTTCTGCGCGTCCAGATACCGCTGCGCCACGCGCAGCCCGCTCGTCAGCCGGTCGATGGATTCCGTGAAATTTGCTTGCTGCCACTTCTTGAAGCTCGCCGCCTGCGCCCCGTAGTATTCATCCAGCGTCTTCTGTACCTTCTGAATGCCGCGCGCCACATCGTAGATCTGCATCAGCTGGTCGCTCGGCTCGGTAATGTCTGCCGGGAACAGCTCCGGCGCCATCTCCTGCAGCTGCTGATACGCCACGTCCACCGGCAATCCGTCCTTGCTGATCGTCAGCGTCCCCATGGCCGCCTTCCGGAACAGGTTGTAGTCCGCAATGTCCTGCCGGTCCGTCTCGGAGATGGAAAGCTTCTGATCCCGGATGAACTTCTTGAGGTCTCCGTATTGCTCGATGTACTGTGTATCTTCCTCGATGCCTGCCTGGTAGGCCGTTTCAAAGAGATCATTCAGCTTCGCCCGGTCAAGCTGCCCGTCCGTAAAGAACGACCGCAGTGCTTCTTCTGCCATCGGCCGCAAAACCTCCCGTTTCGCCTGCCCCGGCACGCTCAGATTCTCCGCCAGCTCGTTCACCAGTCCGGACTCCAGCCGCCGCACATACTGCGCCGCCTTCTCCCCCATCAGATCCCGATACCGCCCGTCCTGCGCGGAATACCGGAACTGACTGACCGACGGCGTGTTGTCCGCCTGCGGGAGCGTCCCGTTTTCAAAATAATCCCGGATCGCTTGCAGCACCTTGTTGGCGTGCGTCCCTCTGGAAAATTCCGTGCTGGAGATCGTATTTCCCTGTGCGTCGTCAATGTCCAGAATGACCTCACCGCGCTCCTTGCTGATGAAATCGCTGAGTGCGTCCATCTGCGCCTTCGTCGGCATGACAGCAAGGTTGATGCCTCCGCTCTCAGGCGAAATGCGGATGTTTCCTTCCTGCATGAAGCGCACCATGCCGCCGCTGTAATCTCCGCCGCCGTAGTCCTCGCCGAGCGCGTCAATGATATCCCGATGATCGACCGTCCGATATCCGCCGGGCCCGCCCTCGTGCCGCCCGGAGAAATCCAGCCTTGCGCCGTTCAGCAGCACATAGCCCGTCTCGCTCCACTTGTACGTCCGCCCGAAATAGTCGAGTGCGGTCTTGTCGTTCTGCTTCCGCTGTTCTACAGACGTTTGATCGGCGCTGGCAGAGAATTTCCCCTTGACAGTTTCTCCCGTTTTGGATATACTGTTTTTAGAAGAACCTGCGTTGGCGGCATTTTTGCTGCTGACCCCGGCAGTGAAAGTCCGGGGGGCGTCGGTTCTTCTTTTTTTGAGGTAAAACGTGTAGACGTAATCTCCATCTTCCCGTCTCATTACGTCCAGATTAAAATCATACGTTCCATTCCGGTTCGGCTGTGCTTCATCCACATAATTGATTGCATTCGTGAAATAGCTCCAACGCTCTGTTCCGTCATGGGCCTGCGTTTGTTTTGTCCCGCTCTTGCTGTTGTCGTACATCGATTCACTCGCGATTTCCCAGATGTCGTTTGCAATGTTCAGCGTAATCAAGCGCTCCGTCCTGCTCCCTCGTCTGTTCCCATACGCCATCTTCCCAGCGAATGTCTGTCCGTTTGCTTCTCCATCAAACCTAGCCGTTATCTGTTTTTCTTTCCCGTCCTCCAAGACCGTCAGGTTGAGGGTTTTTTTATCCCACGCTTCTGTGATGAGCCTGTACATATACTCGCGCTTTTCGTCCATTGTCATGTCACTGGAAAAATCGCTCTTATACGTTTTCAGTCCGTTTTCTCCACGCCCGACCATACTGTATTTCGCCGGCGGTGCTCTCGCGCTGCCGGATTTTTTCTGCCACTGGCCGACCTCCATCTTCACGTCCGCGCGCAGCTTGTTCGTGCCGTAGTCCGTTCGGTTCATGCCGGCGTAGGTATCCGCGACGATCTCCTCGACGTAGGCGTCCGTGTCGTCGCCGTAGATCCCGGCGTAGGCGTCCACGTAGCTCTCGATCATCTCCTTTGTGATCTTTCCTTCTGACAGCAGCCGGTTCCGGATCCTCGCCGCCATCTCCGGCCAGCGCTTGACAAGCAGATGATACCCCTCGTGCTTCGCCAGCTCGAACGCAGAATACTCCTCGCTGTCCGCCCGGATGAGCACGGAGCCGTCCTCCGTCACGGCAGCATCCGCATAAAACGTCTGCCCATCGATCTCCTGCGTCAGCTGCCCGGTGAAGAACCGCGCGTTCTGCACGCCCATCGACCGGAAGAACTTTTCCGCCGCCTGGATATCCTCGCTTCTTCCCTCCTGCCCCTTCGGCATGACGCGCACTTTTTGCGCGTTGTTCTCTCCGAAACCGAGCTCCGAAAGCGTTACTTCATCCCAATCCTTTGCGAGATCTCTTGCACCCTGCGCTCTCTTTCTTCCGGCGTCAGCTCTTTGCTGCTGCGCTGTGCTTTGGCGAACGCCTCCAGCCTGTCCTTCGGCACGCTGACCAGCCTGCCCGACTTGTCCTTCATCAGTAACCTCGATACTGCCATTGTTTACCCCTTTCTGCCCTGCGGCAAGGCCCGCTCGATAGGCGGCTGCCGCCACGTCCTGATTCATCCCTTCGGCATAGCGCATGGCCCGCTGCTCGCTCGCGCCGAGTCTGCCCTGCTCATAGACCTGTCCGAAGCTCTGCGCATACTGCTCCGCCGGCATGCCCGTCGTGTTCCCGTTCAGGAAATACGCCGCCGTCTGCTCGTCGTAGCCCGCTCTCTGGGCCTGCGTCTGCAGATACTGTTCCTCCTGCTGCAGCGCGGCTTCATCAAGCGCCTGCTCCGCGTCCGCCGTCTGCCGCTGGGCATACTGTACCGGATCCAGCTCTCCCATGTTCTCTGTCCCCGGAATTGGCGCAAATAAGCTGTCCTGGTCGTACTGCCGCTGCGCCGCCTGCTGGGCCTGCTGAACGGCCTGTACAGACTGTTGTGCGCGGCTCTGTTCCTGCTCCTGCTGATATTGCTGTGCAAGCCTCTGGTTTTCCTGTGCCGTCTCCGCAGCGCTCTTGTAGATCTGGAATGTCTTCTCGTCTGCCTCGGCCTGCTCCTGCTCCTGCCGGGCCTGTTCCTGCAGCTGCTCGATCCTGGTCAGCGTCTCCGGCACGCGCGGCTCCTGCCCTTCGTCCACGGCCGCCTGCTGCTCCTTCGCCACCTCACGCAGCGTGTTCTCCACGGCCTTCTGCGTCACTTCGCCGCCATCGTCCACGGTCTGCTGCAGTTCCTCGGCCAGCTGGTGCGCCTTCGTGCCCTCTTCCTGCGCCATGCCATAGTCGATGACGTCCTGCACTTCGCCCGCCTCGATGACCGCTCTGGCCGTCTGCGTGACGTTTGCTTCCAAAATCACGCGGTTCACGCCCGCATATGTCCCGGACATGGCAAGGCCGGACAGGCCGCCCGCGAGGAACGAAAGGCTGTCTTCTTTTGCGAAGTCTCCGACCATCGCCGCCAGCGCCTGTGCCGGCGTCCTGCCCTCTGCGATATAATTTGCGTAAGCCGTCATGACCTCACCCCGGTCATGCTTCGCCACCACGTCATACGCACGGTTTAGCCAGTTGGACGCGATCTCTTCCGCGCCTTCCGACGCGAACGACCGCAGCGCCTTCTCCCAAACGGCCTTGCCGCTCAGCATGTTCTCAATGATATGGCCTACGGAGTATTTTTCCGTGAATCCCTCGATCGCGCCCTCGACGATACCGTCGACCAGCGCGTCCGCGTTGGACTTGCCGTTCTGGATCCCCTCATAGACCGAATCCGCCGCGACCTGCGAGCCCATCACCCAGTTCATCGTCTCCGCGACCGCGTCCTTCGCCCCCGCACCGGCCACGCCGCCAAAGGTTCCCACGAGCCCCGTCGAGACCGCCATGTTGACCGCGCTGTCCAGCGCCGACGTGCCCGCCTGATAGAGGAACTGCCCTGTCGGGTTCATATTCTGCATCACGCTCTGCCGAATGCCGGAGGACAGGCGCGACGCGTTGTACGCCGGGCTGTAGATGTTCGTCGGCATATCCTCGTTCTGATAGCCGCCCGCCCACTTCGGCAATACGCCGCGCAGCGACTCCACATTGCCCAGTGCCTTCCCCGGCGCCAGCGCCGCAGAGAACAGCGTCGCCGCAGCTTTCCCCGCGAAGGATCCGCTTCCCATCTCTTGCGCCGCCTGATCGAGTTTCTGTGCGTTGTCGTAATCGTCCAGCACCTTCTGCCATTCCGCCAGCCGCTTGAGCGTGTCGTCGCTGTAGCCTTTTTCGTTGAGCGCCGTCTTCGCGTCGTACTTCGCATACGCCCGCACCTGATATCCGTTCAGTTCCTGCCCGCGGTACTGCCGGAGCAGATTCTGGTCTTCCTTACTCAGGTTCCCGATCGCCTCCTGTGCCCGGGCCAGCACGCTCTGGCTGTCGACCTGCGCCTTGCGCTCCTTCAGCGCGTCGATCTCGTTCTGCAGCTGCGTCACGCTCTTCCCATTTTCCGAAAGCCCGGTCCCGGAGAAATGCGTGTCCGCCTGTTCGATCTCCAGCGCCTCGATCTGCTTGCCCAGCTCCTGCGACGTCCGCCGCATCCCGCGCACCTGATCGCGCTGCACGGTCTGCGCCGCTTTTGCACGCCGGTTCTGCGCATCCACGTCCCCCCGCACCTGCTGCGTGGCCGGCGCAAACCGGCCGGCCAGCAGTGCGCTCTGCTGGCGCAGAGCTTGCGTTCCGAGATTTCCTTGCGCCCGCATCCGTGCCGCAGCATTTTTCTGTTCCGTCTGCTCGCGGCGCAGTTCCTGTGTTGTAAGCTGCTCTGAGGTATTTGTCGGCGTCTTCTTCGTCCCGCTCAAATACGGCTTCATTTTTATCTGCGCGAGCTCCGCTTCGCGCACGGCATTCTGATATGCCATAAACGCCGCATACTGCTTATGCAGCGGGTCGTCCACGGTTGTCTGCCCGCTCTGCGCGTTCTTCCCGTAGTCCGGGTTCGGCAGGCCGTACTTGCTCGCGATCTGGATCTGCTTCTGGTTCAGCGTGATTCTTCCGCCGCGATAGGCGGAGGGAGCCTGCTGTGTGCTGGCTCCCTGTCCGCTGCGGATGCTCTCTGCAATCCGCTTTTGTTCCTCTGTCAGTGTGATTCGTCCCATGCTGCCCTCCGTTACCGCTGCCGTAGATACGTCGCGCCGTAGTATTCCAGATACGCCTTGAACGTATTGGCCTCCAGCGCATTGTAGCCCTTGCTGTTGAGGTAGTTGTCCAGCGTCCGGCTGTCCAGATATACATTCGGGTTCTTTGCCCGGTACGCCTGCGCCGCTTTTGCAAGCGTGTTGTTCTTCTTGTCGCTCAGCTTTGAAGATGAACTGCTTCTCCCACCGCCGCCTCCGCCGCCGGATTTCTTCGCCGCAGCCTGCTCCGCCGCCAGCGCCTGCAGGTAGGCTGCGTTTTCGTTGTTTGCCTTCTGCGCCCAGTAGTCGAGCATCGTCGCCCACTGGCTCTGGTCCAGCGACCGCTCCGAGTTGTACGCGCTCCGCGCATCCGAAAGATCCGAATAATAATCGCTGACCGTATCCCGGTACCGGCCATAGTCCGTATCTTCCCGGCCCTTCACGAGGCTGTACTGGTTATAAAGGTCCGTCCCCTCATCCTGATACCGCTGATATGCCTGCTGCTGCAGCTGCGGCACAATGTCGTTGAGGTTCTGCAGATACGCATTGTACGCCTGCTGGCCCACCTGCTCACCGTAGGTTGAGCCATAGCCGCCCGTGAGTGCCGCCGCCTGCCCCATCGTGTCCTGCATGGCAAGCCGCCCGAGACGCTGATACTGCTCACGGTACTGCTGGTACAGAGGATCCGTCCCCATATCATAGCTGAATTTCTTCCGGTTCCGGATCTGGTCATACAGGCTCGTCAGCTCATCGTCCCAGCGCGATTGATACGCGCCCGGCTTGCTGGCCTTGACCTGCTCCAGATACGCCTGCGCCGCCTGTACGCTGCCCGACGGCGTGTACCCGCTCTCCAGCCCGTTCAGCTTGCTTCTCGTGTAGTCCGACACGCCGGACATGGTGTAGGGGCTGTTCCTGGTCTGATAGCTGCCGCCGTAGTTCCGCGTCGTCTGGTTCTTGTTCACCAGCTGCGACTGGTAGCTGCCGTCCGCGTTCACGCCCGTGATGCGGTACGTGCCGCCGCCGGTCACGACCTCGTCGCCGGCCGAAAGCCCCGCCGGTGCCCTGCCGCCCGACTCTACTCGATATACGCTCATAGTCTCACCGCCTTAAAGCTTGAAATGTGTCGCGTACTGCTTCGGCATGTACGCCTGATTGTAGGCATTGAAGTACCCCTGATAGTAGCTGTTGTACTTCGCCGCCTCGTTTGCATACTTCGTCGTCTCCCCGTTGGCATCGCAGATCTTCATCCCCAGATACCAGCGGTAGATCTCATCATACGGCCATGGGATCAGCAGCTCCGTTTCCAGATCCACGTCCTCCCCATAGCCCGTGAACGGCTCCGGTTCCTTCTCGTGCTCGTGCGTGCAGATGATATCCCGATACACGATTCCGTCCAGCTCCGACAGCCACCGGACCTTGTCCGGCGTCTCGTACTGGTTCGGCAGTAACCGGTCGACCGTCTCGATCGCTTCCCGAATTTTCATTTTTCCTCCTTACCAAAAGAAGGGGCATTTCTGCCCCTTCCTCTGCTTCATGCCGTCATGGGCATTCACTTGTCAGTTGTCCGCCTGCGCGCGGCGGAAGGCTTCCTCCTCCGCCATCCGCGCGTTCATCAGAACCTCATACACCGGCAGCGGAACCTGCACGTCCTTGCCCTTCGGCACCATGAACGTCCGTCCGTTTACCGCCACAAAGCGGCTCTGCTCCTCGTTCTCCTGCCCGCGAGGCAGGAAAATGGTCTTCTTCACGTCCCACGGACTGACTTCCACGGCTCCCTCAGCCGCTTTCTTTACTGCTTCTGCCATGACTGTTTTCTCCTTCCTCAGTTGGCCTCGTCGCTGTCAGAGTACGCGCTGCAGCTCTCTACGCGAACCATTCTGTCCTCATAGACAATCTTTGTCGCCATCTCGGCCTTATAGCCGACGGTCGAGAACTGGTTCAGCGGGCCGCCGATCTCGTCCTTGCCCTTGACGATCATCTCAAGATTGCCGCCCTCCGGATCGATCATGCGGTACGCTTCCTCGCCGAGGAACAGCGTCGCGTACACGCTGTAATAGGTTGCAGGGGGCGTCCCCTCATTGCCTGCCGCCGACTTGACCGGGCAGGTCGAGTTGTTGAAGACCTTCGCCTCCGTCGTCTCCACGAAGCGCACGCCGTGCAGCTCGCCGATCTCGCCGTTGAACAGCTCCGTAACGGCTGCATACTTATGCGCCTCGATCCACTCCTTGCTCGACCGCAGATCATACGCGACAGACGGATGGATGATCGCGACATACTTGCCGTTGATCTTCCGCGCCTTCAGCTTCTTCAGCGTCGTCACGGCCTTGTTGACCTCGTCCGGCGTCAGCTTCGCCGTCAGGTCGAGGCCTGCGCGGCTGGTGACTGCCGTATGCGCGCCGCCCGCTGCGACCTTGTCGCAGTACTGCACGTTCGAGCCCGCCACGATGGTATCGCGCACGCGCTTGTCGATGGACGTACCGGCGGAAGCGCCGAGCTCTTCCGTTGCGCCCAGAATGACGTTATCCAGCGCGTGCAGCTCCAGCTGGTCAGAAACGCTCACATACGTACCGATCTGCTTGATGCTGGCCGTCATGCTGGTCTGGCCCATCTTCTGACCGGTCGGGATGACGCCTTCGGTCAGCTCGTCTGCATCCTTCAGCGTGTTCCACTTGCGCCATTCCACGGTCTTGCCGTGGTTGCGCGGCAGCGCCTGCTTGCCCGCAAACTGCGCGTGCACCAGCTCGGGCCGCGCGTTCTCGAGCAGCTGCGTGTCGTAGAACGTCTTCATGGTCGGCGCGAGCGTGTCGTTGCCGCTGAATGCGGTCGTCTGACCGGTGCCTGCGTTTACGTAGTTGCCGGTCGCGTTGACGAGCGTACCGGCGTCAGCAAAAAACTGAAATCCGACTTTGGATTTAAACATAGCTTCTTATCTCCTTTCTCAGGGGATCACTCGCTCCCCTCTTGCCGCGCGGCGGCGCATGTCCTCCACCTCCGCGCGTGACCAGTGTGTTTTCATCGGGACGTTCTCTCCGCCCGCAGCGCCGGATCCGATCTCCTGCGGCCGCGCGCCCTGCGCCTGGATGGTCCGCATGACGTTTTCCCGCGCCTGGTTCGCCACCAGCTGCGCCTGTGCCTGTGCGATCTCCTGCTGGTGGATGACCTCATAGGCCGTCTTCGGCGGCACGCCCGCGCCCATGAGTCGCGCAAAATCCGGGTTCTGCATCTCGGTCTCAAAGTCCGCGCCGTACCGCGCCGTCACATCCCGGGCAAAGTCTTCCTGGATCCCGGCGAAGGCTTCTCGCATCTGGTACTCCTGCAGCTGCCGCCGCATGGCCGTATTCTCGGCCCTGCCGGCGTACTCCTTTTTGAGGGCGTCCGCCGACATGCCCTTTTCCATGGCCTCCGCGCTATAAAGCCGCTCGTCAGCGGAAAAGCGCTGTGCCAGTGCCGCGAAGTCCGTCTTCCGCGGGTCCGACGTGTCGATCCCGTAGAGCGCGCCCAGCTGGTCGATGATCGGCGCCATCGCCTCGGCCTGCCCCTTGTACTGGTTCAGCCCGCGCACGCGCTGCTTTACGACCTTCTGCACCGCAGAATCAAAGTCCTGCTTGTAGCGGCCCCGGATCAGACTGTCAAACGTTTCTTCCTGCTGTGTACCCTGTCCCTGAGCGTCGGGGACGTTGACCGGCTGCTGCTGCACCTGCGCCTGTGCGGCTGCCTCCTGCCCGCTCTGCTGACCGGCGACGTCAGCTGCGCCCGTGGTCTGAGCGCCTGCGCCCGTGAATTCGCCTTCCATGCTGTAAATTCCTTTCTGGCGTTTATTCTAAAATCATCGTAGCACAAACTTTTCCCAACTTCACCCCACGCTAGCCAGAAATAATCTCGCCGGAACGGGCCGCCGCAAGCGTCGGCTCTTATCCTCTGAGATCATTTCTTCCTTTCCGACGCGCAAGCCGAGCTTGTGCGTCGGTTCTTATCCCGGCTGCGTGCTTTCTTCCGACTTTTTGCGCGCATTCTCCACGATCTTTGGCTCCTGCGTCTCGCCGGTGTTGATCTCCGGCTTCTCCGCTGCCGCGGCGCTCGCCTGCGGGACTGCCTGTCCGCCCTCCTGCAGGATCTGCTGCGCCAGCCCCTCACCCATGACCGGATCGTACCGGTCTGCCAACGCCAGCGCCAGCTGCTGCCACTCGACCAGCCGCTGCTGCAGGTCCGCGTTCTCCTGGACCTTCTGGATGATTGAGTCTTTCCCGTCAAAGTCCATCATGTCCAGCGTTGCAAGCGTCTGGTCCACCATCTGTGGGTTGAAGAACCCCAGCTGGAAGAACTGCAGCGCCAGCTCGTTCTGCGCCATGGACGTGTACTCGCTTGCCTTCTGCGCCGAGACCTCAATGTCGAAGACCGGTTTCCGCAGCCCGTCCGGCTGCCCGTTCGCGCCGTAGAGCGTCTGCGGCTGCAATCCCTGATTGCTGTACTGTACGAACTGCTCTGCCCCGCGCTGCCCGATGATCCGGAACTGCCGCGGCAGATCATAGAACTGCCGGATCCGCTCAATGACCATCCGGATCATCCGTGCGTAGGCCCGGTAAGCCGACTTTGTGGAGTCCTTGCTGCTCCGGCCGGACGCTTCCTGCAGCGCTGCAATGGCCGAGGCCGCCGTCACGCCGGAGCTCGTCGCGCCGTTGTTGACGTCCGTGTTTCCCGTTGTCCACTTGAGCTCCTCGATCTTGTTCTGCAGAATGGCGATATAATTGCTGTTGAGCATGTTGACCTGGATCGGCTGCAGACTGTCCTGCCCCAGATTCCCATCCACATGCACGAACGGCTTCGTCCAGTCCGCGAATTCCTGCTCATTGACCGACCCGTCCGACCGCTTGAACCACCGAGGCGTCGTCGACATGATCGCGTTCTTTACGATCGCTTGGTTCATCCGGTCGATCTGCTCCTGCGTCGACTTGCCGATGTCGATATAGCCATATCCCGCTATGCTCCCCTCCACCGGGAACAGCGCGTCGACCACGAACGGGTATTCCCCGTCGTCATACAGGCCCGTCTCCGCCATGGGCTTTCCGACCGGCTGCTGCACAATGCTCCCGTCTGGCAGCGTCAGCGTGTCATACCGCTGCTCTGTGTCGTTCTCCGTCGCCTGCAGGATGGTGTCGCCCACCAGCTTCGCGAAGTGCAGCACCTGCCGTCCGTTCTGATATTTCTTGTAATACCAGTCCACCACCATCGACTTGTTGTCAAAATTGATGACGTCGTCCGTGTTGTACTTCTGCTGGATCTGCTGCTTGGAGTTGAGTTTTCCCTGCAGCTCCGGGTACTTCTCGACCAGCAGATCGTTGTCCACCATCTCCGTCAGGAAGATGTTCTTCGACTTCTGCAGATCCCGGACGCCCGGCTCCCAGAAGAAAGACAGAATATCCACCGGCTGCACCGAGATATCCCCGAGGCCATTGAGCTTCGAAGAATCCCACTTCACGTGCCAGATGAGCGTGCCCTGCTTGAGCTTCGTCCACTGGCTGTCCGAATAGACCTCTTCGAAGTCGTTCTGTTCCAGAATGACCGGCAGCACCGAGGAAAGCTTCGCCGCCTCCTCCCGGTCGTCCGGTTCCCGCGGGCGGATGGCAGGGGCCGGATAGGCCGCGATCGCGTCCGCGTGCTTGCCCATGATGACGTTGAAAAGCCACGCCGACGTCCACTTGTCATCCTCCGGGTTTCCCTTTTGGATCCGCTGCCAGCTTCGCATGCGCCACCAGTCCTCCGACGCAATGACCCGCGCCTCCAGCGCACTTTTGCCCTGCCGGTATTTCTGCAGCGTGTCCATGGCCTTTCTGGCCTGCTCTTCGCCGATGGCCTTTCGCGCCGTCATCCCGCTCGCCGTGTCATTCTGCATGGTCGTCTGCATCTGCTCTGTCTGCATTGTCCGCTTCCTCCTTCCGCAGGTCTTCCGCCGTGAGTCTCGCCACTTCGTTCTGGATCCCGTCCAGCACAAAGCCCACGATGACCGGCGGCAGCCCCGCCTCGTTGATGGCCTCGATCAGCCGCCCCCGCAGCTGTACCACTGCTTTTGTGATATTCATAGCTCCTCCTATCCGTTATAACTGCTGATTGCCCGGTTGAGCGCTTCCTTGAGCGCAGAATAGCTGTTTGCAAAGTACGTCGCTTCCAGCTTCGTCCCTGCCGATACCGTGCTGACGCTTCCCGCGCCTGTCAGATTCCCGATGGCGTTTGCCGCCTCGTTGTAGATGGCCGCCGTGATCGTCTGCCCGGCGTAGGCCGGCGTGAAGGAAATGCTCCCGTAGCCTCTGGCGGCCCGGACCTCGTTGATCTTCGCCGTCAGCCGGTTCCAGCTCGCCGCCGTCAGGTATGTCACGGCCTTCCCTGCCGCGATATACGCCGCATCGTCACCCGTCCACGCAAACAGCGCGATCTGTGCCTTCGTCTCTCCGGATACGGTATTGGATGTCTTCGAGTCCGTCCCGGCCTTGTTGACGATCCAGAAATAATACGTCGTGCCAGGGTCCAGCCCCGAGACCGTCACCGGCGAGCTGCCGATCGACTGCGACCCGATGGCCGTATAGCTCGTCTTTCCCCAGTAGAGCGTCCAGCTTCCGTACCCGCCGCCGTTTTTGTCCCACGTGACCGTCGCCGTGTTCTTCGTCAGCGTGACCCCGCTGATAACCGGCGCGACTGCCGTGATCTTCGTCTTGTAGTACACGCGCACGGCCTGCCCGCTCGTAATGGGGATCGTCTCCGTCGCCGCGTGATTTGTCGCATACCCTTCCGACGCGAGCCTGAAATACTGGAATTCATACTCCTGCGAATACGTCTGGTACTGCGTGCCGGACATGGACAGGAAGAACGAATTGCCGATCGTGCCGGAGACGGACCCGTCTGACAGCGTGTGCTGCCCGTCCAGGTAGTTGTAGATCGGAATCGTCGTGGTCTTGCTCTGGTAGTAAGCCTTGACGGTCTGCCCCTCCTGGATGGGGATTGGGTAGCTCGCTCCATGCTCTGTGTTGTAGTTCTGCGACGAGAGCCGGAAGTACAGGAAATTATACTGCTGCGAGTACGTCTGATACTGCGTGCCCGCGGCCGAAATGTAAAACGTATCTCCGATATCGCCTTTGAAGGACCCGCTCGCCAGCTGCGTCAGGTTATCCAGGAAGTTGAGAATGCTGACCGTCGCCTGCGAGGTCGACTGCGCCAGCGTCCGCACGCTGATGGAGTTTGTCTCGGCGACAAGCGCCCCCGTGCTGCTGTTGTAGATCCGCACGCGGCAGATATACAGCGTGTCCGGTGTCAGACCAGTAATGACCCGGTGGGTCGTCGTCGTGCCCGCAGTCGAGTCCGTCACGGTCGCCATGACCTGTCCGGCCAGGATATATTCATATTTTCGCTTGTATGTCGTCGTGGACGACATGCCGGATACCGTCAGCGTGATACTTGTCGGCGTACCCGACGCGCCAGATAGCGTTGCCACTCAGACCACCTGCCTATCCGAACACCGGCGTAATGCCGCTTACGCCGCCGGAGGCGGTAAACCGGATGCTCCCGTCCGATTTTATCTGCATGCTGGCCGTCCCCGCCGCGTTCTGCAGATACACATCACCGCTCGTCGACCGCACGCGCACCGCCGGGCCGGACAGGTCGACCGCATAGGCCGCCGAGCTGGAGGACGTAAACTGCAGACTGCCCTCCGCGCCGCCGATCGTGCCGTTCGAGAAGTTTGTGCCCGCGATCTCAAGACCGTTGTTGATGATGTTGATCTCATCCATGATCTGCTTGAGCTTCGTCTGGATGCTCGTACCGTCGAGCTTCAGATCCGTTGCGTTGATCGTTCCGCCGATCTCCGCCCCCGTGCACGTCAGCTTGCCGTTCGCGTCGACCTTGAATTTGTCCTTGATGGAAAGCCCGCTCGTGCCGAAGTACATGCTCGCGCTGCCCCCAAATTCGTTGGCCGTGCGGAAAATGCTGCTTTCCGAGATCGTCCACGGCCCGAACGTCGAGTCGGCTGCCGCCGTGATCTTCCCCGACAGCACCGCCCCCGCCGCCTCCAGCGTCCCGGACGGGAAGTGGAGTTTTTTATTGCTGAGATACGCGACCTCCTGCCCGTCCTGCCAGAAGCTCACCCGGTCCGGCGTCACCGTCACCAGCTCGTTCTTCGTCTGGTCGATGACCCGTTCGCCGCCGTCCGTCACCGTCGTCTCGATGTTCCCCACGCCCACGCCGTAGACCGGCACAGCGTCCTTGTAGTACAGCAGCCCCGTCTTGATGTACTGCTGCGAATTGACGGAAAACTGGTTGTTGACGCCCGCCGTGTAGTCATACAGCTGTTTGATGCCGACGGAATTGCCCTCGATCGTCAGCTGTGTCTTCTCGAGATACTTGCCGAAGTCCGAGATGGCCACATAGCTACCGGACAGCTTCGTCGACCACGTCTCCGAATTTGCCGCGGCGAAGTCCGCCGTCTTGATGATGAGCGCTTTCAGCGCTCCATAGCCGGAGAGCGTCGTTTTCTTCTCTGCCTCGGAGAGGCTGTCCGCGTCGATGGCCTGTGAGATCTCCGTCAGCGTCGCCTTCGCCGACCAGTCGGCGAGGTTCAGCTGCTCGGTCACGCTGCACAGATACCGCCGCATGCTCTCCAGCTGCTCCTGCGTCGTCTTCCCCGCGATGGACGGGTATGCAAGTGTCAAAGATCCCATTACGCATCACTCCCCGCTTCCAGCACCCGCGCCAGACTGAACAGCTTCATCTCGCCCTTCCCCGTCAGCCGGAACTTCAGATGGTCACATCTGGCCGGGCGGATCGGCAGCAGGAAGGTCCTGAGGCCTCTCCCCTCGATATGCCCGCAGTGCCGCCAGACTCCATCGGAATCGTACTGCACCCAGAAGTCGACCGAGGAGCCCTTCGGCAGCTGCATCCGCAGGTTGATCCGGGACACATACTTTTTCCCGACCAGCCCATACGTCATGATCCCCGTCTCCGCCATCCAGCCGACCGGGGCTTCCAGCGTCCCAACGCTGCCGTACACAGTCCTGAGCGTTCCATTTTCGAGAAAATACAGCTCATCGTCCACCCGCGCGAAGTCCTCTGCGTGGGTGCTGTCTTCCTTGTGCCACAGGCCTTTTTTCGTGTCGTAGACGAACAGCGACCAGTTATGGCCTTCATCCTCCATGCTGATGAAGTACTTCCCTCTGGCGCCGCCCGCGACGGCATTGTAGTAGAGCTTCGTCCCGAAGCAGCTTCCGATCTCGCTTGGCAGACTCCCGTCGTACACGCAAACGCCCATCCGCGATTTGTAATACAGCCGGTCATCCACCACGACCAGGCTCTTGCTCGACCCATTCTGCACGCCCGCGCATTTCTGCACGACCACCTGATGCGCCCCCGTCGCCGACGGATACACCCGGTGGAAGCAGTCTTCCTTGAAGAAGATCGGGCTGTCGGCCAGCGTCGCCGCGCCGGTCCACTTCCCGTCCGTGCCGCAGCTCGCACGCCACGAGTCCGTCGACACGCCCTGGTAGCACTCCCAGTTTTTGAAGTCCCCCAGCTTGCAGCAGTAGATCTCATTGACGGTCTCGCCGTCCGCCACGCCGTACTTGCAGCCCCACAGCCGGTTCCCGCTCTCGGTGATGAAGTCCATGCTTGGGACCTTCCGCGCCGTCTTCACCGTCCCGCTCGTCACCTTCGTCGTCTCATCGACGAGGCCGACGATCACGATATAGCTCTCGCCCACGTCGTACAGGATCTGGCTGCCGTTGAGCTTTTCGACCTGCTCGTTTCCGCTGAGGCCCGAAAGCTGAATGCCGTCATACTGCTTGAAACCTCGACCGATGCCATTGGCAGAAAGCTTCAGATACACCGTCGGCACGGATACCCACTGGCTCGTCGCCTCCGCCCACTGCTTGAGCGTGTGGAGCTTGCCGGACGTGTCGAGCCAGTACTGCCCGTTCGACGGGCTCTCCGGCTGGCTGGCTTGCTTATAGCTCACCGTCAGCGCCGTCCCGTCGACAAGACACAGGGAAATGTCAATGTTCGTGCTTGCCGCGTTGACGGTGTTCTCCTGTCCCATGTATCCGTTGTCGGAATACTTCTCGGTGTTGAAGTAGATCCCGTCCGGGAAGATGCACAGATATGCGCCCATGGAAATGAGCTGCTTTTCCCCCGCCGAGATCGACACGGACGGCATATACGCCTCCATGGAAGCGCCGTTGATATAAAGCACCTGGTTCTGCACCCAGCACAGCGCATCCTTCGCCAGAATGCCCTGCACGCCCTCGATCGCCTGCGCCGTCCCTCTCCTTGGCCGCGGCGCGAGCAGCGGATACTCGTCCGCCGACAGATTCTCCATGTCGTAAAACTCCCCGTCCGCGAGTTCGAGGTTGTGGTTGTATCCGAGAAAGACCTCCGTCATCATGGTCTGCTTCTCAGTCTCCGTCAGTTGTGGTGCCAGCATGGCCTTACCTCCGTTTCATCATGTCCAGCGGATCAAAAAGGATCCGCTGCTCTTTCACAGCCCGGATCGGCTTGATCGGCCTCGACATGCAGAAATATCTCCATTCGTCCGCGACGTGGTCTTCCATCGTCGTATCCAGATCCTCTACCTTGTGCTCGTCGTAGATGAGCAGCGGGATCGTCCGGATGAACGCCCTGCAGGTGTTGAAGACATACATCCGCGGATATCCGTCCTCGTCAAACTGCAGCCGGTAGTGGCACTGCATCCACCCCGCGATCCGCTCGTTGTCGCCCTTCGTGAAATATACGCCGTACCGCGCTGCGGTATCTGCGATCGACTCGCCGCGTGACGCGTCCCAGATCGCCGGATCTGCCACGCCGAGGATGTTCTTCCCCTTCAGCCAAGGGTGCTGTGTCTCTGTTTTGTTGATCTCCGAGAACTGTTGATCCGGCGTCCACTTGACGCCCTCGTTCGGTGTCTGCGTGCAGCCGTACAGCTCCATGATCCGGTAGATCGTCCCGTCATAGTCAACTGCCCACCATGCGCAGGAGAACGGCTTCCCGTAGCCGAAGTCATAGCTCCGGCAGATCGTCCATCCGTCCGGAATCTCAAACGGCTCGATGACATGCGTCCAGCGCCGGTCCGTGTAATGCTTTGGGTCGTCCACGAACTCTTCAAAAAACTGCCCTTCGTATGCGTCCCACCGGCCCTCGAGCCATGCGGCGCGGCGCGCCGGCGGCAGCTTCTCCAGTTCCCGCAGGTACTTCGGCTGCGCCTTCATAAGCGCCTTGTTGTCCTGTACCTTCGCCTGAATGAAAAAGTAATCATCCGGGTCCTCATCGTCGTTGAAGTTCCGGTCGACAAACACCCGCTTGAAATACGCATGCCCCGGGCCGCCGGGGTTCAGCGTATAATACGTCCGCTTTGGAAATCCGTTCGTTCCTCGCACGCAAGCATTGATCGCATCGATCCACGATTTCTGCATCTGCCCGGCCTCGTCCAGGAATACCACGTCGTATTCTGCGCCCTGGTATTGTCCGACGTCGCTTTCCTTTGCGCAGTAGCCGAAGGAGATCTTCGAACCGTTCGGGAATGTGAATTCCTTGTCCGTCTTGTTGTACTTCGCAATCCCATGCAGCATCCCCTGCAGCGGCGCAATGTGGTTGTTCTGCAGTTCCTTGTATGTCCTTCTGACGATCAGCACCTTGATACCGGGATACTTGCTGGCAAGCAAAATCGCCTTCACGCGCACAGCCCAGCTCTTCCCACCGCCGCGGGCGCCGCCGTAGGCGATATGCCGGTGCTTGTCTTTCAGGAAAAGCACCTGCTTCGGCTGCGCAGTTCCAAGATCCAACGTCTTCATTCGCTGGACTCCTCCGCGTCATTTTCCAGCAGGATCCGCGTTCCGCCGGTCTCCTGCTTTTCGTCCCCGGCGTCTCTGCGATACCGGAACCCATACTCCAGCGCGAACTGCGCGCCCCGCTGAGAATCCCGGTCGAATAATCTTTCGGCCGTATATTGTTCCACGCGCGTCTGCGCGCGCGAAATCGTGTCCATAAATTCTTTCCTGGCCTTGTAGTTGTACAGACTTTGCCTGCTGGAAAATCCCAGCGCCAGCGCAAGCCCCGGGATCGTTGGCGGCTTCCGCCCCACCCAGACCGGAGTCCCGTCTTTCTGGTTGAAAACGATGCGCCCGTCCTCATCCCGCAGGATCTCTCCCTTGCAGCTCTCAAAATACGCCTCGATCAGCCCTTCGATCTGCTCCACGGATTCATACTTCGGTTTTCTCGCCATGGCTCACGCCTCCCTTCTGCTTTTCAGCATAGCGTATCCGGAAAATCTTTTCACCCCACGCACGCAGAATGAGCGCATACGGCGTTCCGCATGCGCTTCGGCTCTCATTCTGTTCTTTCGTAGTATCGGAGCTTCGCCGCCGCGATGCTGCACCGCACGTAGTCAAAGCTGGCGCAGTATCGCGTGATGTAGTCTGACGTCTCCCGCCGCTCAGGAAATGCGAGCACGCATTCTCCCTCGCAGCGAATCGTCTTTTTCCCGGCTGCCTGCCAGAATGGGCAGATATACTCCCTGTGCCAGTAGTCGCTCGTCCCTATCACCCTTTCGTCTTAAAACCTTACGCATATACAAGGCTTAATTTAAGCGGCTCCCGTTCCGCTTGTTCTCTGATCTTGGTTCGACTACATACTTATAATATTGATACCCGTACTTTGTCGTCCGGGCCTCTACGAGTATGTAACCTCGCGGGGCGACGGGCGGATGCTTGGGGCTGTACTCGCGCACGGCCTCGGTCGCAGGTTCCGGCTCTGGGCGGATACAATTTCGCGTCGCCTTGTACCGGTGGCCGCCGAATTCTTTTCTCCAGT
>ERZ1034913.308-NODE-308-length-42699-cov-6.114999_pt1 | contig 42699 bp, 36 predicted proteins | sample MGYA00520697_ERZ1034913 | MGnify/ENA primary metagenome ERZ1034913 (study PRJEB33766, sample SAMN09781786) | gut metagenome | biome: gut microbiome | host: Homo sapiens | place: Madagascar | study: EMG produced TPA metagenomics assembly of the PRJNA485056 data set...
GCCGCACTGACTGGGTAAACGCAACGAGGTTGCGCTTACTTTTTCAACCTACGAAAAACAAAGTAGTATATAGTTTTACTTGCTTGTAACCATACGAAAAAACCTCCGCTACAAGAATGCAAAGGGCTCGACACGATCAATATCGCCCGACGCAAAGAGGAGCACGGGCGTAATTGTCCCGCTTCCAATGCAGCAGGAGAAGCACGCAGGCAATGGCCCGCCCCATGCGGCGGGGAGAAGCACTCGGGCAGTTCCGCCGCCCCATACAGCAAGAGAGCCGCACTCTGGCGGCTCTCGTTTGGTTTCTTCGGTTGTTTCGGAGCGAATCCTCGCTCACGCGAGACGCTTTCTCCCTTCGCGCAAGACGCACGCCGAGCGGCAGCGCTTAGGCTGAGCGCTCGCTTTGGGAAAGCGCGGTGCACAAAGCGTCGAGCAGCGTAATCGCGAAATGCTGGGCGCTGCGGCCCTCACCCGCGTCTTCCCATACGCGACCGGGAAGCTCGATGGCGATACGGCGCGGCGTCGTCTTGCGAGCTGCGGCGATGGCCTGCTCCAAGCGAAGCGGCAGCGTGGCCTCGTCCTCGTAGCTCACGCGCGGTATCTTCTGCACGGCCTCCTCTTCGGGAAGCACGATGTGCACCAGCAGCATCGACTCGTCAGGCGCAACAAGAAGCGAATCCGCGGAGAGGATCTTCGACTGCGGGTTCGTAGCAAGCGAGAGGTTCGACATGCGCGACGCGACGCTGCGGGCGAATTCCTCAGTGCCGAACAGGCACAGCGCGTTCCGCTCGAGCACTCCCGCCGCACGCGCGAATCCGAGGTGGACGATCTCGTGGATGGCTGCCTTGCCGACCCACGAATGATGCAGGTTCTGGATCGCGGCATACGTGTACGCGCCCGCGATGCCATCGGAAGGAAGGCCCAGATTGAGCTGGAACTTGCGCAGAGCGTCTTCAGTATGGGCGCCGAAGATGCCGTCGATCACGCCGCAGGCGAACCCGAGCGCGGAAAGCACCTGCTGCAGCTCGCGCACATCGCGACCATGGAAGTACGGCATGCGCAGGTAGAGCGTGCGATCGCCCAGGGAGAACGTCGCGTCGACGAGCGCCGACCACACCTTCTCGTCGACCTCTTCGGCCGCAGGAAGGCCCGACTTCACGCAGAAGGCGCGCACCGCTGCAACCGTCACGTCGTCGAAGACGCCGTTCACGGCGCCTTCCTCAAGGCAATCGGCAGCAACGAGGCGCTGCTGCACGTCCTCGACCGCCGGCCCTTTGTCGTTTCGTTTGATCCTATCCATGAGAACCGCCTACTTCAATCTGTTGACGAACCAATCGGCCATGGAGATGAGCAGCTTCAGCGAATCGGACGGCTCGACAAGGTCGACCAGGCGATTCTTGGCGATGCTCGTCAGGTTTTCCGCGTAGGTGCGCGCATATTCGATGGACCCGGACTCGACCATGATGTCCACCGCCTCGGCGAGGACGGCGGGATCTTTCTCCTTCGAGGAGAGAATCTCGATCAGGCGCTCGCGCTTCGGGGAGTTCTGCAGCGCATGGACGACCATGAGCGTGCGCTTGCCCTCGGTGATGTCGCTGCGGAAATCCTTCTTGGTGGACTCCTCGCTGCCGATGAGGTTCAGCAAATCGTCTTGAATCTGGAAAGCGAGTCCTGTGTCGAGACCGTAAGAGCGCAGCGCCTCGATCTGCTGCTCGGTGCCGCCGCCCACGATGGCGCCGACCGCTAAGGGCACCGCGCCCGAATAGTGCGCGGTCTTGTGCGTCGCCATGACCAGGTAATCCTCGGGCGTGATGTCGTAGCGACCGTCGCGCGCCCATCCGATATCGAGTGCCTGGCCCTCGATCGTGCGTCGCGTCATTTCGATCAGCTCGCTGACCACGCGCACCTTCACCGCGTCGCTCAACAGCGGGTCGTTGATTACCGTACCGTTGACCAGGGACAGCGCAAGATCTCCCATATTGATGGCAAGTCCTATGCCCTCGGTAAGGTGCAGGCAGGGCTCGCCACGGCGCAACTCGGCCTCGTCGGCGATGTCATCGTGAATGAGTGCCGCCGTGTGGAAATGCTCGATAGCCGCCGCAGCGCTCGTGGCGAGCTCCATGTTCCCGCCAACCGCGCGGCATGCCGCGAAGCAGATGAGCGGACGGTGGCGCTTGCCGCCGTTTTCGCTATAGCGCTTCAGGGGATCGTAAAGATAGCGATCCATATCGGGATGCGAGCCCGACGGAATGTAGGCGTTGAGGATGTCCCCAATTTTGGACGCGTAACAGCTCAGGTACTCCTCGAAAGAGGTGGGGGGCTGCTCGGTCAATGCGATGATGTCGTTGATGGTTTCCATGCGGTCGGTAAATCGCCTGTCTTCATAGATCGAACGTTTCCAGAAGCAAACATCTGGTAGGGGCGGTGGGACTCGAACCCACAAGCCTTGCGGCGGCGGATTTTAAGTCCGCTGCGTATGCCAATTCCGCCACGCCCCCGTGATTTGCTCGTGCAAATCCTATCACAAGCACGATTTTTCGCAGGCCTCATGCGAGACTGCGAGCGTAATACCATGCAGAATGTCCGTTTCGCTCACCGTAAACGCATCAATGCCGGCAAAATCGAGCACTTCGAGCAGGATGAGAAGCCCCGCGACCATCACGGGCGCACGCTTGGGGTCGAGCCCCACCACCTTCTTTCGTGCCGAAAGCGGCAAGGCGGCCAGACGCTCATACACCTCGAGCAGCTCCTGCCGAGAAACCCGCGCCTTATGGACGCGTGAGGAATCGTAGGTCTCCATACAATCGCGAATGCTGACGACGGTCGTGGCCGTTCCCGCAACCGCGACGACGCGCTCGAGATCCGCCGCCTCTTTCGACTGCTCGGCAAACCAAGAGGCCATTTTCTCGTGAATCCATGCGCGCGCCCGGACAAGCTCCTCGGGCGCAGGCGGATCACTTGCCAGGAACTTCTCGGTCACGCGGCGGCATCCCACGTTGAAGGAGTGTGCGCACAAAGGCTCGGCGCCCCCCATTCCCATAACGACCTCAGTCGAGCCGCCGCCCACGTCGACCACCATGAGGCGCTCACCCGAAAAGTCGATCGAGGCGCCCGAAAACGACAACGCCGCCTCGCGGGATCCGGGGATGACGGAAAGCTCGATGCCCCGTTCGCGCAGGCGCGCGGCGAAATCGGCGGCATTGCGCGCATCGCGGGCGGCCGAAGTGGCCACCGCGACGGTGCGGATTACCGGATGGTCAGGCGTTGAGAGAGAATCACGCACCGCGAGGAACCCGTCGATGGCGCGGACGACGCGTTCCATCGCCTCGGGCTTGAGCTCGCCCGTTGCATCCACGCCTTCGCCAAGATTGGTGATGGCATATTCCCGCGTAAGCTCATGGAGCCCCGACTCGCCAACGTCAACGACGAGCATGCGGCACGTCACCGTCCCGATGTCGATCGCAGCATACCTCCCGCAGCGCATTATTTCTCCCCGAAGATCGGATCGAGCAGCTTGGAGTACCACGTCTCGGGAGCGGGAATGCTGCCGGGCACGATGCTCGCCGTGAACGTCGAGTCGCTATCGAGGTCAAGGCCGTATACAGTAACGGCATTCTCGCCCTTCGAGACCCAGCCAAACTCCTGATGAGCGCGATCTTCCACGCCCGCATCGGTCGAAAGCGCGTCAACCGACGCCTGGATCGAGTCGTTGCGCTGCTCGATAGCAGCGTATTCCGCCTGAAGCTGATCGCGCTCTCGCACGGAGTGGTAGAACTGCGCCGCAGAGGGGTAGAGGAACGACACGGTGAACACGAGGCAAAACGCCGTGACCGCGGCTGCGATGAACCAAGGCTTCCTCACGAGGCGCGCTGCGGGTTTTTGAGAATCACCGCCGCGGGTGCGTCGCGACGCGGACGATGATTCCTCGTTCTGCATGCGGGAGGAACGGCGATGCGCCGAGCCCATTTCCCCCTTGTACACCGCCGCACGCGAACCGCCTTCTCCAGACGCAGCGTCGCCGTTGCCGCCGTACTGGCGCGCGAACTTGCGATCAGCCTTGTCTTTCGCGTGCTTGCGCTTGAGCTTCTCGAAGCGGGAAAGCGTTTCGGGCTCGCGTTCGGCTTGCTCGGCGCCTTCCTCGTCAAGGGAATCGTCCCAGGCAAGACGGCTATTCGCATAAACGTCTCGGGATTGCGCGGAATATGCGCGCCCGTCGATGGACCCCCTGCCGGAAGCGGAGCGTCGCGAATCGCACGAGCGCGAGCGGACGTCTCGGGCGCTGTCGCACGAATGGCGGGAGCACGCGTCGCGGGTCCCCTCGCCCGCATAGCGCGAGCGGACGTCGCGAACGTCGTCTTCGGAATAGCGCAAGCGCTCCGCTGCGCGAGCGGCATAGTCGGAGTCCCGACGCGTACAGGCAGCCGCATATGCCCCCGAGTGCTCGCGGGAGGAATACCCCGTTCGAGAAGAGCGCGCATCGCGCGTTGCGTATCGAGAGGAATCGAGTGAGTGCGAGCGGTCGCCTTGTGCGCGCCGCGCCTTGTCAAACGAAAGGATTTTCGCCTGCTGTGTCAACGAATGGCCCCTTAGTGCATCGTGGTTTGATAAGAGTGTGTGTAATGCAAGAAGCTCTTCGCAGGATACCACACAAGCAAAGCGCCGGCACGTGGGAAAACGGCCGGCGCTTTGCAGTGTTTTGCCTTGCCCTCGGCCCGCTGAACAGCCCAGATTCGTATCTAGGAAAAACGGGCAGCGGCGATAGGGCCCTTAAAGGTCAAGCTGCTTGATATAAGAATTCCATTTCTTGAAGGACTCGTCGCTGATGGCATGCTCCATCAGACACGCTTCCTCTTCGGCCGTGTCCTCGGGAATGCCCAAAACCTTGGCGAGGAACTTGCGCAGAAGCTCGTGGCGCTCGAGCACCGCCGCGCCGTAGCGATATCCGTCTTCGGTCAGCGTGACATCGCCATAATAGGGCTGATCGGCGAAGCCCTTTTCCTTCAGGGCGTTCATCGCCTTATTGACAGAGGCCTTGGAAACCCCCAGTTTGTTCGCGATATCGACCGAGCGAACAGGATTCTCGGTCGTTCCACCCAGCATGACGATAGCCTCAAGATAATCCTCATGCGACATGGAGACTTTTTCCATTCTCATCCTCCAATCAGCGCTTTCCCCCATGGTACCACAGTGCAAACGGGAACGGGGAAGGTCTTAACTATGGCTAACTTTAGTAATACCGGTAGTAAGCCGCACAGCTGCCTTCGCTCGACACCATGCAAGGCCCCACCGGGTTCTCCGGCGTGCAGACCGTACGGAACAGCGGGCACTCGTTGGGAGCTATGCGGGCCCGCAGCACGTCGCCGCAGCGGCATCCCTTCGGGTCGCGCGTCGGCTCCACATCGGGCTCGAAGCGACGAACCGCGTCGAAGTTGGCGAACTCATCGCGAATGCGATACCCCGAGCCGGGGATGTCGCCCAAGCCGCGCCACGTGGCCGTGCAGGTTTCGAACACCTCGTCGATCGCGGCGAGGGCCACGGGATTTCCCTCAGGCATGACGCCGCGCGCGTACGCAATCTCGATTTCGGCACGACCCTCGTGCAGCTGCCGCACGAGCATGGCGATACCCTGAAGCACGTCGACCGGCTCAAATCCGGTGATCACGCCGGGAATACCGTATTTCTCCGCCAGGAAGCGGTACGGCTCGGCGCCGATGATGGTGCTCACATGACCGGGGAGGATGAGCGCGTCGAGCTCGAGCGTGGGGTCGCCCACGAGCAGCTCCAACGCGCCGGGCATGTTCTTGTGCGCCGCGAACACGGTGAAGTTGGAAAGCCCCATGGCCTTTGCGCGCTTGATGGCCATGGCCACAAGCGGCGTCGTCGTCTCGAAGCCAACGCCCACGAAGACGACCTCCCGTTCGGGATGAGCCTTGGCGAAGGCGAGCGCATCGAGGGGCGAGTAGACAATCTCGACCGAGCGGCCCGCGGCCTGTTCCGCAAGCAGGCTTGAGGTGGACCCGGGAACGCGCGTCATGTCGCCGAAGGTGGTGACAGTCACGTTCGGGATGCGCGCAAGCGCGATCACCGTGTCGATGTCGCGGTTGCAAGTGACACAAACGGGACACCCGGGACCCGACGCCAAGCGCAGCCCCTCGGGCATCAAATCACGGATTCCGTTGCGAGCGATGGCCACGGTATGCGTGCCGCACACTTCCATGAGCGTCGCATGCTCGGGCGCAAGGCGGTGGATGGTCTCGATGAGGCCGCGCGCGAGCTTCGGATCCTTAAAGGCCGAGAAATCGATGTCGGCCGCATCCTCCAAGGCGCTCATACGGCGACATCCTCAAGCTGTTTAACCAGTTCAATGGTCTCTTTCGCATAATCGGCATCGACGACTTCAATGGCGAAGCCGGCGTGCACGAGCACGTAGTCGCCGACGTTTGCCTGCGGGGTGAGGTCAAGCGCAACCTCACGCGTGACGCCGAGAATCTCGGCCGTCGCCAGATTGTCCGATTTCTTTTCCGTGATCAATGCGGGTATTGCCAAACACATAGGCTCTCAGTCCTTTTACTCGTTGCGAGTTATCTCGTCTTGGGCACATGCTATCACAGCCTGGCCATAGGAAATACATCCGTCGTTGGGCGGCAGCTCGCGATTGACGGCAACGGTGAAGCCCTCATCTTGCAAAGCCGCGAGCGCATGCTCGATTATGAAGCGGTTCATGAACACACCGCCCGAGAGCGCCACCGTGGACACGCCGTAAACGCTGTACGCAAGCTTCGCCGCGTTCACGATGGCTTCCACAAAAGCACTGTGGAAGCGACGGGCGATGGTCGCTGCGGGGATGCCCGCCTGCATGTCGTCGAGAAGCGCCTTGAAGGTGGGCGCCGCATCGAAGAGCAGGACCGACGTGTCTTGGGCGGTCGACTTCGGCGTCGCGGTGTTCTTCGTGATGGCGACCGAATAGCGGCTGTTGACGCCCGCCTCGTCGGTCGAACCGCCGTCGGGAGATGCGACCGGCCCCAGGGCAGCCTCCAGGAGAACCGCCGCCTCGCTTTCGTAAGTCGGATGCTCACATATCCCCAAGATGGCACTTGCCGCGTCAAAAAGACGACCGACCGACGAGGTCATCGGCGTGTTTAGGCCGCGCTCGATCATCTGGTCGCAAAGGTCAGCCTGCTCGCCGAGCGCGCCGAGTACCCGCTTTGCCGCCGGGTGCTCGAGCAAATCGAACTCCCACAGGACGCCGTACGCCATGCGCAAGGGATTCTTCACACAGGCAGCGCCACCCGGCATGGGAACATAGGCGAAGTTCGCGAACCGCTCATAGGCCTGCGCGTTTGCAAGCAGCACTTCCCCGCCCCAGATAGAGCCGTCCGCGCCGAACCCCGTTCCGTCGAAGGCGATTCCGCACACCGCGCCCGAAAGGCCGTTCTCGCCTATGACCGAAGCGATGTGCGCATGGTGATGCTGCACCTCAACCAGTGGGATATCGAGCTTTCTCGCCTGTTCACGCGCCCATTTCGAAGCGAGGTACTCAGGGTGCGCATCGCAGGCAAGGCGCGTCGCGCGTAGCTCGAAGAGCTTCTCGAAGCGGCTTTTCGCATCGAGCCAGGCGTCGAACGCCTCGGCGTTTTCCAGATCGCCCACATGCTGGGAGACGAACGCATCCGAACCGCGGACGAAGGCGAAGGTGCTTTTCTGCTCCGAGCCCGCTGCAAAGAGCACCGGGGCGACCGCCTCGGCGTCGGGGCCGGCGGTTTCGGGAGAGTCCTCATGACAGGCGGCGCCAATCGCCTCGGGGGCCGCGGCGTCCTCAGGGACTGCGGCGGCCTCCGGGTTGGTGTTCGCCTGCGCCAGCTTCAACGGCACGGGCGCGAAACCGCGAGCGCGGCGGATCATCTGAACGGCAGTGCCCGCGGATCCCGCCGAGATAATGCGAACCACCGAATCGTCGTAGCGCGAAAGGATGGCGCGATCGTTGCCCAACACGGCGCACGCGATGCCGCCAAGTTTCCCGCGTGCCTCGGCATCGTCGGTAACGATTGGCTCATCGTGGATGTTTCCCGAGGTCATCACAAGCATCGGAGGTTCAGGAACGCCCATCTGCTCGAGGGCGCGAGCGAAATCGTGCAGCAAGAGGAGCTGCACCGGGGTGGCGGGGAGCATAACGCCGAGCTCGGGCAGCTTGTCGGCAAGGCCCGCGGCAAGCGCCACGCCCTGACGCTTCTTCAGCAGCACGATCGGGCGCGCCGGATCGGAAAGCGCCTTCTCTTCCTCGGGCGTCACCTCACAGACACTGCGCGCCGCCTCGGCGTTCGCCATCATGACCGCGAACGGCTTGCCGCCGCGGCGCTTTCCCTCGCGAAGTTGGGCGATTGCCCTGGCGTTGCGCGCGTCGCACACCAGGTGAAACCCGCCGAGCCCCTTCACGGCCACAACTTGTCCGGCGCCGAGCAGCTCGACCGCCCGCGCGATGAGGGCGTCCGACACCTCGCGCGCCTTTCCCCAGGCGATGCGCCAGCCATCGGGAAGCTCATCGGAGGACACGTCCCCCGCCCCGCGCGTCGGGAAGTCCTCGCCCGGCGTCGCCTCGCAGTCGGGGCGCCAGGCCAAAGAAAGGTGCGGGCCGCACTCGAAGCACGCGTCCGGCTGCGCGTGGAAGCGGCGGTCGAGCGGGTCGGCATATTCGGCGGCACAGCGCTCGCACATGGGGAAATCCTTCATGGACGTGCTCGCGCGATCGTAGGGAAGCGCGTCGATGATGGTGAAGCGAGGCCCGCAATTGGTACAGTTGATAAAAGGGTAGCGGAAGCGACGGTCGTTCGGGTTGAACAGTTCCGCCGTGCAGTCGTCGCACGTGGCCAAGTCGGCAGACACGAGCGTGGTCTCCTGCACCGCAGCGTCGTCCGAGAAGCGAATCTCGAACGAGTCGAAGTCCTGAAGGGGCACTTCCTTAAGCTCGATTTCCTTCACCTGGGCCGCTGCAGGCGCATTCTCGGAAAGCTCGATCACGAACTCGTCGAGCAGGCGGCTCTCCCCTTCCGCATGGATGTTCACGCCGTCCGCCGCGTTCAAAACCCATCCGTTGATCAGGTATTTCTTCGCCATTCGGTAGACAAAGGGACGAAACCCAACCCCTTGGACGATTCCCGTCACATGAATATCGAGCGCCTCGATCATGCTTCTCACCCTCAAAAACTCAGACAATACAGAAAGCCGCGCCCCTCTTGCGACGGGCGCGGCGCAAATCAGCAGGAACCTACAGCTCGGCCAGGATCTCGCGAATGACGGCGGCAAGCGCGCGCAGCGTCACTCCCGAGTTGTCGGGGAGATGCAGGTGCACGCACCGTCGACCGCGACTCGCCAGCGTGAGCAAATCTCCCGACGCCTGCGCCTTTGCAAGCGCGCCTAGGCTTTCCGCCTCGCGCTTGAGCGGGATGTCCTTCAGCTCGTCGGCAGACAAGATGAGGAACACGCCGCAGTTCGGGCCGCCCTTTTGCAGCTGGCCGGTGGAGTGCAGGTAGCGCGGGCCCACTTCCAAACACGACGCGACGTGGCGCGATTCGCCCACCCCATGGCGGATGTCCTCGAGCGCCTCACGACGCCCCTCGCCCGTGAACGGCAGAAACGCGTTCAGCGCGAAGAAATCGCCCGGCTGGATGCTGCCAAGCAGCGCACGCAGGACAGATCGCACATCGGTGCAGTCCTTAAAGCACGGGGCCAAGCGCACCTCGACCTCGCCCATGTGAACATCGCCGATGAAGTCCTGCACGAAATCGGGCTCGGGCTGGCCCTCGGCAAGAATCTTTAGGACCTCGGCCTTCGCCGACGCGACGTCGGGCTGGTCGAACGGGCACACGCGCATGAGGTAGCCGCACATCGCGATGGCGTATTCCCACATCACGAAGTGTTCGGCAAGCTCGAGCGCGGAGTCGATCTTGAAGTTCAGGCGCGGGATGGCCGGGTCGATATAGGCGAGGCTCATCTCGAAGTTCTTGCGCTCGTCCCACAAGTCGGTCTTCGTCTGGTACATGATGACACTGCGGTCGCCCGCGTCGCGCGCGAGCAGAAGCGAGTCGACCTCGATGTTCGGCAGGATGCCCTGCCCCTCCTTGCCAAGCGATTCGGCGACGAGCTGCTCGATCCAAAGGCCCAAGACGCGCCCGCGCTTCGGCGTGAGGAACGAGAACTTGTTGCGGCCCTTGAGATAGTTGTCGTAAAGAAACGCGGCGAGGTTGATCGCCGGGTTATCGATGGAATCCTCGCTGCAGCGCTCTTCGGCGTCCTTCGCGTGGGCGATGAACTGCTCCAGGTCGATGCCAGCGAGTGCTGCGGGCAGAAGGCCAAAGATAGACAGCGCGGAGAAGCGCCCGCCGACGGTGGGCTCGCCGTTGAAGACGGCCAGCCAGCCCTCTTCGTGCGCCTGGCGCTCGAGCTGCGAGCCAGGATCGGTGATGGCGACCAGGTGGTTCGCGAAGTTGATTTCCGGCGCCTGCGCTTCGAGGGCGTCGCGCAGCGCAGAAGAGAGCAGGCGCGGCTCGATGGTGCCGCCCGACTTCGAGGACACGATAACGAGCGTCGTCGCTGGATCGCAGTCGGCGAGCAGCTCGCGCATGCGCACGGGGGAATCGGAATCGAGCGTCTTGAACGAGACGCGGTTTGCCCGAACCGTGTCGGACTTGTTGTATTTCGTGATGGTCATGGGCGCTTGCGTTGATCCGCCCTGGCCGATGAGGACGACGGTCTTGATGCCGCTCGCCACCACATCGTCGGCAAAGCGCTGAACTTTCGCGAGGTCGCACTGCGGGCGCATGCCCAAATCGACCCAGCCCATAAAGTTCTCGGCGGTTTCGCGCGCACCGTCGGAGAAATCATAAAGCGATGCGTCCTTGGCCAGCACGCGGCTGGCGACGCATTCCTTCACAAGCGTTTTCGCAGAAGGGTATAACTTTTCCATGTCGCTTGTCAGCATGTGAACCTTCTTTCGGTATCGTGTAGGCCCCCTCAAAGGCACGCACGACTTGAATTATCCTCGAACCCTGTGATGGAGTTATGGACAAGTGGGGGAACGGGTCGAAATCCCAGAGAGAATCGCCATCTGGGTGCAATTTCGCCCTCGACATTGCACGGACGCACTCTTGTCCGCGACGAGACTGCGACCACGACCGCACTTTCCCTGTCCTATTCTTGTCCATCTCGCGGCAACTTGCTTTCCAAAGAATGCACACCCTCGTCCGCATTCTCGCCCGCAACGACTTCTCGGGGAGCCATCACCCGAGCGCGTCTCCCGAATCTCTCCGCGCAAAAAACGCCCGCCGCAAACGCGACGAGCGCTTTTGACTCAATCAAGGAACCTGCTGCGGAGCCCTGCCGCCTACAGCCCCAACGCCTTCTTCAGCGCGCTTACGCGCCTGCGGCTTACGGGGATTTTCTCTTCCACGCCGTTCAGCGTGAGCAGCAGCGTGCCGCCGGAGACCGATTCGATTTCCTCAACCATGGAAAGGTTCACCAGGTACCCGCGATGCACACGGAAGAACCCGTGGCCGTCCAGACGCTTCTCGAGCTGAGCCAAGCTCACCGTGGAGAAGTAGCGGTCCGTGTCGGTTTGCAGGTATGCGTAATCGTCGCGCGCCATGACGAAGCGAATCTTATCGATGCCGATGAGGATCTTCTTGCCGCCCTTTTCCACAGGAATGCGCTCGGACTTCTGGGCCTGCACATGCAGCGAAACGTGCTCGCGGACGCGCGCAAGCGCCTGGGAGAGGCGCTCGGTCTCGACCGGTTTCACCAGGTAATCGATGGCGTTCACCTTGAACGCGTCGAGCGCATGCTCACTGTAGGCGGTGACGAACACCACCGCGGGCGGGAATTTCAGATGCTGCAGCGCCTCGGCCAGTTGCAAGCCGGTGGCTTCCGGCATGTTCACGTCGAGGAACATGACATCGCAGGGGTACTCTTTGAGCTTTTCGATAGCCTCGCGCACACTAGCCGCCTCGGCAACAACCTCGGTCTGGCCAAGTTCGTCGAGCAGGAATTTCAATTCGGAGCGCGCGGGGGCCTCGTCGTCGACGATGATTGCTTTGAGCATATAAGCCTCCCAGTTCGTGTTCGATGATGCCGCTTCTGCGCCTTTCGCAGAGCGTACTCCTAACGGTCGATTATAAATCAAAGCATCCCGAATTTGTACGTTATGCGGCATCATTTCGAAACAGCGTAGAACACAATGGGGACGGTTGGGGGTGAGACAGGGGTCGGGTGATTCGTCTCGCTCCGCGACGCCCGCGGGTAAATCAAATCACCCAGCCCCGTCCCATCAAGGGCCATCGCAGGAACCCTTCCTCCTGCCTCTCCGAATCATTTTCTCAGAAGCGGCACGTCGCGGACAGACTCCATGCCCCGCACCAACCGTCGAACGGCGCGCCGACCGCAGGGCGACCCGGCGCGCCAGTCCCCTACAGATCGAGCTCCATCAGACGGGCGATAGTGAGCGCGTAGATCTTGAACGCTTTCTTGAGCAGCTCCTCGGGCACCGTCTCGTCCGGGCCGTGCATGCCGCCCGCCCATTCGGGCATCTCGACCCACGGCATCTCGGGGCCGAAGCTCGCGGCGCAGGAGAACTTGCGCGCGTACGTACCGCCGCCCTGCGTGAAGGGCTTGGCATGCTCGCCCGTGGCCTCGTTGTACGCGGAAAGGAGCGCCTGAACATAGCCCGATTCGGGATCGATGAGGAACGGCTCGACCATGCGCGTCACCTCGAAATCAGCGCCGACCTCGCTCGCAAGCGCGGCAAGGGTGCTCGTAAGCTCCTCAGGCGTGGTCGACGTGGGGAAACGGCTGTCGAGCGTCTGCCTTACGCGCCCATCCTGCATGCAGATGGTGCCGCCGACGACGGTCAGTTCCCCGAAGTGCTCGTCGGCCGTCTTGATTCCGAGGTTCGATCCGTCGGTCGCGCTCGTGAGCTTGCGCACCAGCTCGAAGAACGCCTTCTCGTCCGCCGTGCACACGTCATTTTCCAGAAGATAGGCGACGAGCAGGTCGATGGCGCTCTTGCCGAGATGGGGCAAGCTTGCATGGGCTGCCTTCCCCTGTGCGTCGATGCGCGCGGTGCCCTCGCCCGCGTCGGTGACGACGATGCCCTCGGCTGCGGGAAGCGTCGATGCGTCGGCGCGCACGATCGCGTGGGCAATGCCCGGGACTGCGTTCGGCGCGGCGCCGCCCTCGATGTCGATGATCGCACCGTCCTCGAAGCGCTTGCTCGTGAGCGTGGCGTCGTAGAGGCCCTTCTCGCCGTAGCTCACCGGGAACTCGGCGTCGGGCGTGAAGAGAAACGCCGGGTCGGCGAAGCGCTCGCGGTAATACGGGACGTCGTGCATGCCCGTTTCCTCGTTCGCGCCGAAGATGACTCGAATCGTATAGGGCAGCTTCTCGCCCTTATCGAGCCAGAACTTCACCGCGTGGAGCGTCGTTACGATGGGGCCCTTGTCGTCGATGACGCCGCGGCCCATGAGGTAGCCCTCGCGACGCGTGACGGCGAACGGCTCGACCGTCCAGCCGGGGCCGGCGGGAACCACGTCGACATGCCCGATGATGCCGATCTGCGTGTCGGATTCGCCCGGCAGGTCGGCGTATCCCACATAGCCGTCGACGTCGTGAACCTCAAAGCCCATGCCGCGCGCGATGTCGAGCGCCTCGGTAAGGGCAGCTCGGGGGCCGGGGCCGAACGGTGCGCCGGGTTTTGCCGCCGGCAAATCCCCCGTACTCTCGATGCGCACGACGCGCTCGATGTCCGCGACGATGCTTTCCCAATTCTTCTCGAGATACGAATCAATCTCGCTCGCAAGAACGTCTTCCACGAGGCAGCCTCCTTGGTCTTGTTGCTATCGCACCAACTTTACCCCAGCGCACAGCCCGCGAACAGACCGCAATCGCGCGATTCGCGAAAGGAAGATGAAGCCGAGCGGAGCAGACGGGAGCAATTTTTTCATGGACGCGTTTGCATGCTTCCGTTATACTGTGAAGGCTGATGTGCCCGAGTGGCGGAATGGCAGACGCGGCGGTCTCAAAAACCGTTGTCTCACGACGTGCGAGTTCGACTCTCGCCTCGGGCACCAGTTTTCTCGCAAGTAAACCGCCGATTAGGCGGTTTTTTCATGCCTTCAAGCCCCACTCCCCTTGAGACGACCGAATGCCTCAAGCCCAAGCGCGCACGTCGTCGAACGTTCTTCACAACTTGTTGCACTAATTTTGTTTGGTTAGGTTAACTTCTATCCATCTTTCGCGGTATACTGCCAACTATGTTAGATAGAGCGAACTTCTCATCACAGCCATCGCGCGGAAGAGAGCTCGCGCTGTTTATCTTGACAGGCCGGCACAAAGTCCACCGAAAGGCGCAATCCGAGATGAGTCAACAAGTATTGACGCAAACGCCCCGACGGGAAGAACGAGCAGCAACCCTTTCCTCTCCCGCACTGTCTCGCCGCGCAGTGGGAGGGCGGGGAACTCGCACACTGCGTTTGCCGCATACCGCCGCCGAGCGGCGTGCAACTCCGCGCACGCCCGCTCCGCCCGGCACATCCCCCTCGCGGCACGAAGGCGACCCAGCTTCGCACCTCTCGCTTAAGGCAGCTTCCGTATACAGCACCGACCAGGCAGGATACCGCTATCGCATCGAAAGGAGGGAAGCGTGCATCCTCTTTGCCGACTCCTCATCGAAAGATCTGGCCGTCCCCGAGGCCATCGACGGCGCTCCTGTCACCGCAATTGCCGCAGGCGCGTTTTCCGATCTCGCGGCCCTCGAGCGCGTTTCCCTCCCCGACTCGCTTACATCCATCGGCGCCGAGACGTTCGCCCGCTGCACGAACCTTCGCGACGCGAAGCTGGGCTGCGCCCTCGAATCCATTGGCGAAGGAGCGTTTCGCGGATGCCGGCACCTCGAGCGCCTCGACTTGCCGAAGTCGCTGACGAGCATCGGAGACTCAGCGTTTTCGAACACATCGCTCTCGCAGCTGGCTATCCCCTCCTCTTGTGTGAACATCGGCGACGACGCCCTGTGCACCGGACCGTCCTTCCCCGGGTCGGCAGGACTTGCATACGCGTCTTCGCTCAACGAGGTGTCGGTCGCCCTGGGAAACCATACCTACAAGATGCACGGCGGCGTACTGTGCCGCGAGATGCCCGACGGTCGACTCGATGCCGTGTTCTGCCCCGGATCGGCCGACGACGTCGTGCTCGGCGAGCGCGTGCGGTCGGTTGCCCCAAGCACCTTCGCAGGGACCCATCGCATCGCGCATCTGTTCATCTTCGAGGACGTCTCCTTCCCTGAGAAAACGCCGCCGCTTCCCAATCGTGCATGCGGCCGCCTTACCATCGGCTTCTCGGCACCGCGCGGCACATCCTGGGAAATCTCGCTCGAGTTGCCTTCAGGCGCCATCCGCAAGCGCGTCATCGAAGCAGCGTTTTTCGGTGGACGCATTCGCCCCGAATCGCTCGTTTGCGCTTATGACGAATCGATTCCCCAGGTCAAAGACGAATTCGAGCAGACGCGCCTCATGGCTGCGCGCCTCGCGAGGCCCGTCATGCTCGATGAGGCGCACAGGGCGCTCTTCCGCAGCGTCGTCGACGAGTCGTTCGTGAGCCTTTGCGTTCACGCCGGCGCCCGCAACGATTGGGAAACGCTCGACAACCTTATGGATTCGGGAATACTCGACGGCGAGCGTGCCCCCGAGGCCGTAAGCACGCTCAACCGGTTCGGGTTCACCCTCGCCGCCGCACATGTGATCGACGGGAAGGAGAAACGTTTTGGCAGCCAGTGCATCGACTACGGAATCTAGCGCGCCTTTGGCAGCCGGATCCGTCCTCGTCGAAGCGGCAAGCATCGCGGAAGGGGCGATTGAGAGTGCGCGGGTTTCCCTCATGGCGCAGCTTCCCTTTATGGACGTCGCGCTGTGGCGCATGCCGATTGTGGCGCGCCTTCAGGAAAACGCGTTCGAAACCGACGGGCGCCTTCTCTGGTTCGACGCCGCGCGGGTGATAGACCTGTACCGAAAAAATCCCAACGAGGTATTGCGCGGATACTTCCACACCATCATGCACTGCGTATTCCGCCACCCCTTCGACGACAAGCACCCCGAACGCGCCCTTTGGGACATCGCATGCGATGCGTCGGTCGAAGCGACCGCGATCGAGCTGCTCGGAACAGGCTTCCCGAGCGCGCAAGACGGCACGGCAAAGCGCATGCTTGGCAAAATCCGCGAGAAATGCCCGACCCTCACCGCGCAGAGCATCTATCGCGCGCTCATCGGAGTCGGCGAGGAAAACCCTCCTGCATTCTCCCCCGCTTTTGCCGCTTCGCTCGAAAACGTGTTCGCACGCGACGGGCACGAGGCGTGGCCACGAACCAGCGAGCGCGGGTCCTCGATGAAAAGCGCAGGCGACAAGCTCGCCCTGATGCCTTCCGACGGAACCGACAAGCTCAACGGAAAACCCGACGACAATGCAGACAGCGAGGATAAGAGCCGCTCTCCTGGAGCTAACATGCCCGGAATGGCGGCGCCATCGTCGAGCAGCAACGCGGTGCTCGGGGACATCGAGGACCCCGATGCGATCGTCGACGTGGAGTCCTCCGAGGAAGCCGAGGCAACCTTCGAATCGATGGACGGCGTATCCTACTCCGATTTCTCGGACATGAGCTGGCAAGATATCAGCTCGCAAATCGATATGGACATGGAGGCGTTCTCGGGCAAGATCGGTCTCAACGTCGGAACCTTCCAGGTGAACCTCACTGTCGCAAATCGCAAACGATACGACTATCGCGCGTTCCTCAAGCGCTTTTCCGCACTGTCGGAGGAAATGAAGACAAGCCCCGACGAGTTCGACTATATCTACTACACGTACGGGCTTTCGCGATACAAGAACATGCCGCTCATCGAGCCGCTTGAATACCAGGAGTCGAATCGCATCCGCGACTTCGTCATCGCCATCGACACATCGGCGTCATGCGCTGGAAAGCTCGTGCGCACCTTCGCGGAGAAGACCTACGACGTGCTGAAGAACTCCGAGGGCTTCGGCCACAAGGTGAACATTCACGTGATTCAATGCGACTGCGATGTCACGCGCGATGTGAGGATAACCTCAATTCGCGATATCGACCGCGCCTTCGAGGAATTTGTCACGCGCGGATTCGGCGGCACCGATTTCCGCCCCGTGTTCAAATACGTCGACGAGCTTGTTCGCACACGCGAGCTCGCGAACCTGAAGGGGCTCATCTATTTCAGCGATGGCCTGGGGAAATACCCCGTAACCCCACCTGCCTACGAGACGGCGTTCGTGTTCGTGGACGACACGCCGCGAGAAAGAAAGGTGCCGCCCTGGGCAATGAAAGTGATCATGGACGAAGACGACGTATTCGAGCTGTAAGGAAAGCTCGGCAAAGATACCGACAACTAGGCGCCCTCAGCGCCGCGACGCGCGACACCGGGCGGCCATTCTGAAAGGAGTTCCCTGTATGAACATCGCAGAAGCGAAAAACCAGATCGAGGAAACCGTCGAGGGATACCTCACCCGCGATGAAACCGGCGCCTACCTCATCGCGCCCGAAGCGCAGCGTCCCTTGTTCCTCCTCGGCGCACCCGGCATTGGGAAAACAGCCGTGGTCGGACAGGTGGCAAGAGAGCTCGGCATCGGACTCGTGTCGTATTCCATGACGCACCACACGCGGCAAAGCGCGCTCGGCCTGCCCTTCATCGTGCACAAGCGCTACGGCGACGAGGAGTTCGACGTCAGCGAGTACACGATGAGCGAAATCATCGCATCGATTTACGATTACCGCGAGGAAACAGGGCATGACCGGGGAATCCTCTTTCTCGACGAAATTAACTGCGTGTCGGAGACGCTCTATCCCTCGATGCTGCAGTTTCTGCAGTTCAAGACTTTTGGGCGACATAAGATTCCCGACGGATGGATTGTGGTGTGCGCGGGCAATCCGCCCGAGTACAACCGATCGGTGTACGATTTCGACGTGGTGACCCTCGACCGACTGCGCAAGATCGCCGTCGAGCCCGACCTTGAGGCCTGGCGCGCCTATGCGATCAAAACAGGCGTTCATCCTGCGATTTTATCGTACCTCGAGGTAAAGCCCGACCACTTCTACTCCGTCGAATCGACGCCCGATGGCAAGTCGTTCGTCACTGCGCGCGGTTGGGACGACCTGTCGCGCATCATCAAGCTTCGCGAGATGAAGGGCAAGACGGTCGACCGCATCCTCGTCGACCAGTTCCTGCAAGACGACTCGATTGCCGAGCGATTCGCCCAATACTACCTGCTGTTCACGAAATATCGCTCCGACTATCAGATTTCGGCGATTCTTGCAGGCAGCGCCCCCGACGAGATAAGGGAGCGAGCGAGAGCGGCGCGCTTCGACGAGAGGCTGGCGCTCGCACGTCTGATTCTCGACGCGCTCGACGCGCACACCGGAGCAGTCGTCGAGACCGAGCAGGTCGTGCGCGTAGTGCGCGACGCGATCAGGGAGGAAAAGCCCGCTATTCTGAGCGGCGAAAACGCGCAGGACACACTCGAGGGCGCATCCTGCGCGCTCATGCAGCGAGCCGCGCTCGATGAAAAAGCAGGGGCACCCGCAAAGAAGCTGCGGCCCTATCGCCTTGGCGCAACATGGCTTTCCGAGTTCGCAGGCGCATGCGGGGGCGAGCGCGCGCTTTCCGGAGAAACGGCATTCTCCGTTATAGAGCGCGCCTATTCGGCTCGCGTGAGAGAAATGAAAGAGCGCTCCGAGACATGCGCACGGGAAATCGAGTGCGCGTTCGGATTCATTGAGGGCACTTTCGGGAATGGGCGGGAAATGGTCGCCTTCGCCGCCGAGTTCGCCGCACGCGAGGGAACCTCGCAGTTCGCGAGTCGCTTCGGCAGCGACGTATATGCCGAACACGGGAAGGATGTTCTTGCCGCGAGCGGTCAATCCGATCTGGAGAAACGTCTCCAGGCAATCGATCTAGACGCACTCGCGACCGCCGACGAGGAGGCTCGCAAAGCCGAAGCATCCAAGAAATCGTGCGGGTGCGGAAGCTGCAGCGGCTGCTGATGTCAGCTGCGCGAAAAGACGAAGCAGCCCGCTGGCACCCGCCCAATTGTCGGCCCTGAACACCGTGGGGCAACACGAAAAAAGGGGCGCGCCTCATGCGCGAGGCGCGCCCCTTCGTAGGAGATGCCAAAAAAAACGAAGCGTTATTCCGCTTTCGCAGCCTTCTGCTTCTTCGCAGTGGCGACAATCGTCTTCACGCCCTTGACAGCGAGCACGATCGCCAGTACAAACAGCAGCACGGCGAGAATCGCCTGCAGCACCGGCGCGAGCGCGATGCCGCTCGTCATGATGGTGGTGACCTTCTGATAGAAGGTGATGGCGAGCGACGTCAACGTAGCGAGCAGCATAAACGCCATCGGCACGAAGAACATCTTGTTATTGCGCCCGGCGTTGCCGAGCCATGCGCACACAGCAAGCAGGGCAAGAGCGGCGAGCAGCTGGTTCGCGGCACCGAACAGCGGCCAGATGATGGAGTAGCCCGTCATGCCCAAAACGATGCCGATGACCACGGTGATGATGGTGGCAACGTAAGGGTTCACCATGAACTTGTGCACGCCCGTGAGCTCCTCGGGCTTCTTGTCGACCGGCGTCCAAAGCTCCTGGAACATGTAGCGAGCAAGGCGCGTCGCCGTGTCGAGAGAAGTCAGGCAGAATGCGGAAACAGCAAGGATGAGCAGCGCATATGCAAGTCCCTGCACATCGGCAAGACCGGGGATGCAGGCGAGCATCTGCGAAAGGCCGTCCGCGAAGACCGCCGTCGGGGACGCATATCCGCCTTTCGCGTACTCGCTCCACACGAAGCCGACCGCGCACAGCGAGATCACCGCGAGCAGGCACTCGATGAGCATGCCGCCGTAGCCGATCGGCTGCGCCTGGCCCTCCTTGTCGAGCTGCTTGGACGTGGTGCCCGAAGCGACGAGGCTATGGAAACCAGAGATTGCGCCGCACGCGATGGTGATGAACAGCGCCGGGAACAAAAAGCCGGAAGCGGCGGCCTTGTTCGTGATGGTCTTGCCCGCCTCGTCGACGAGCTGCTGACCGGTGGAAGCATCGAAAGCGGCGTTAGAGGCGATGAAGCCGGTGAACGCCGGAATCTGCAGGTCGGTCGCGGCGCCCATGATACTTGCGCCCACGATGCCGATGATAGCGAGAATGATCATGCCGTAGAGCAGATAGCTCGACAGGTAGTCGCGCGGCTGCAGGAGAATCCACACCGGGGCAACGGAGGCGACCAGGATGTACACGCCGAGGATGATCATCCACGTGTCATAGTCGAGCGAGATCGCAATGCCCATAAGCGGCAAGTTGTATCCGATAGCAACCATGATGACAATCAGGATGATCGCAGAGACAATGTTCACGGGGCCGGGAATGTTGCGGCCGCGCGTGACGAAGCCGTAGACGACGGCGACACCGATGAAGATGACCGAGATCATGGCCGTCTGTTCGTTGGCGAGGTTGGTTGCCGGGGCCGCCGAGGCGGAAACGACGAACGTATTCGCAACGATGGAGGCGAATGCAGCCACGACCAGCAGCAACGTCAAGTACGCGAAGATGCAGAAGAGCTTCTTCGCCGTATTGTCGATGTTCTCCGCGACGACGACGGCAAGCGTCTGGCCCTTATGACGAAGCGAGGCGAACAAGGCGCCGAAGTCATGCATGGCGCCGAAGAAGATGCCACCAACGAGCACCCACAAAAGCACGGGCACCCAGCCAAAGACTGCCGCCTGAATCGGGCCGTTGATCGGGCCTGCGCCGGCAATCGACGAGAAGTGGTGGCCGAGCACCACGTACGGCGGCGCCGGCACGTAATCCACGCCGTCTTCCAGCTCATGGGCCGGAGTCGGGCGCTTTGGATCGACTCCCCATTGCTTGGCAAGCCAGCCACCGTAGCACACATAGCCGATGACCAGAATGACCATAGCAACAAGGAAGATAATCAATGCGTTCATTGAAAGTTCCTTACGTATGTCTGAAGCGTATTTAAGCCAGACGCAGATTAGCCTCAATCGTTGAAGCCGCCTGCTTCCCGGCAGCGTTCGCATAGGCACAGCGGGTTGAGAGGTCGGCTACGATCACGCGAAGATCCGCCCAACCGCGAAACCCGAGAGCGAAGTTCTTTCGAAACCGAACCCTCCGGACCGCGCGCTTCGCGCCTTCCGTGCAATCATCGGCGATGACCACGAGGGCAAGCCCCGACGACATATGATTCGGCTCGGACGTAACCTTCTCAAGGCCGTGCTCCTTCATAAACCGAACCCATTTGTCGAGTTGGGCTTCGTCAAAGGTTTCCGCATAGGTGAAAAAGAGATACTCATGAGAGTTTGCTTCCCACAGCTTTGCGCGTTTGACCAGCACATATTGCTCGCCAAACGAATGAAATTCAGCAAAGCCGGGAAATAATCTCCCTGCGAACTCGTAATCCCGATGCACATCGAAGAATGCTTCATGTGCAGCGAGAATACGTTTCAGCACCAGCTGCTTTTCGTCCTGTGCCTTCAAAGCCTCGTCCGAAGACCGAAGGGCTGGCTTTCCGTCCGATGCGGCGACATGTTCGGCCACCGCCCTTTCGAAGTTGTCCGACGAACCTGCCTGTTCGACCTGCTCGCCAGTGCCTTTGGCATCTGGTTGAACTGCTGAACCCACGCTCAAGAAATCCGAAAACCTTTCTGCTCCGCAATCGTCGCACCCCACGTCTCAATGCGAACGGCTTATTTTATGTCCTAGGTAACCGCTCGGTAACATAAAAATCGGCATTTTTTTGCGAATGCACAAAGATTTTTCCCAAAAAGAAAGCGCTTGGGGTGAAATCCACTCCCAAGCGCTTTCATAACGTGCTTGCCGTGCGTCAACTGAGCCCTCAGAAGCGAGCAAGATCGCCCGCATCGACGTGCCGACGCGGCCTGTCGGCTACAGGCTGAAATCCTTCTCGCCGTTGAACACCGCAAGGGCGTCAGCCACTGAATAATCAGCCAGCGTAATGGCGCTGATCGCCTTCGTGAGGCGCACTGCCTCGTCAAGCGAACGCTGATGGATGTTGCGGCCCGTTGCGTTTCCGCAGGCTCCGCCGACATGAATCTGGTCGTAGAGCTGAGTCAGGAACGTCTTCGCGTCGACGGTCGAGCCGCCTGCGCACACGAGACCCGTGCGACCTGCGGCCATGGAGGCAACCTTCAGAGCCTCGGCAGGGGTGCGCGTATCGTCGCCTTCGGGCTTCGGCGGGTTCACCTTCACGAAGTCGGCACCAAGGCAAAGCGCCACGCCGGCGGCACCCGCGATAAGGTCGGGGTCCTTCTCGGCGGCGACAGCCTTGCCGCGCGGGTAAATCCACAGCACGACGAGCAGGCCGTTCGCATGTGCCTGAGCGATGAGCTCGCCGGCCTCGGCCATCATGGTGGACTCGTACTCGCTGCCCAGGTAGATGGTGTAGCCCAGGCCGACGATGTTTACGCCCGCCTCGCGCATGGCAAGGATGGCATCCAAATCATAGAGCTGGGGCGAATAGGGATCGTCCTGCGAGGTCTTCACCAAGTTGGTCTTGGAGTTCATCTTCACCAGGTAGTTAATCTCGGGATAATCGGCGGCATACTGCGCGATGAGGCCGCGCTGACCGGCGAGGACGCCGCATACGCCTTGGCGGCCGATCTCGAAGAGATGCTCGGGCTCGGCGTCGGCCAGGTCGATGCCCTCGCCGTAGAAGTCCTTGTTCAAATGCTCGATCTTCTGGTCGCACGCGAAGAGCATGAGTCGACCGGTTCCACGCGTGGCCTTCAGGTAGTTCTCGATGTACTCATCACGCGATTCGGGCATGACGTCTGCAGGAACACGAACCTGATCACGGGTGATTTTCGGCATGTTGATCCTCCTTTTGGGATGCGATATAAGGCGCCGCGACCGAAACATCGGCGATTCGCTAGGCGACGCACGGAAGATATTCTAGCAAAAGGGAGGCATGCGCGCCGCACGCGTCGGCGAGCGATATGCGACGCAGGCAAAAGCAGCCAGGGCTGGCCGTCAGAACCATTCCTTCTTATTGAAGACGTAGATTTGCTCGAATTCCGTCTGCGATTTGGAGAGGTACAGCACGCCCTCGACGATGGAGATGACCACCATGGCAAGACCCGCGAGCCCCAAAGAGAAAATGCTGCCCACGATAGTGACGGCGAGCATGATGAAGCCCGGCGTGTTGTAGCCCAGGTAGAACTTGTGGATGCCGAGACTGCCGAGGAAGATGGCCAAAAGCCCCGCTGCCACATGGTCTTTCGAGCAGGGGGAGGCCTGCGCATAGGGCTGCTGGCATGGCTGTCCGTAGGGCTGCTGCGTGTAGGGCGGAGAATATGCCTGGTTGGCTTGCCAGGGACCTTGCGACTGCTGATAGGCTTGACCGTTTGCTTGCCGGTAGGTTTGCCCCCAGACGTCGCTCGCCTGTTGGGAGGACTGGCTCCATGCGTCGTGGCTCTGCTGGTAGGCCTGGCTCCAGGCATCGTGGCCCTGCTGATTCGACTGGTCTGCGCCATCTGGCTGATCCGCGCCGCCTGGCTGGCTCGCCTCTCCCGGCTGGTCCGCCCCGCCGATTTCGCTTGATTCCTCGGGCTGGCCGCCCTGAGCCTGCTTCTCGCGCGCCACACGAAGACGCTCCTGCGCTTCCCTCAGGGCCGCTTCGGCGGCGGCAATCTCATCGTTCATGTTGTTGGAATCGCTCATGGAAAACCTTTCGACCTGAGTTCTCGCACTCATGATAGCCGCAGGTAGACTCAACTCGCGATTGCGTTACGCGTCCGTTATCGAGCCGACACCTCGCGGAATACCGGCGTCCACGGGCATCACGCACTTGCCGCCCGCACCGACGTTATCGGTCGTTTTCGCCTTTATCGTGATGGAAGAGGTTCATAATCTTGTCGCGGAAGACAATCGCAACGATAGCGATGACCGCGACGACCGCAAAGATGATGAGGCTTTGCGTGATATTCCCGTCCACCAGGCCATTTGCCGCATAGGTCGAGATGACAATTCCCGGAATGCGACCCACGTTCGACAGGATGAGGAAGTCGCGCATGCGCATATTCGTGAGCGGAACCAGGTACGTGAACGTATCCTTCGGCATCGCGGGAATCAAGAACAAGATGAACACCACGATGGACAGTTTGCCGCTTTCCTCGAAAGCGTTGAATTTGTCGAGGTATTTCGTGGGAACCATATCCCGCACGAACGGCGCGCCCAGACGATGAACGACCGCGAACACGAACGCGCTCGAGATGATGCATCCGAGCAAGATGACCGCGGCGCCGAGCCAGGGGCCGTACATCATGCCCGCTGCCATCTGAACGACCTCACCGGGAATGAACGCCACGACGATCTGCATGAACTGCATAGCCAAAAGGATGAGAAACCCTAGGGGGCCCGCGTTGCGCACGTCGTCGATCACGCGGCTGAGCCCGCCCGGCTCGAACACCTCATGGATGTAAGGCCAAATCAGGATGACAACGATGACCATCAATGCGAAAAACGCGATAAGCCCGCCAAACTTGAAGATATCGCCGCGCGTCATCTCGCGACCGCGAACCGTAGTGACCTCCTGCGCTTTCTCGCGCGCGGCCTCGCGACGCTCGTGGGCACGCTCTTTCACCGTCTCGCGGTGCCCGCTTGCGCGCTCGGGCTGAGCCGGCGTCTCCACCTGTGCTCCTTTTCCACCCGACGAGGCTTTCACCTGCGGATTTTTCAGGCTGATGCTTCCATTGCTCACTTCAGAATCGCTTTCTGCATTGCTTTGCACGCGTCTCACCTAGTCGTCGCGACGAGCCTTGTCGAACTCTTCTTTGAACGCCGAGAACATGCCACCGGCAGCCTTGAGTTGGCTGCCAACTGCACGCCCGATTCCCTCTGACGCCGAATCCTGAGAGGCCCTCTTCGCTGGCTTCTTCTTCGGGGCCTCATCGGGGACGACCTCGGTTGCGTCCTCTTCAACGTCGTCAACGGCAAGGGCTTCCTCGTCGGTTGCGCGGTTCTTCTCGGGCTTGGGGCCGCGCGCCTTTTCGTACTCCTCCTTGAACTCGGAGAACATGCCTGTCGCCTTGCCGATTTGCTTGCCGGTCGCATAAGCTCCCTTGTTCACCGCGTCGCCAGCAGCGTGCGCAGCCTCGTTGACCTTGGGTTTTACCTTATCGACCGCGGTATGCGCCTTGTCCATAGCGACAGCGGTGGCGGCACCCGCCTTCTCGGCAGCGCCCCCTTCGACCGCGATTTCGGCCGCCTCGTCCTTCACCAGAATGGCACCGAGGACGGGGTTCTCGTCCGATCCCTCGTATTCCCCCGCAAGCGCGCAACCGATGCCTCGGCGAAATCCCAGCACGAGATCGCCTGGGACCGAGCGCGTGCCCAAAAGCGCGTTTGCCGTCGCCCCCGTATCGACCAAGAAAGACTCGACCTTGCCTGTCACCAGGCTAAACGTCACCACGCCAACGGTGCCAAGCGTCGCGCCCGACTCGGTGACCACAGGCATTCCGCCCCAGATGACGCAGTCGTCCAGGCGCACGTCGATCGCCTTGCAGGCCGCCTTGTCGCGCGTTTTCGAGTCGTCGGACAAAACGACGCGCCCGTCCTCAAACTCGAAGCCGTCAAGCGAAACGAACAGGTCCTTGCGGTGGAACATCCAGAGCAAGTCGGGGCGCTTGACCATGATGCCGATGCACCGGCGCTCCTTGGGATGATAAACGAACGCGCGCACTTTGCCGATGCGCTTCGTCGCGTTCTTCCCGCCCATGACGCGAACGTTGTAAAGCTCCTTGGTTGTGATGAGATTGCTTGCCATTTCGTCCCCGGAAAATCAGAGGGGCGCGCTGTATGCAGCGGAAACCGCACACGAGCATTGCGCCCCTTTCACATGCGCTCTTGGTGCGAGCGCCTCGCCCTGCTGTTCGTTACGCCTGTTCACCTTCGGAAGCACTCGCAGCCGGCACCTCGCCCTGAGCGACCTCGACCGGAATCTCTTCGGAGGCCGCAGCCGCAGACTCCTCGGCGTTCTTGGCGACTTGCGCGGCGATGCGGGCACGGGCGGCCTCGATCTTCTCGCGGAGGTCATCGGTGCCATCGGGAGCAGGCTTCACACCGCTTTTCGCCTCCTGCACGCGGGAAGCGGCTGCGCCGTAGATTTCCTGTCCCTTCGAGGCGACGGCGGAAACGACGTTCTGGCCCTTGGCGACGGCGTCCTGCGCGAACGACTGAGTGCGCGTAGCAGCCTCAGGACCTGCGACTTCTTCCACAACCTGCTGTGCGGTGGAGGCGGTTTGGGCGCCCAGTTCCTGAGCTTCGCCCCACACGGCATTCGCCTTCTCGGCAACCATGTTGCGAGTCTCGCTGCCCGTGCGCGGTGCGCACAGAAGCGCCGCGACTGCACCGACAAGACCGCCTGCCAGAAAAACTCCGAGTTTGTTGCCCATAACGGCCTCCTTCAAGACGTTTTTTCGATGCGCTCATTATAGGTGCTCACAGGGCAGCACCGCCCAAAATCGCGACCCCTCCACTATTCGGTTGCCGTTTCGTTGAAGAGGAGGCGCGCTTTGGGTACAAGAAAGGCCCGCGAACGGGCCTTTCCTAACGGCTAGATTGTCACCAGACCGCCTAGCAGAAGACGGCGCCGCGCTCTTTCGCGTTGTTGACCAGTTCGTTCAGCACAGCGGACAAGCTCAGACCGCTCGCCTTGCAGGCTGCGGGGAACAGCGAGGTCTCCGTCATGCCGGGCGACACGTTGGTCTCCATCACGCGCGCCTGGGCGCCGTCCCAAATGAGGTCGATGCGGCCCAGGTCGCGAAGGCCGTACGCGCGATACACTTCCAAAACCGCGCGCTCGATTTCCGCACGGATCGCCTGGGCGTCGGCCTCGTTCGAGGAAAGCGACTCGTTGCGCACCGGCGCGTAGTAGTCGACCAAGCTCGCATCCATGCGGGCGGCGGTATCATAGAGCCCGCGCTTGGGAACGATCTCCACCGGGGGCAGCGCATGAGCGTCCCAACCGGTGCCGATGACGGAAACCGCCAGCTCAACGCCTTCGATCCACTGCTCGATCACCACGTGATCGTCGTAGGACAGCGCATCGAGAATCGCCTCGCCCAGATGGTCGATGTCGTCGACGCGGTGCACGCCCATCGCAGACCCGCCGTGCGCCGGCTTCACCGCCACGGGATACCCGCCGTGAACGCGCTCTTCCACCAGGTCAAGCGCCGTTGCGGCACCCATATCCTTGAAGGCGTCGCGCGCAATGCAGATACCCTGCGGCCACGAAGCGACCGCGGGCTCGTCGGTGAGCGCGCGATACGCCTCCATCGTCGCATGCAGCGAGTCCTTGTTCTGCGCACGACGGCACACAAGCGCGTCGGACCCGACATAGGGAATGCCCAAAAGCTCGAGCAGACTTTGGATGGAACCGTCCTCGCCGTGCTTGCCGTGAAGCGCGCTGTAACACACGTCGGGGCGCTCGCTGCGTAGCGTGGGCACCAGCTCGCGCGTCGTGTCGAGCGGAACGACCTTATGCCCGGCTTCCTCGAGCGCGGCGCATACGTTCTTGCCGCTAGCCAGCGAAAACTCTCGCTCGAACGAGGTTCCGCCCATCAAAACCGCAACTTTGAGACCCATATTGCTCCCTTTCGATAGCGCCGTTCGCCCACGGCGCGAAATGTCTGCCGCTATTCTTCCGGCACCTTGATGGCGCCCGCATCGATGAACGCGCGGTAAAGCTCCAGGCGCTCCTCGATCACCTTCGCCAGGCGACGAATCGCCTCCGTGATGTTCTCGGGCGTTTCGTAGCTGAAGTTCAGGCGCATGCAGTTTCTGCCCGTCACGCCGTCGACGTAGAAGCTATCGCCCGGGCAGAACGTCACGCCCGCCTCAAGCGCGTCGGCGAGCATGCTGCCCGTGTCCACGTACTTCGGCAGCGTAACCCACAAGAAGAAGCCACCCTCCGGGTGCGTCCAGGATGCCTCGGGCGGGAAATATTCCTCGAGCGCGGCGAGCATGGCATCGCGGCGCTCGCCATAGGTCTTGATAAACTTCTGCAGCGTGCGCTGCCACGGCGTGTCCGTGAAGTAGTGCTCAACCACGACCTGGTCAAACGTCGAGCCGCACAAGTCGGCGCCTTGCTTCACCAGGCTGATGCGAGCGAGCACGTCAACAGGCGCGCAAATCCAGCCGATGCGAAGGCCCGGCGCGAAGATCTTCGAGATGGTGCCCAGATAGATGACGCGATCGTCCTGCGCCTTCAGCGGGACCATGTGCCCACCTTCGTAGCGCAAACGGCCGTAGGGGTCGTCCTCGATGATCATGAAGTCGTACTCGTGAGAAAGCTCGATCAGGCGTTTGCGGCGCTCGCCTGTCATAGTGACGCCGCCAGGGTTCTGGAAGTTGGGAATGGTGTAGAGCATCTTCAGGCGCTTGTTGCCCTTGCCGATGCGCTTGAGCTCCTCTTCCAGCAGATCCATGCGCATGCCCTCGTCGTCGAAAGGCACGGAGTGAATCTCGGGCTCGTAGGCGTTGAACGCGGAAAGCGCCGTTAAGTAGGTAGGGCCTTCCACCAAGACGATGTCGCCCTTGTCGAGAAACGTCTCGCCGAGCAGGTTCAATGCCTGCTGGGCGCCGGATGTGAGCAGCATCTCCTCGGGCTTCACGCGGACGCCGATGTCGCGCATGATGTCACAAAGCGCCTGACGGGTTTCCAGTCGGCCGTTCGTCGAGCCGTACTGCAGGGCAACGGCGCGCTCGTCGGTGATGGCGGCGTGCACCGCCTTCTGGATGGCGCGCTGCGGGAGAAGCGACACGTCGGGCATGCCACCTGAAAGCGAGATGATGTCCGGGCGAACCGCCGCGGCGAAAAGGTCGCGCACGGCGCTCGAGCGCAAATTCCTCACACGATCGGCGATTTTGTCGCTCGTTTGGTCGAATTTCATGTGTGCCGTAGTCATGATGCTTAGAGTACCACCGCCTCGTTAATCGCGCAGAGGGCATCCTTAAAAGCACGCAGGGCCACCAAATCGTCCGTGAAATTCACTTCCACGCGCGCGAGGCCTCGCTGCTCGTCGAGCCACTGCGTCGTTCCGACGTACGTAAAGCTTTGTGACAGAGTACCGCTTTTCTCGGCCGCCACCTGCAAATCGATGACGAGGTGCTCAAGCAAGTGGGGCAACGGCGTATGATCGATCACTGCGCCGAAAGTGGGGCCCTCGTCGTTCACGCACGCATGGTGCACCAGGTTGGGAAATCGCGCGCAGATTCGCGCGACGAGCTCGGGCGTCGTTGTGCGGAATCCGGCGGCGACGTCGATGTTCGCCTCGATTCGCCGTGGGCGCACACAGATGCGCGAGGCGCGGATGACTTCCATCACGCGCCCTGGGACGCGACCGGTTGGGATGCGGTACCCTGGGATGCGGCCTGGGACGCAGCCGCCCCAGACGCGCCCTCCGACGACGAGTCCTGCGGCGTGCGGGTGAGAACCATGGTCGAATCGCCCGAAAGCTCGGGGCTCGCCTGTTCTCCCTGGATGGCGCGACCGAGGGCGGCAATCGTCCACGAGATGTCCTCGGAGAGCGAGTTTCCCCAGGTAGTTTTCCCATCGCGCAAGGCAAGCGTCTGCTTGTCAAGCGAGAAGCGATAGCGCGCCTCGCCTTCCATGTTCCCAAAAGAAAGCGAAAGCGTCTTCGCTCCCTCGTCGATCGTGTAGGAATACGTGACGTCGTCGGCGAGCTTGATTCCGTCGGCCGTGACGTCGACCGTCTTCTGCGTGCCGGCGATGCACCACGTGCCTTGGATATCCTGCGCGTCGTTCGCGAACGTCCAGCGCCAGCAGGAGAAGGCAACGACGACGGCCACCACAACGAGCACCACGGCGCCGGCGACGACGAAAGGCCACTTCCTGCATTTTTTCGCGGAAGAAGGACGGGGGGCGCCCCCGCGATCACGCGACGATGCGCCCCCCGTGCGCGCGGACGAGCGAGCGCCCGCGCGTTGTTGATTGCGAGAATCCACGCTCGTTATTCCACCGGCTTGATGACGTCGGTGCCCATGTAGGGAACAAGCACGTCAGGGACCTCGATGGTGCCGTCGGCCTGCTGGTAGTTCTCCATGATGGCGGCCATGGTGCGGCCTGCGGGCAGGCCGGAGCCGTTGAGCGTGTGCAGGTAGCGCGAGCCCTTGAAGTTCGCCGGGTCGCGATACTTGATGTTGGCGCGGCGCGCCTGGAAGTCGCCGCAGTTCGAGCAGCTGGAAATCTCCTTGTAGCCGTTGTAGCTGGGCAGCCACACCTCGACGTCGTAGGTCTGGCGCGCGGAGAAGCCCAGGTCGCCCGTGCACAGCGAGATGACACGGTACGGAAGGCCGAGTTGCTGGAGCAGGTATTCCGCCTCGGCGGTCATGCTCTCGAGCTGGTTGTCGGAGTCCTCCGGCGTGGCGAACTTCACCATTTCCACCTTGTCGAACTCGTGCTGGCGGATGATACCGCGCGTGTCGCGGCCCGCCGAGCCCGCCTCTTCGCGGAAGCACGGGGTGAACGCGGTGTACCAGCGCGGCAGCGTGTCGGCGTCGAGCACCTCGCCCGCGTGCAGGTTCGTGAGCGTGACCTCGGCGGTCGGGATGAGGAACATGTCGCCCGACACGTGGTAGGCGTCGTCTTCGAACTTGGGCAGCTGGCCGGTGCCCACCATGGTCTCGCGCTTCACGACCACAGGAGGCCACCATTCCTTGAAGCCGCGGGAGGTGTGCGTGTCGAGGAAGTAGTTGATGAGCGCGCGCTCGAGGCGTGCACCTGCACCGCCGAGCACGGTGAAGCGGCTGCCGGAGATCTTGTTGCCGCGCTCGAAATCGAGGATGTCGAGGTCGGTGCCGAGGTCCCAGTGGGGCTTGGGCTCGAAGCCCTCGGCCGCGAAGTCGCGCGGGGTGCCCCAGCGACGACGCTCGGGGTTCTCGGTCTCGTCCTTGCCGACGGGCGTCGCGGCGCAGGGGATGTTGGGCACGTGCAGCATGAGGTCATGCAGCTCGGCGTCGACGGCCTCGCGCTTCGCGGAGATCTCGTCGAGCTCCTCGTTGATGGCACGGACGCGCTCCTTGGCTGCCTCGGCCTCGTCCTTCTTGCCCTCGCGCATCATCTCGCCGATGGACTTCGACGCAGCGTTGCGCTCCTGCTGCAGCGCCTCTTCCTTCACGATGGCGGCGCGACGGCTCTCGTCGAGGCTTGAGAAGCGCTCCGCATCCCATGAAGCGTTGCGGTTCCTCATCGCCTCGGCGACTGCTTCTTGGTTTTCGCGGACGTACTTGATGTCTAACATGAGACGCGCTCCTTCTTGCCTTTGGGCCGTCGCTGCGCACACCTCGCGCGCAGCCTTGTTTTACACGGTCGAACCAGTATAGCGCAGCGAAAACCCCACGGGCCCGCATGCCCAAGCCTTCACGCGAAACGAAGACGCGAGCGGAGCGAAACACGCGTTGTTTTGTTGGGGAAGCCCAACGAGGGGATGCCCGCTGTCCAGACCTTCCCCGAACGTGGAATCTTCGCGCGAGGTGTGCGCGGTATACTGGTTCACGTTATGCTTATGCGGTTGCGGCAACGAGCCGCAGCACGCCACCTCCGAAGAAGCAACGAGGCCAACATGGATATTACCGAGCTGTACCATTTTCTTTTCGAGACGCCTGAAGGTGTCGGATGCCTGGTCGGCATCTGCCTGGTGCTGAGCCTGATCGTCTGCGTGATCATGGAGCGCCGCACGCGCAAGCGTTTCGCGGACCGTCCGAAGGGCGAGGACGACTGGTCGATCTTCGACGATGACGACGAGGACGAGGAAAAGGAAGACTAGCATCATGACAAGCGCGAACGACCTGCATCTCTACGAGCGCCGCGGCGACTACATCCCGCGCGTCGCCGCAGTCCACGACCTGTGCGGGTACGGGAAATGCTCGCTCGGCGTGGCAATCCCCGTGCTTTCCGCCGCCGGCTGCGACGTGTGCCCCGTGCCGACGGGGCTGTTCTCCAGCCACACCGCCTTCCCCGGCTGGTACATGCACGACACGACGAGCATCATGGAAGATTACACGAACGCGTGGAAGAGCATCGAGGTCGAGATCGACGCCGTGTACTCAGGCTTTCTGGGCGCGCCCGAACAGGTCGATCGCATTCGCGATCTGTACGCCACCTACCCGAACGCGCTGCGCGTAGTCGACCCCGTTATGGCCGATCATGGCAAGGTTTATCCCACCTATACGCCCGAGCTGTGCGACGCGATGGCTGAACTTGCGGCCGGCGCCGACATCCTCACGCCGAACCTCACCGAGGCCGCCATCATCTTAGGCGAGCCCATCGGCGACGACTGGTGCGGAACCGACATCTCCGATGCCGAGGCGGCGCGCATGATCGATGCACTCGTGGCGAAGGGTGCCAAGCACGTGGTGCTCAAGGGGATCCAGCGCGAAGGCGAGAGCATCATCCGCAACTTCGTGGGCGGCGTGGACTGCGACATGTTCGAAGCCGCGAACGAGTATTTGCCCTACATGCTGCACGGTACGGGAGACTTGTACTGCTCCTGCCTGATGGCGGCCGTCATGGCTGGTCGCAGCATACGCGACGCCGTCGTGTTCGCGGGCGACTTCACGCACGATGCGATGATCGTATCGGCCAAGCAGCCCGATTTCAAGAACCGCGGCGTGAGCTTCGAGCCGCTTTTGGGGAAAGTCGCCGAGCTTTTAGGGTAGAAGCGAGCGGCTTACTGCCTGATTTTGTCGGGAATGCCCAGGGCAGCAAGCACGACGCCCGCAAGTCCGGGCACGATCGAGCCGATGAGCGCCATCGTGCTCGGCGGCGTCCACGACGCGGGGTTCGCCGCCCACGCGGCAGCGCAGACGCCCAATACGAGGACGACGGTCCCCACGAGCGCGGCTGCGACATCGACCTTGCGCGACATCCCCCAGCGGGAAAGCGCGCTCATCGCCATCGCGGCGATAACCCAGCTCACGAACACACACCACGTACCCGGCTTCAGCAGCATCCCACCAAGGCGCGCTTGCGTCTGCGCGCCGATTCCCGTGCTCGAAAGAACCGCCGACGCCACCGCATCGGGGTCGGCAACAGCGTTGCTTCCCGCCGAAACCGCACCCGACATCGTTGCGTAATCCCAGTACATCGGCGCATTCCAGTCGATCATGCCCGACGTGCCCAAACTGCCGAGCGCAAGCGCGCAAAGCCCAGCGAACGCCGCCGTTGCCGCCGCGCGGGCAACCGAGACGACAAGGCTGCCCGCGACAACCGGCGAAAGCGGCGCAAAGCCGACCGCCCCCGAAAGCGGACCCAAAAGGGCTGCGACCGCGGGCGCATCGGACCCGCGCGCGGCAAACCACCACCAGGCGACAGTGCCGAGGAAGAGAAGGATTCCCGGCGCGTAGGCCCCGTTCGCCGTGAGGGACACTCCCAAGATGGCGAACGCCGCGAGCGCTCCCACGTGGGGCTTTATCGCCGCGAGCACACACACCACCGCAAGCAGGCCCCAAAACACCGGACTCGAGAACACACCAGGGCCGAAGGCGGGGAAGTTCACGAGCGCGACCGCGCCCACCAAGGCTGCCGCGGCAACGGACACCACGCGCGCAATCACTGCCATCACGCGGGGTGTCAAGTGCTCCGCGAAGGGGACGCGCGGCGCGGCAGGCACAGGTTCCCCTTCGCCGTCCTCGTCTTCCCCTTCCCCATCGACTCCGTTGACCAGGCGCGATAGTTCCGCTTTGCCCGCCTTCGCATCGCCCAAGTAGGGCATGAGCTCCTCGCCGAAATCGCGCACCGTGGCGTAGCGCTCCGCCGGGTCGGGGTCGAGCGCGTAGAACATCACGTCGTCGATGCTCTCTTCCACGTCGTCCCAGCACAGCGAGGGAAGCACGAGCTCGGCGTTTTCAATCGCCGCCGCGGCGCGGGGCAAATCGCGCGCGAAGAAGGGATTGTCGCCCACAAGCATCTCGTAGGTCAGGCTCGCGAGCGCCCATTCGTCGCAGCGGGCGTCGAGCGCCTCGGATCGCATTTGTTCGGGCGGCATGTAGCCGATCGTACCGCCGCCCGCGCGCCCCGTGCCGTTGGCATCGGCGAGGGTCGCAAGGCCGAAGTCGGTCACCTTCACTTCCCCCTGGCGGTTGATTAGCACGTTTGCAGGCTTGATGTCGAGGTGCAGCACGTTGTGGGAATGCGCAACCTCGAGTGCGTGCGCGATGCTCGAGAAGACGTGCGCCACTACATCGAGCGTGAGGTCGCCGTCGTGCTCGCGCAAGAACCGCTCGAGCGTCGTCCCTTCCACGTACTCCATGATGAGGTACGCCATGGAGTCTTTGACCTCGAAGTTGTACACCGTGACGATGTTCGCATCGCTGAACTGGGCGATTGCCCGCGCTTCCGCGAGACCGGGAATATCGGAGACGAATTCGTCGGGAGAGCCGAAATCTTCGGTGCCTTCGGGATTTTCGAAGCCGCCAGGGCCGACGGGACCACGGTCCGACCCGAAGGCCGAAGCGAAATCCTCCGGCAGCGCCGCAAGCGCTGAGGGCATTGCCGCCCCCAAATCTTCGGGAACGTCCTCCCAGGGGGGAATGTCCTCAAGGCGAACAACCTGCGTCGGCGCCGACGGCGCGGCATCGCCTTCGGCCCACGCGTGACGTGCCGCCTTCGGCTGCTCGGCGGGCGCGACCCGGCTTAAGGAGTCAGGCGACGCACTCGGCAGCTCGATGCACTTGATGGCGACCTTGCGGCGCATCTGCGTATCCCATGCGACCTGCACCGTCGCGAAGCCACCCGCGCCGGCTTCCGACATCGGGCGATAACGATCGAGTATGAGCTGTTTGCCTGCCATGTAACTCCGAGTCCATTTGAGCTGCGTTTGCTATCGAGAAGTATAGCCAAGCCAAGCCCGCGCGTCCCCTTCGAAAGCGAGATGTGTCGCGCGCCCCGAAGCCCCTACATCAAGAATATGCAGGCAGCCACGAAGGCGATCGAGGCCAACGTGATCCCTCCAACGATGACCCACGCCGCAGGGCGCGCCCAATTCATCGTCCAACCTACGCCGAATCGCTTGGGCAGAATCAAGCTCGCATCGTCTTTGCTCCAATAAAAGATGCCCGCCTTCCAGTGCTCGTCGTTGTCGGCGATTATGTCCCCGTTCTCTTCCAAGCGCTTGACCAGGCGTGATCCCGATTGTCCGTAGACGATGGAGAAAGCGATCGTCGCACCGACGAAAACCAAGGTCGCCACGATGATCAGCACCATGGTCACGAGCATCGACAGGAACTCCGTCATCATCAGGATCATCACGATTCCCAACACCGCCGTAAGCACCGATCCGCCAACGAGAAGCAGGATGCACTCGGCGCGGGCAAAAGCCCCGTAGGCATATGCCGAGATGGCCGGTCGCGCAGGGTCGACGTCTTTCTTCGAGCGAATCGTCATCCAGTGGCTGAAAATGAAGCACGCAGCCATAAACACCTCGACCAACAGGGGGAACGCGATGAGCGCGGGGCCTTTCGGCGTCCACTGGTTCACGTTCCCCGCGAAGTCGATATGTGTAGGAACCAAATCGGGAGTGGACGGGTAAAGCGCGAGACCAAGAGCGAGCGTGATGAGCACAATGGGCACGTACACTACGTTCCATGCGAGTGACGGCGGCGCGGGCGCCTCCTCGAAACCGATGAGTGCAACGGCCTCATCGCGCTCGGCCTTCCAACCCTCTTCCCGCTTGATGGCCTTGACCCTCTTGCGGTAGTGAAGCATCAGGGCAAACGATGCGATCAGGGGTATCGTCGCCGTTGCGACAATTGCCGCAACGAGGATTGCATTCAATGAAGCGGCATCAGCCGCCGAGCTCATCTTCCCGAGGACGACGTTCGAAACGACACCAAGCGCGACCGCGCAGATGAGGGTCACCGCGAGGACTGCCGCCGCATAGCGCTTTCGAAAGGCGAGAAAGCGCACGTCGGCTTGCGCCGATTCGGGGATGGTCACCGCGAAGCACTCGTTTTTCTTCATGAACCACGGCGTTGCGGCGAGAATCGCTCCGAAGAGAAAGACAATTGCGATAAGAAACACCATCAGGGTGAGGGAATCAGTCATTGCCGACCTCCTTTTGGGACAAGCTGTTTTTGTTTCTTGAGTTCCTTTCACTTTCAAATGCACGTTTGACCTGGGATTTCGCGATAACCATGAAGCTTTCTGACGTGCCGCCTCGCGCGCGATGCTCAAGAGCCAGACGATAAATCCCACTCGCCATTCGTTCGTCGTCTATGGTCTGATGGCTTGGCGCGCCGATGCTTTGCTCGTTTGCGATGAAAGCGCCTTTGCGCCCCCGCACGGCAACGTACCCCTCATCTCGCAAAACGGCATACGCCTTGTTGACCGTGTGGAGATTGATGCCCAAATCAGCCGCAAGTTGGCGAACGCTCGGCAGACTATCGCCCGGGGAGAGCTCACCACGGGCGATTCCTTCGATGATTTGATTGCGAATCTGCAGGTAGACGGGGACTTCATCCGATTGATCAATCCGAATGATCACAGGTGCCTCCTCGTAAACTCGATAGGTTTGACTTTGCCAGCCGAGTCGGTTTCTCGCATTGTTTGTTCTATCTGTTCTATTGATAGTATAACAGATAGAACAGCACTACACAACCAGGAAGATGCGAAGGGGTAGCCCTGGCAATCATGCTCCGGTGCAGAGCGAACAATCGAGCGCATGCTCTCTGCGCCATGATGGAGGGCGCGACGGCGCGCATGACGGTTTCCTTCACGAGAGCGCACTTGAGCGCGGAAGGCCCCGATTCTATGCCATGGTGTAGGGAGCGACGGCGCGCACGACGGCGTCTTTCACCAAGGAATGCTTGTCGCCGTCTTCAACCCACACGATGAGGCTTGCACGATAGCCGTACTCCATGGCCTCCGTGAAGAGCACCTGCGGCTCTCGCGACATGCCCCCACCCACTTTTTGCGCTGCTTGACCTGCGGCTTTGGCAATCTTCGCGGCAACGGCGTCAAGGTCTGCGCCGCCCGTAGTGACAAGCAGGGGTACCACCACCTTCGTAAGCGGCGGCAGGTGCGTGAGCGACGACTTGTTGATCACCGAGTTCGGCACCACCACGCGCTCGCCAGAAAGCGTTTCAAGCGAGGTGTGGCGCCACGTCACATCGCGCACGATACCGCGCTGCCCGCCGACCTCGATGTAGTCGCCCGGCTCCACAAGCCCGGTGATGCTCACCTGCACGCCGCCGATCAGGTTCGATAGCGTGTCCTGGAAGCCGAGCGAGATGGCGATGCCGCCAATGCCGAGCGCGGTGATCGCCGCAGAAACATCGATTCCGAAGCAACTCGACAGTACCACGCTGATGCCGATGGCCCACACGGCGATGCGGGCAATATTGATAAAGATGCTCGACGAGGGCAGCGGCGAATTGTCATGCGAGAGCACGCGGCGCAGCACCTTCGTCACAGCGCGAGCCACGAGCGCCGTGAAAGCGAGCGCAATCGCCACCGTCAGCGCAGTGGAAAGCCACTCGACGTGAACAACGCTCTGGATGATGTCATAGAGGTCGGACGTCTGCTCTTCGGGATCCATCTTCCTCCCCTACCGACGCAGGGCTTCCGCGTCGCTCGCAGCGACCTGGGACTTCGTCTGGGCGGCGCATCCTTCCAAAAACAGCGTCACCGTGGTGCCGACGCCCAACTCGCTTTGCACGTCCATATAGGAGTTCGGTCCGAAGAACCCGACGATGCGGTCGTGCACGTTCTTCACCGCGATGCCGATTCCCTTAGTTTCCTTGGGATGCATGATGCCCTGGCGCGCTTCCTCGGTCATGCCCGTGCCGTTGTCGCTCACGCGCAGGTACACGTCGTCGCCCTCGACTTCGCCGGTCACCGTGATGGTGAGCTTGCCTTCGGAGGGCATGGCGTGCTGGACGGCGTTTTCCACCAACGGCTGAATGAGGAACGAAGGGACCATCATGTTCTCGCACTCGGGCGCCAAATCGACGTTGAGTTCCACGCGCTCGGCGCCGAAGCGCGCCACCTCAAAGGAGAAGTAACGCTGTGTCTGTTCCACCTCGCGCGAGAGGTAGATAAGGCTGTCGGAATTCTCCAGCGTGCGGCGGTAGAACACCGCGAACTCACGCAAAAGCACGCGGGCCTCGTTGGGGCTCGTGCGGATGAGCGAGGCGATTGTGTTGATGGTGTTGAACAGGAAGTGCGGGTTGATCTGGTTCTGGAGTGCCTTGAGCTCCATGCTCGTGGCGAGGCGCGCCTGCTCTTCAAGCTGCGCCGCGGCCATCTGGGTGGACAGCAGCGTGCCGAAGCCCTCGGCGATCGACTTCTGCGTCTCGCTGATGCGCTTGGCGGAGCGATAGTAGAACTTCAGCGTGCCCACCACGTCGCCGCGTACCAAAAGTGGGACAACGATGGCCGCTTTAATCGTCGTGGCGTTTTCGGGGAAGCCGATGTCGATGCTGGTGAACAGCACGCGCATGTTGCCATCGTCGAGCGTGGCCTGCGTCGCATGCGTGCGGATGTTGCCGCCAGCGGGGTTTTCGGCCTCCAGGTAGCCTGCGTAACCGAGAATCTGCTTCTTGTCGGTGATGGCAACCGCGATGGCGGCCGTCGAGGGCAGCAGCAGCTGGCAGATTTCCTGCGCGGATTCGCGATTCAGGCCGTCCTGCATGCTCTCAAGCGTCTTGCTCGCCAGGCGCAGCATGGCGTCCGATTGGCGCGCGCGTACCGAATCCGGGTCCATCGACAGGCGGATCACCAGCACGATCGAGAGCGTGAACATGATACCTGCGGTGATCATGATGGGGATGCTGTGAGAAGGGGCGAGCGCCGTCCAAAGAAGCGTCACGCCCGAAAGGACCGCGATAATCGCAAGCAGCATCTCGACCGTGAACACGCGGGCGACGCCTTTCCTCGGGGGGATGGCCCCCGGTGCCGCTCCGTCGATCGAATTCGCTGCTCCGCTCTCACGCATGCCTGTTTCGCCCATCATCTCGCCCCCATCGTCAGTTTGCGTTAAGTATAGACGATTACCCGAGGACGCCGACCTCGTTCAGCACAAGCATGGCCGCCGCCACAATAAGAAAACACCCGAACAGCAGCCGAAGCGTACGCTCGGGCACCTTCGTCACGAGCCTCGCGCCGATGACGGCGCCGGGAATGGTACCGATGACGATGGCGATGCCTGCGAGATAGTTGATGTTGCCGATGATCCCCTGCTCGATCACGCCGGGGATGGCCAAAATCATGACCGCGATGAGCGAAGTGCCCGACGCCTTGCGCATGGGGATGCCGATAATCGAGAGCATGAGCGGTACCATGATGAACCCGCCGCCGACACCGACATAGCCAGAGGCCAAGCCTGCGACCAGACCGATTGCGGCACCCTGCAAGAGCTGCTTTCGGGAAAGGGAAGAATCATCGGCGGTGGGAGCCGAAGCCGCCGCATCGGCCAAGGAAGTCAGCGAGGCCGCGGCCGGTGCGTCAGATTGCGGTGAAAGCTCGACGACGCGTGCTTCGGCACGCGAGGAGGGCTTGGAGCCGCAAGATGGCGCGCCCGCCGCGGCCGCAGCGTCGGCCCCTTCCGCGGGCTGGCCAGCCCGCGGAATCCTGAAAGCCTTCTTGAACATGTTGATGGCCGAGTAGCCGATGATGAGCGCCGCGGCGAGCATCACGAGCCAGTCGGGGGAAAGCTGCGCGAGCCACACCCCCACAGGCGACAGACACGCACCTCCGAGGCCCGCGGCGATGCCGAGCGCGGGAATGCAGGTCTTGCCCTTCACGTGCGAAATCGCACCCGAAATGGACGTCGGGATGATGGCGAACAGCGAGGTCGCCGTGCTCATGGTGGCGCTCATTCCGAATGCAAGGCGAAAAATCGGCACCATGACCGTGCCACCGCCGATACCGAGCAGCCCCGAGGCGATACCGATCAGCACGCCGACCAAAGCAGGGACAAAAAAATAAACGAGTGCTTCCACCATCATGTCTTTCTACTGCAAATTCGCCCTATCGGAACGCGCACCGAGAACGTCCCCCGAAGGGACGCTCTCCTCGCCTAGTGTATCGCGGCAGCGCACACCGGTCCGCAGCGGGGAGCCGACCGCGCGCATTCGCCATTAATCGGCGAGGTTCAGGCGAATCTCGCTCGTCATGCCCGGGTCGATATTGGAATATTGGGCTGCAAGCTGCTCGGGAACGCCCGCTTGGGGAACTGTAGGAGCCCCCGCTTCCACCACATCCCCCGCCTCCTCGACGCGGGGATCGCGCTCGACAACTCGGCCGTTCGCATTTGCGCCCGCCACAGCTTCCGCGCGCGACACAGCGCTGCGGACGAGGGCGGTGCTTAAGATCTGATCGCCCTCGATGCGCGACATGAGTTCAGACCACACGAACTGGAACTCGAAGTACTTTGTGCAGTTCCGCTGGGCATATTGCGCCGCCTCGGTGCGCGCCGCCTTCGCCGCCTTGCGATACGCCTTCTTGTCGGGGCGGGCAAGACTACGCAGAAACGCCGTGATGCGGATTCGCCGCACGATGCTCGGCTCCAGAAACGGCCCCGGGTACGGCTCGAGGGACGATGGCTTCACCTGCATAAGGTCAATCTGGGTGCGGCTGTACTCCATCTTGCGGTATTCGTAGAGCCAGCGATAAATGTCCTGGCGGAAACGCGTGCCCTCGCTCGCCGATTCGGGCGGAAGGTGATGCAGACTCCATTTGTTGTCGAACCAGATATCGGAACCGTACATACGCAGGTCAAGCATGTAGTCCAGATCCTCGCCGCGCGGAATCCACGGGTCGAACGACAGGCGCTTGAACGCCTCCTTGTGAAGCGCGAGGCACCCGCCGCACACGTGGTTCGAGCGCGAAAGGCGCGGCGCATTCATGGCCCGCTCGATCCATTTGTTGAACGCGCTTCCCTGCTGCCAGAAGCGGTTGTACCACTTGTTCTGGCTCTTTGACAGATAGGAGCCTTCCGAATTGTAGTAGAAACCTGTCTTCGCGAGAATGGGAATGCCCTTGCGCGTGAGCTTCCCCAAGCCGTACATCGCACGGCGCAGGAAGTCGGCGTCGGTCACCACCTCGTCGTCGTCGAGGAACACCACAGCGTCGAACCCGAGCGCGCACGCCACGACGAGGCCCAGGTTGCGAACGGCCCCGTAACCCGACAAGCCCACCTCGCGCGTGAGCTTCCCCAGGCCGAGCTGCTCCATGCGCTGCTGCACCAGACCCGCCTCCGCGGCGCCGATGACCGCAATGTGCAGCTCGGGAAAACGCGCAGCGATGGCCTGGGTCTTCTGCGCTGCCTTATGCGCGATGGAGGGCTCCGCCGCGACGAGCACGATAATCTGCCCGATTCCCTCGACCTTGGTGAGCGACTCGAGGCAACGCGGCAGATCGCCCTCCTGGGACAGGGGCGTCGGATGGTCGTACGTGGTGATAATGGAGCCGCCCTCGCGTTGCGAGCGCGTTGAGACAAAGGTGGGAATGACAACAACCGGGTTCATATGCTTCCTTTAAAGTTCGATGAGTCGGCCCCGTTTGGCCTGTTCACAGAAGCGCCTAGCGAACACCGCGGCAGATTTCACCATCCCGCGAGGGAAAGGCCCGCCACACGCCGCCCGCAAGCGAACCTCATGAACCGAATCATTATACCGCTATGCGCTTCCCCTGGCGAAAGCGCGCGAGACCTTCCATCGAATGCAGAGAACGACAAGCCCGATGTGCAATCGGCGGTTGTGCCCCCCACGTAGGGGCCCGCTCGCCCAAGGCGCGCCCGGGAACCCGCTATTGCGAGACGAGGCGATACCCCACCCCGCGCACCGTCTCGATGAGGGAAGCGTGCTCGCCAAGTTTTTGGCGCAGCGTGAGGACGTGCATGTCGACCGTTCGGCTGCCACCTGCGAAGTCCCATCCCCACACGTGTTGCAGCAGCGCATCGCGGGAAAGGGCGACGCCGGGGTTTTCCATGAAATGAAGGAGCAGGTCGAACTCGCGCGATGTGAGAGATAGCGGCTCGCCGCCGCAGAACGCCTCGTGGCGCATCTCGGAGATAGAAAGCGGCCCGACCGTTATCTCGTCGCTCGACCCCTGGGGCGCTTCGCTGCCCCAGTCGGGGGCGCGCCGCAGCAGAGCGCGCACGCGAGAGACCATTTCCATCATGCCGTAAGGCTTGGTGAGGTATTCGTCGGCGCCGCCATCGAGAGCGGTCACGATGTCGAGCTCGGTGCTTTTCGCGGTCACCATGATCACCGGCACGCGTGAAAGGCCTGGCGTGTTGCGGATGCGATGAAGGATTTCCAGGCCATCGGCGCCGGGCAGCATGATGTCGAGCATGACCACATCGGGAAGCCGTCGTGCGCAGGCCGCACGGAACTCCACGTCGTTCGCCATGCCCTCGGCCTCGATCCCCGCCTGCGTGAGGGCGTAAAGCGCCAGCTCGCGAATGCTCGCGTCGTCTTCCACGCAGTACACCATAGCTTGCCGCCTTTCCTCGCCGAAACCCTTATCCGGTTGATTATCGCACAGAGGGAAGGGTTCGAGCGAGGGTGTTCGCCCGCGCGTCGGGAGAGACGGGGGT
>ERZ1034913.310-NODE-310-length-42350-cov-7.179785_pt1 | contig 42350 bp, 20 predicted proteins | sample MGYA00520697_ERZ1034913 | MGnify/ENA primary metagenome ERZ1034913 (study PRJEB33766, sample SAMN09781786) | gut metagenome | biome: gut microbiome | host: Homo sapiens | place: Madagascar | study: EMG produced TPA metagenomics assembly of the PRJNA485056 data set...
AGGGCGGCACCATCGACATTCCGGTTAAGTCGAACTTCCGCGAGGGCCTGTCGGTTTTGGAGTACTTCGTCTCCACGCACGGCACTCGTAAGGGTATGGCCGACACCGCTCTGCGTACCGCCGACTCGGGTTACCTGACCCGTCGTCTGGTCGACGTTGCGCAGGACGTCATCGTGCACGAGATCGACTGCGGCACGAACGTGGGCGTTCCGTACCCGCTGCACAACGAGAAGGGCGAGCTGGACGAGAACCTCATCGGCCGCTGCCTGCTCGAGGACGTCAAGGGCACCGACGGCTACGTGGTTATGGAGGGCGACAAGTACATCACCTCCATCGAGCAGCTTGCCGCCATGGAGGCCGCGGGCGTCGAGGAAGTCACCATCCGCACGGTCATGACCTGCCATGCCGAGCATGGCGTGTGCCAGAAGTGCTACGGTTGGGACCTTGCCACGGGCCGTCCGGTCAACATCGGCACCGCTGTCGGCATCATCGCCGCCCAGTCCATCGGCGAGCCCGGCACGCAGCTGACCATGCGTACGTTCCACGCCGGCGGCGTCGCAGGCGAGGACATCACGCACGGCCTGCCGCGCGTCCAGGAGCTGTTCGAGGCCCGCAAGCCTAAGGGCCAGGCAGTGCTGGCGGAGATCTCCGGCACGCTGCAGATCAGCTCCGACAAGAACACGAAGACGTTGACCATCCACGACCAGGAAGGCAACTTCCGCGAGTACGTGGTGTCGGCTCGCGCCACCATGCTCCCGGGCGTGGAGGACGGCCGCCAGGTCCGCATCGGCCAGCAGCTTACCAAGGGCTCCGTGAACCCCCACGACCTGCTGCGCCTGACCGACCCGAACACCACGCTGCGCTACATCGTGGCCCAGGTCCAGGACGTGTACGTGTCCCAGGGCGTTGACATCAACGACAAGCACATCGAGGTCATCGCGCGCCAGATGCTGCGCAAGGTGGCCGTGCTCGACGCCGGCGACTCCGACTTCCTGCCGGGCCGCCAGGTCAACCGCTTCGAGTTCGAGAACGTTGCCAACGAGCTCATCGCCGAGGGCAAGAACCCGCCGGTGGGTCAGCCGCTGCTGCTGGGCATCACGAAGGCTTCCTTGGCCACCGATTCGTTCCTGTCCGCCGCATCGTTCCAGGAGACCACGAAGGTGCTCACCGACGCCGCCATCGAGGGCAAGGTCGACCACCTGGTGGGTCTGAAGGAGAACGTCATCATCGGCAAGCCGATTCCGGCTGGCACGGGCCTGAAGCGCTATCGCGACGTCGGCCTGACCTACAAGGGCAAGCCCACCGCTCCGGTCGAGGGCGATATGCTGCCTGATTACGCTCCGGACGACCTGCGCCAGATCGAGGACCTGCTGCCCCAGCCCCAGGATTGGTCGCTGGACGGCGAGGGCTACCTCAACATGGGCGGCAACTACGGCAGCTACTACAGCGGCCTGTCCCTGGGTCATCGCGGTCCGCAGCTGTCCGACGAGGACGCGCGCCTGTACATCTACGACGATCTGGGCGTGTCGCAGCGCTGGGCGAACAAGTTCAGCGAGGCGGGCATCGAGACCGTGGCCGACCTGGTGGGCCACACCGAGGACGACCTGCTGCGCATCGAGGGCATCGGCGCGAAGGCCATCGAGGAGCTCAAGGAAGGCCTCGAGCAGCACAACCTGCTGCATGTGATCGAGGACGACCTGAGCGCATCCTCCGATGACATGAGCCAGCTGCTCGACATGGTGTTCAGCCCGGATGACACCATCCTTATCGGCGGCGACGAGCCGGCCACCTTCAACACCGAAGGCGAGGACATGCTGGGCGAGGCGCTGCCTCCGCGCAGCTACCATCGCAACCTCGAGGAGCTCGACGAGCTTCTGGGCAACGGCGCATTGGGCTTCGGCCTGACCAGCCGTAAGGACGAGGAAGAGTCCAACGAGGCTCAGGCTAACGGCGAGGAATAACGCCAGCTGAAAGGGGCGCGCATCGGCGCGCCCCTTTTTCGTTATGGCGGGCTGAACGGCGGCAACGCCCGCGTCCGCTAACGTTCGAAAGGCTTTTCATGAGCGATAAAACTTACATCCCCGAGGGGGAGCAGGCTCCTGCATCGCAGATCGGCGCCACGCTCGAGGCGCTGGCGGGAACCATTCACGCTCGCCGCGAGGCAGGGGAGGGCAGCTACACGTTCCGCCTGCTCACGGGCAACGTCGACTCGCCGCTGAAGAAGGTGGTCGAGGAATCTAACGAGGTAGCTTTGGCCGCCAAGGACGTGGAAGCGGCGAAGATGATGCTGGCGGGCCTTGCCGGCCACGAGGGCTCGCACGCGGGCATGGCCGATGCGTTCGCCGCCAAGGCCGACGCGGCCTGCGACCATCTGCGTTATGAGGCTGCTGACGTGGTGTATCATCTTCTCGTCGTGCTTGAGCGTTACGGTATCGGCATCGACGAGTTCGCTGCCGAGCTGAACAACCGCATGACCGACGAGGAGCGCCCCCAAGGCGCCATCCGTCTGCACGAGGAACACGTGAAACGAGGGAAGTAATCGGTTCCGCCGGCCTGCCGGCCGGCGGACCTGCTCGACGTTGCGGCCGCTTGTGGCACGCCGTCTTCGCATTCAGCTTCACGGGCATGGCCCACAGGCCAATGCCCGCTTGCTTCACGCGAATACGACGCACCGCAAGCGCCCTCACTGACTTCAGTGGACCTGTGAGATTTAAAAGGGTCAATCTCCGCATAGGGTTTTGACTCGGTGACTATTGGAAAAGAGGAGCGAAATATGGCACGTCTTTTCGGTACTGATGGGGTTCGCGGCGTTGCGAACAAGGAGCTTACGTGCCAGATGGCCTTCCAGCTGGGTCAGGCTGCGGTTGCTTTCAAGGGCCGTACCATTCTGATCGGCAAGGATACGCGCCTGTCGGGCGATATGCTGGAGTCGGCCGTTGCCGCCGGCATCATGTCCATGGGCGGTACGGCGCTGCTGGCGGGCATCATCCCCACGCCGGCGATCGCCCTGCTCACGCGTGAGCTGCATTGCGACGGCGGCATCGTCATCTCCGCCTCGCACAACCCGCCGGAGTACAACGGCATCAAGATCTTCGACGGCCAGGGCTTCAAGCTGCCCGACTCCGTCGAGGACGAGATCGAGGCATTCATGGCGCGCGGCGGCGCCGCTGCCGATGAGCTGCCTAACGGCGATGAAGTGGGCGTGGCCGTGCCCGTCGAGGACGCCTGCGAGCTGTACATTCAGCACGCGGTGCAGAGCGTGGAGAAGCAGGGCATCGACTTCAAGGGCCTGAAGGTGGCGCTTGATACGGGTCATGGCGCATCCTGCATGACCAGCGCCGAGGCGCTGCGCCGTTTGGGCGCCGATGTCACCGTCATCAACGACGATTACTGCGGCACGGACATCAACGTCCAGTGCGGTTCCACGCACCTGGAGCCTCTGCGCGCCCTGGTCGCCGAGTGCGGCGCCGATGTGGGCATCGCGCATGACGGCGACGCCGATCGCGTCATGCTCATGGACTCCGAGGGCAACGAGATCGACGGCGACATGGTGGAAGCCGTGTGCGCCATCGACCTGAAACAGCGCGGCCTGCTGGCCGGCGACACCGCCGTGTCCACCGTCATGGCGAACCTGGGCCTGACGCACGCGCTGCGCGATGCGGGCATCAACCTCATCCAAACGAAGGTTGGCGACCGCTACGTGCTCGAGGCCATGCGCGAGGGCGGCTACGTCATCGGCGGCGAGCAGTCCGGCCATACCATCTTCTTGGAGCACAACTCCACGGGCGACGGCCTGGTCACGGCGCTGCAGTTCCTGGCAGCTTGCAAGCGCGCCGGCAAGTCCGCCGGCGAAGCGGCGAAAACCATGACCCGCTTCCCGCAAACGCTCATCAACGTGCGCGTGAAGGACAAGCACGCGGCTGATGGCAACCAGGCCATCGCCGATGCCGTGGCAGCCGCCGAGGCGGCGCTTGGCGAGGACGGGCGCGTCCTGCTGCGTCCGAGCGGCACCGAGCCGGTCGTGCGCGTGATGGTGGAGGCCATGGATGAGCAGGCTGCCGAGCAGCATGCGAAGACCATCGCCGAAGTGGTCGAGCGCGAGATTTAAACGAGTGCAAGGCTCAGAGGGGCTGCGTCGGAAGCGATTCCGGCGCAGCCCCTTTCTTATGCCTAAGGGTTTTGAGGCGACCTAGTTTTGGGAGCGTCAAAACAATCGTGTAGGAACGGGAAACCCCCGGACTTTTCCCATCCGTTTTGAGAAAAGTCTGGGGGTTTCCGCCAAAAGAAGAGCTAAAGAAGCCGGTTACCGGTATATACCGGTAACCGGCTTCTTGTATTTTGGAAACCGATAGGGGGATATGCCTGCGTGAATGGGCGCAGTGCCCTTTGCAAGGTAGCCGTTGAAACCAGTTTTATTCGATCGGCTTAATCGGCTCGGTGGTGCTTTCGGACAGGTTTGCGGCTTCACTTCCTTCTGATGCATGGGCTGGCTGCTTGAAGGCGGGGCTTTCGTGCTTTCCCATGGTCTTGGCATTGTCGGCTGCGTAGGCGGGGCGCCAATCTTCTATCGCCTGAGCGACCGACCATGCTGCAGCGTCGTCTTTGCAGCTGGCGGCGTCGCCCGATGCGTGTGCGCCTGCTGCGGCGTGGGCGGCGTTTTCGCCTTCGACTTTGCGGCGCCAGTATAGCCAGAAGCCCAGCGCACCTGCGCCTGCTGTAACAAGGGCGGCCAGCAGTCCCGTTACTACGGGGTTCATCTGCCGCTTGGGAAGGCCGGCCTCGGGCACGGTGATGCCGAAATCGTCGGAGCCGGTTTTGAACGACGCCTGCGAAGCGGTGGGCTTGAGCACGGATTCAAGCGTTGCCGTCTCTGCCTTCGCTTGATCGCTTGGGGCGTCGAACTGGGTCAAATCGTACGTGTCGATATAGGCTTTCAGCGTGCGCGAGTAGGTGGTGCTGGTGGCGTAGTGCCCCTGCAGGTAGTCGCACGCGTCCTCGTAGGTGCTTGTGTTCGACTTCTTCACCGGGGCGTACAGCGAATCACCGGTGAGCAGGCCGACGTAGTCCTTGAGCGATTCCGTTAGGCTGGGGTAGCGGCGGAACTCGGCGACGATGGTTTCCAGGTTGCCCTTGCCGTCGTCCTCCTGCGTTTTCATGCGCACGCTTTTGCCTTCGTAGGCGCCTTTGATGCCGAACAGGTTGTTATAGGGTTCGCACGAAAGCCCCGAGGAGCCGGATGCCGACTCCACTACGGCCTGCGCGATCATGACCGAGGCGTATAGGTCGTTTTCCTGGCATAGTTCGCGGGCCTGCTCGCCGATCTGGCTGATGAACTGCTCGGTGGTCAGGTTGCGCGAGACGTAGACCAGCTCGTCCTCGTCAAGGGTGGCGCTTTCCTGCACCATGTCCTCGGGGGCGTCCTCGACGTCCTCGGCGGGCTTCTCTGCAGAGGAGCCGTTGCCGGTGCTTGCGGGCGGAGTGCTGGAAGCGGCGGGTGCAGCCGGGGTTTCAGCGGGTTGCTCGGGGGTGGTGGACTCGGGCTTGGTCTCGGGTTTTGCCTCGGGCTCGGAGGCGGCGCTCGAATCGGTGATGGCCTTCTGCGTTTGCTTGACCAGTTTCGCCAGGTCGGCATTTATGGTTGCAAGCGCGTCGACGTCGATGGTGAGGAAATCCGCTGCGGCCACGGTTTCGCCGGAAAGATACGCCTTCAGCGGCTTCAGGCCGACGAGCTTGGCGGCTTCGGCCTTGTCGAGGATGGCCTTGTTTTCCGCGTCGGTTGCGGTCCAGTCGCCGGTGTTGGCGACGCTTTCGATGGGCGTTGCCTGCGCCGCGTACGCAACGCCTGCCGGGGCGGTACCCGGCGTATGCGCGAGACCCGCCAAGGCGGGGGCCGTTGCCATGGATGTTGCCAGCACCGCGGCAAGCGCGGCGTTCGTGAAAATAGTGCCCTGCTTCATTACGCTATCGTACCGTTTCTCCTTGTTCGACCTAGTAATCCAAGTATAACTTATAGTCCCTTCCTTTACCGTTCCCCACGATAATCATCACGCCGGTTCCTTGCAATGTCGGGGCGGTAACCGTTTGCCAATCGTCGCGATTCCTTCACGTTATCCGCCGATGAACAGGGCAAAACCCGCGAAATCGTTGCTTAGCACGCTAAGGTGCGGGTTATATGAGGAAGGGGGCTGCCAGTCGCCGCACCGACCACTACCGAGTCGGCCGCCGAGCGGCCTGATGCTGAGAAGGCCGCTGAGCAGCTCGATGTTGAGCAGGCTGACGTCAAGTCGGCTGACGCCGAGCGGGCAGCTGACCAGGCAGGCGCCGGCCCGCTGCCGAGCAGCCCGACGCCGAGAAAGCAGCGGATTCCCCTAAAGGTGAATATGTCAGGTCTTTCGTCGCCTGAACCGTTATGGGCGCGCCGCCCGAGCCGGTGCGCCCGCGCCGCCCGAGCCGGTGCGCCCGGCGCCAGCCCGGCCGGAACGCGAATGACGTGAACGCTGCCGCATCGCATCGATCCGTAACCGAAATGCCTACTATGTCTAGAGACAACCGTGATAAGATGGGGCCAGACATATAGGCGCTCACAGACGAGAGAGCGAGGCATCATGCTGGACAAGGATCAATTGAACGACATCGTTGCAGGCATCGCGAAAAACTACAGCGAGCGCGAGGAGATCTTCTTCACCGACCCGAACAAGCATTTCCCGAACAAGCTTGCCATCGTGAACATCGTGAAGGACCTGCGCCGCGTCATGTTCCCGCGTTACTTCGGCGACGAAACGCCCACGGGCATCAACCCCGAGTACTTCATCGGCGAAACGCTCATCCGCATTGAGGATTCGCTGCGTCGCGAGCTGCGCGAGGCGCTGCTGTTCCGCGGGGGTCTGGCAACGGAGGAGCTGGACGCGCGCGTCGACCAGATCTGCGCCACGTTCTTCAGCCGCCTGCCTGAAATCCAGCGTATCCTGCTGACCGACGTGCAGGCCGCCTTCGACGGCGACCCGGCCGCTCAGAGCAAGGAAGAGATCATCTTCAGCTACCCGGGCTTCTTCGCCATCTTCGTGTACCGCATCGCGCACGAGCTGTACGTGCAGGATGTGCCGCTCATCCCGCGCATCATGTCCGAGTACGCCCACGGGCGCACGGGCGTCGACATCAACTCCGGTGCGACGATCGGCGAGTACTTCTTCATCGACCATGCAACCGGCGTCGTCATCGGCGAGACCACCACGATTGGCAACCACGTGAAGGTGTACCAGGGCGTCACGCTGGGCGCTCTGTCTACGCGCGCCGGCCAGGCGCTGTCCGGCGTGAAGCGCCATCCCACCATCGAGGACGACGTCACCATCTACAGCAACGCCAGCGTGCTGGGCGGCGAGACCGTCATCGGCGAGGGCTCGATTATCGCCGGCAGCGCGTTCGTCATCTCCAGCGTGCCTGCGGGCAGCCGCGTTTCCCTGAAGAACCAGGAAGTAAACGTGCGCACGCCTAACAAGGACCACGCCAAGTGCTGGGAGATTTAAACGGCGAACGCAAGCGCCGTTGCGCGTTAGGCGCCCCCATGCCTGCTCAAGCCTAAGGGTCGGGCTGCAACAGAAGCAATGCCACCAGGGCCGATTCCGCAAATCGCGGGGTCGGCCCTGCTTTGTTTGAGCTTCCGATATACCCGCAGCCGAGCCCTCGAGTTCGCGAATCTGCTTTCCTCGCCATCCGCCACACCAAACCGCCGATACGTCTGCGTTTTAATGGGGCTTGCTCGAGTATCCGCTTTTCGAGCAAGCCTGTGACCAGGTGAAACGCAGATTGCCATTGAGCGACTACCAAGCAATATCCCAATAAAACGCAGACGTATCGCTCTATTCGGTCACGTAGGCAAAAAAGAAGCCCCGCGTGAGCGGGGCTTCTGGGGTTAGCGGATGAACTTTGCTAGGACGCGGGCGAGGAGGCTGGGCTTCTCGGGGCGTCGCTGGATGCCGGAGTGGCTGGGCGCCTGCATGGGCTCGTTGATGACCTGGGCCTTCACCGGCACGGGCTGAGCCGCAGCCTCGGAGGGCTGAGCTGCAGTGCCAGCGGGCTTGGGGGCAGCCTGCGGCTTCGGCGCCGCTTGCGGCTTTGCGGCAGCTTCGGCCTCAGCGGCTTTCGCGGCGGCCTCTGCCTCAAGCGCTGCCTTATGGGCGGCTTCGGCCTCACGGGCAGCCTCTGCGGCGGCAGCCTCCGCCTTCGCCACTGCCTCCACCTTGGCTTCGGCTTCGGCCATTTGCGCTTGGCGCTGCTCGTTCATGAGCTTGCGGGAGTTCGCGCTGCGCGCGGCCTTGGCCTCGGCAGCGGCCGCGCGGGCGCGTTGCGCCTCCTTGATGAGGAAGTCCTGCGACTCGAACTTCGGCTCGTCGGGTTTGGCCAACTCGCCGAGCTTGGTGTAGGTTCCATCGGCCTTCAGCTCGCGCAGCTTCGCCGTGTCGCGCAGGCACGTGTCGATGTAGTCGAGCACCTGGTTGCGCAGCCCCTCGTCGAGGATGGGCCAGGCGATCTCGACGCGCTTCTCCATGTTGCGCGTCATGAGGTCGGCGCTGGACAGGAAGATCTTGATGTCCTCGCGCGGGCCGAAGCCGTAGATGCGGCTGTGCTCGAGCAAACGGCCCACGATAGAGACCACGCGGACGTTGTCGGTATAGCCGGGCACGCCCGGGACCAGGCACGATATGCCGCGCACGAGAAGCGTGACCGGCACGCCGGCCTGGCTTGCCTCGGCGATCTTGACGATGATGTCCTTGTCGGTGACGCTGTTGGTCTTGAAGAACAGGCCGCACGGCTTGCCTTCGCGCGCAAGGGCGATCTGCTTGTCGATGTTGGCGATGATGCCGGGCTTGATCTGCAGCGGGGCCACCGACAGGATGTCGTAGTTGTCCGAAGCGTTCTCCAGCTGCATGTTGCGGAAGAACTCGGTGGCGTCGCGGCCGATGGTCTCGTCGGCGGTGATGAAGCTCAGGTCGGTGTAGAGCTTCGCCGTCTTCTCGTTGTAGTTGCCCGTGCCCAGCTGCGTGATGTACTGCAGGCCGTTGTCGGTTTGGCGCGTGATGCAGCAGATTTTGCTGTGCACCTTGTAATCGCGGAAGCCGTAGATGACGTTGCAGCCGGCCTCCTCGAAGCGCTGCGACCACTCGATGTTGTTGGACTCGTCGAAGCGTGCGCGCAGCTCGAACAGCGCCGTGACCTGCTTGCCGGACTCGGCGGCGGCGATGAGCGCCTCGGCCAGGTGCGACTGGCGCGCCAGGCGGTACAGCGTGATCTTGATGGAGATGACGGTGGGGTCGGCGGCTGCCTCGCGCAGCAGCTGCACGAACGCGTCCATGGACTCGTAGGGGTAGCTGAGCAGCACCTCGCGCTCGCAGACCTGGTCGATGATGGAGCGGTTGCGGTCAAGGCATGCCGGCCACTGCGGGGTGAACGGGGAGTTGGACAGCGCCATGCGCTCCTGCTCGGGCAGGTTGCTGCCAAGACCCCAGGTCCAGCTCATGTCGAGCGGCACGCTGGTGACGTAGGTCTGATGCGGTTTGAGGTTCAGGCGATCGAGCAGAAGCTCCTGCAGCACGCTGGAAAGCGGGCGCTCGGACTCCAGGCGCACCGGCGCCAGACGGCCGCGCTTCTTCAGGATGCGCTTCATGTGCTCGCGATAATCCTCGTCGGACTCGTCGGTGTTCTCCGTGGCGTCCAGGTCGGCGTTGCGCGTGACGCACAGGACGTTGGTGTGCTTGACGGTGTACATGCTGAACACCTGCTCGGCGGTCATCTCCACCGCGTGCTCGAGCAGGATGAACTGGAAGCCCTCGCCCGGCAGCTTGATGACGCGCGCGCACTGGCGCGGCATGGGAAGGATGCCCACGGTGACGCCCTCGGCGCCCAGGTTCTCGCTTTCCTCGGCGGAAGGGTGGATCTTCGCGGCCTTGACGGTTTTGCCGTCCTTGGCCTTGTCCTTCTTCTTGGGCTTCTTCGGGCCCACTTCCTCGTCAAGTCGCACGATGACGTAGAGCGACCCGTTCTCCAGGTGGGGGAAGGGGTGGCGCGAATTGATGATCTGCGGGGACAGGAACGGCATGATGTTGGCTGCCGTATAGTCGGCCAGGAAGGCGCGCTGTTCGTCGTTGAGATCGGCAGGGCGCAGATGGCGCACGCCGTGCGCGGCCAAGGCCTCGCGTACCTCGGCGTAGGTCTGTTCCTGCACCGGATACAGCTGATGGCAACGCTTGTGGATGGCGGAGAGCTGCTCAGCCGGCGTCATGCCCGTCTTCGAGTCGAGGACCTGCTTCTTCAGAAGCGACAGGTCTGTCAGGCTGCCCACGCGCACCATGAAGAACTCCTGGAGGTTGGACCAGAAGATGCTGATGAAGTTCAGCCGCTCAAGCAGCGGGACGGTCTCATCGGCGCCTTGGTCGAGCACGCGTTCGTTGAACGTGAGCCACGACAGCTCGCGGTTTTGCATATAGGGCGTGGAACCTATATGCGTTGTGGATTCGTTTGCTTTCATGGCGTTCCCTTCCCTCGACGTCATAGATGAAACGTGCGTCGGGCGATGCGTCTTCGTTGATTCGATGTGCGTGCGGCCGCTTGCGGACGGCCAAGTGGAATCGATGATTGCATAACGTGCGACGCCAAGGCGACGGGGTTCCCCAACAACCACGTCCCCTCAACTCATATTTTACTCTGTTTTGATGCTGTGACCGGCCGAATCCGCCACCAGGCTGGAAATAATGGGGTGAAAAAGGTAACGATTTGGTTTCGGGTGGGGCTAATCCACTTGAGGAGGTGCCGACACGGCCCCGAGCATGCGCTCGATCAGGTACCCCTCGCGCACGCCGTGCTTGCATATGACCAGCTTATCGGCGCCAAGGTGGCGGAACAGCTCCGCTAAGATGACGCAGCCCGGCACCATGGTGTGCACACGCTCGGCGGACGCCTTCAGGGCCGCGTGCCCGAACGCGGAGGGGTTCTCTCGGCAGGCTTCGAGAATCTGCTGCACCTGCTCGGCCTGGACCTCGCGCGGGCGCGTTTGCAGCTCGTCGAGCTGCTGGACCAGCTTGGCCGCGGCGCGCGTGGAGCCGCCCACGCCGTAGAGCGTGGGGGTTTTGTAGGGCTCGAGGCTGGGAAGCTTGCGCAGGTTGCTGCGGAACTCGCAGGCAATGGCGTCCATCTCGATGGGCGCGGGCAGGATGTTGCGGACGAAGCGCGCGAACGACGACAGCGAGCCCTGGCCGAGGCTAACGTCGTCGCTGTCGCGGCCGCCGTCGACGCGGGTGAGCTCGGTGGAGCCGCCGCCGATGTCGACGAGCGTGCCGCGCTCGAGCGGGGTGGAGCAGCGGGCGCCGACGAACCCGAGGTGCGCCTCGTCGCGTGCGGACAGCAGCGTGACCGCCAGCCCGCAGCGCCGCTCGATCTCGGCGATGGCGTCGGTGCAGTTCGCGGCGTTGCGCAGCACGGCGGTGGCGAACACGTCGACGCGCTTGCAGCCGAAGTAGCGCACGCGCTTCATGTGGCTTTTCAACACGTTGACGGCACGGTCCACGCCGTCGGAGGTGAACACGCCGTCTTCCACGAACGCGGCAAGGCCCGCCATCACCTTGTCGTTGATGATACTTTTGAAGTCCTTGCTGGAATAGGTGCTGCGACGATCGTCCTTCACTTCGTAGATGACAAGGCGAATGGAGTTCGACCCCAGGTCGATGACGCCGTAGGTGGGCATTGCCGTGTTCCTTCCTCGATGGCGCTGCGCGCCGGTCCCGCTTTGCGATCATGCCGGCGCGTTGCGTCGGCATGAAGTGAGCCGTACCCATGATAAAGGTTGCGGGCCCCCGCTTGACGTGCGCGGGCAGCGCCGACGGTTTCTGGGCGAAGATTTTACGCTCCCTTAACGTTGCCGCCTTCGGGGCGGAGGAGGCGGCGAAGCGGGTTGGCAGCTGCCTGCGGCTACCGGGTTCCCGCGTGAACAGGGGACGTAGGTGTGTTCACGTTACGTTGTGGGAGCGCGAAGCTCAAACGTGAACACACCTCCGTCCCCTGTTCACGCGTCGGGGAGGGGAAGGTGACGGGATGGGTTGGCGGCTGCCTTCAGCTGCCGATTCCCGTGTGGCGGGGCCCTGCCATCCCTTACAATATAAGATATGCATTCCCTTGCGCTCCGCAGGTCTGAGACGCAGTTGAAAGGTGCCTTCCATGAAGAGCGTCGGTATTTTCAATGCCCTTCTCCGAGTGTTGCTTTCCGTGGCGCTCGTGGTCTCGTTCACGCCCATCCCCGCCAGCGCCGCCGAGGACGCGACGGTTGCCAGCGGGTCCCCCTCCGCCTCGGTCGGCGAGCAGGGTTCTGCGTTGTCGGGGGGCTTGGGCGAAGCGGCGTTGACCGGCGGCGCCGCCGTTGAGGTTGCGGGCGCCGCGGCGGGTGCCGGGGACGTGTCTTCGGGTTCTGATGCTGAATCGCCTGCCGGCGAAGCATCCGGTGCTGTTGAGCCTGCTGGCGAAGGCGGCGATACTGCCGCCGATGCCTCGTCGTCTGCTGGCGAAGGCGCTGAAGCCGCCGCATCGCCCGAAGGCGGCGAAACTGGCTCCAACGCCGCCGATGCCGCATCGTCCGAAGATGGCGAAACGGGTTCCAAGGCCGCCGAGGCGGCCGGCGATCTGGCGCAGCGCGATGCCGCCGATGCGGCGGACGACCCGGCCGAGCGTGCTGCCGATGATGAGCCGGCGCAGCAGGGGGTCCTGTACCCGTTCGGCAAGCTCATGGCCAGCGGGTACGTGTACGCCTGCGACGAGCGGGGCAATCTGACGAAACCCGTCGACGAGGACGATCCCGAGCGCAACGCCATCTCCGCGCGCGACGTCACGAATCTCATCATCGACTATCACGTTGCCAATATCCCCAAGGGTCTGTGCGAGGGCTCGACGAGCCTGACGTCGGTGCGTTTCGAGAACGACCGTCTGGATTCCATAGGCGATTTCGCCTTCGCCGCCTGCGCGAAGCTCTCCTTCATCAGCTTCTCGGATATGCATATCGGTTCGATCGGTGCGCAGGCGTTTGCCGGCTGCTCCTCGTTGACCAGCCTTTCCATTAAGAAGCCCGCTGAAATCGGCGCTTTGGGGGAAGCCTGCTTCATGAAAAGCGGCCTTGAGTCCACCGGTTTGGGGAATGCGAAGGGCCTGACGTCCATCCCGGCCGACGCGTACGAGGGGTGCCAAAACCTTTCCGACACGGGCCTGGGGCAAAACCAGCAGATCGTCTCGGTCGGCTTCGCGGCGTTCGCCAACTGCCCCAACCTGCACGTGACGGGCCTTGAGACGAACACGTCGGTGAGCCAGCTGGGCGACGCGTGCTTCTCCGGGTCGAACCTTGACGGCGGCTTGGTCTTGCCGAGCGGCTCGCAGATCGAGGAGCTGCCCAGCCGGGCGTTCGCCGACGCGAATTTGGACTACGCGTACTTCCGGTGCGACCATGCGGTGTACATCGATAGCGACACGTTCCCCAGGCGCGGGATGCAGGTGATGGTTCCGTCGAGTTTGGTCGGCCTGTATCGGTCGAGCACTCCGGAGCGGAACTGGGAAAGCTGCAACGGCCAAACCCCCGTCAGCATTGCCGAGTGCCTGAAGGACCTTCGAATCGAGCACGACCCTAACGTCATGGAGTACGCCGAGGACGATAAGGTTTCCCTTGCCGGCATGAAGGTCACGTTCGACCACGGGTACGGCAGGAGCTCGTTCGCTTATGAGGACTTGAAGAACTGCGCGTTCGCCCAGTTCATCGAGGTGTACCCCGATGACGGGTACCTGTTCCGCTCAAGTTTCCACGGCCAGCGCATCCATATGACCTACGACGACGGTGAGGTGTACCTTGACGCGTACTCGGCCGATCCCATGCGTGAGCGGGGCAACACCGACCTGGCGGTGGATATCCGCTACGACGGCGCGCTCTCCTCCGGGGACAGCGCCACCGGCGCGGGCCAGTACAAGCCCGGCGAAACCTGCGTGGTGGTGGCCAACGCCACCACGCCCGGCAGGACGTTCGCCTATTGGACCGATGAGCAAGGGAACATCCTTTCCGAGGACCAGTGGTACGAGTTCACGGTGGAACGCGACACGCTGCTGACGGCGGTGTTCGCCGACAAGGCGAAGGTGGCGCCCGAGGTCCGCCTGGGCAGCGCCGACGGGCGGCAGGTTATCGGCGCGCGGGCGAGCGTTGTGGTCGACGGGCGCGACATGGGGACGAGCTTCACGACGTATGCGGGCAAGCATGTGACGCTGACCTGCGAATACAATGCGGCGAAGTACCATTTCGACCATTGGGAGAGCTCGCTTGGCGGGTACTATCTGGGCGGTATCGGCGACACCATCGAATACGAAGCCGTCGCCGGCGAGACGCCCATCGCCGTGCTCGTGGAGTACGGGCAGGTCAACGTGTCCGCGAAAAGCGCGTCGGGCCTGGCGCTCGGCCAGGTGAGCGGCTCGGGCACGTACGAGCTGGGGCAGACCGTCAAGCTTTCGGCGATTCCGGAGAAGGGGTGCCGCTTCCTGGGCTGGATGCATCGCGGCGAGCTGATGTCCACCGAGGCTTCGTATGCGTATCGGGTCCAGGACTTCGATGAGGTGACCGGCTGGTTCGCGTTCGACTTCTCGCAGACGTGGGTGGCTGTGCGCGCCGCGTCGGCGCAGCCCGATCGGGGCAGCGTCTCCGGTGCCGGTATGTATGAGGAAGGAACCCAGGTCACGCTTACCGCAACGCCGAACGCGGGCTACGCCTTCTCCGGCTGGTTGCGCGACGGCGAGCCCATCGAAGGCGGGGAGAGTCTGGTCGTGACCGTCGAAAGCGCTGATCAGACTGATGCGCTCGTAAAGCGGTCACCGCTTTACACCGCTACGTTCGAGCCGATTTCCTGCGAGGTGAGCTACGAGCAGACGCTCGACACGGGTGGCCGGACGCTTATGGAGGGGGTGGAGGTCCCGCAGGTGACGGGCAGCCTTTCCACGGAAGGCGGCCAGACGGTCACGCTTGACGCAAAGGCCCTGGGCATGCTCGATGACGACGCGGTCTTCACCGGCTGGTTCGATGCCGCCACAGGCGAGCGCGTGTGCGAATCCCCCGTGTACGAGTTCACGCCCGCAGGCGACACCACGCTGCAGGCGCGATTCTCCCTGAAGGAAGTGGGGTTGCACATCAACCCTGCTCAAACAACCGATCACTCCGAAGCGTACGCACATCTACAGGTGGATGCGGCGAACTGCTACCGCAGCGTCGGTGAGACCGTCCAGCTTTCCGCGACGCCCGACAACGCGCAGTTCGTGGGCTGGTACGCGGCTGATGGCGACGACTCCGTGGCCATCAGCGACCAGGCAACTTGCGAATACCAGGTCGCGAAGCCCGCGAACGAATCCGCGCAGATGGAGCTCACGCCCTGGTACTCGGCGATCCCGGCGAGCGTGGTGCTGAGCGTCGCCGGCACCGACGAGGACGGCAACGCTCCGGGCTACTTCCTGACCTCGGGTCTGTACGGCGTCGGCCAGCAGGTGACGGTCAACGCGGTGCCCGAGCCGGGCTACGTGTTCGACTACGCCACCGATGCGCTGGGCAACACGGTTCCCGCAGCGCCCGATGGCTCGTACACGTTCCTGCTGACCGGTGACACCGAGCTGGTGGCGCATTTCCGCGTGGTCGAAGATGAGGACGAGGCGTTCGAGGCGCTCCAAATCGCGCTGCTTGCGGTGCTGGGCACGATCGGGGTCGTCGCCGCCGTATACGGCTTGGGCGAGATCGTCGACCCCATCATCGCGCAGGCCATGATCGACATCGCCGGCGCCGAGACCATCGAGGAGCTGGCCCAGATCGGCAAGAACGTCCTCAAGGAGATCAAGGACATCTTCGACCATCATAAGCACGACAATGACCCGAACAAGCCCCACGGCGACCATTCGGTCGAGATCGTGGCCATCGCCCATCCCACGGAGGGCGGCATCGTGCGCGGCGGCGGCATCCACTTCGAGGGCACCATCGCCGAGCTCGAAGCCATACCCAATCCGGGATACCGCTTCGTGTGCTGGAAGGAGGACGGCGTCGAGCGCTCCGTGTCGCAGCGCATGCAGATCCGCATTACCGACGCCACGCCCGAGGTGGTGGCCATGACGGCGGTGTTCGAGCGCAACGTGCGCATCACCACGTCCGCCGAGGTGACGGGCGTCGATGCCGGTATCCCCACCGGTTGCAACGCCACGCCCGATGTGCAGACGCCGCGGCAGGGCCAGGAGGCGAAGGTCATCGCCACGGAAGGCGAGGGCTACGCGTTCGTCGGCTGGTTCGAGGACGGCATCGAGGTCTCGAAATCGCCCGTGTACGTGTTCCCCGCCGAGGTCGATAGGCACCTGGTGGCGAAGTTCCGCAAGGCCGACCGCACCATCGTGGTGGGCGCCGACCCCGATGAGGGCGCGCAGGTGCTCTGCGACGGCGTGCCCGTGGAGGGCGGCGTGGTCAGGGCCGCCGATGGCGACATCCTCACGTTCACGGCGATGCCCGCGGCGCGCGCTGACGACCCGGAAAAGAAGTACAAGCTGGTGGAGTGGCGCAAAACCGACGATTCGGGGCGCACCGTTATCGATCGCGGCGATGTGTGCGAGTATCGCGTGGACGGCAACGGGCGCGTCACGGCCGTGATGGACGGCAAGGACAGCCATTCCGTCCGTGCGGCTACCGACCCTGTGGAGGGCGGGACGGCTAAGCTCAAAAACGGCGAAAGCGTGGGTGAGGTGCTCGATGTGCCCGAAGGGGAAAGCATCACCGCAACGGCGGAGGCCCGCGAGGGCTACCTGTTCGACGGCTGGTATATCAGCTACGGGGCAGCCGATGCGGCGCCCACGTTCGCTTCGCACGACCAAACCTATACGTTCGCGCCGGTGGCTGACTGCACGGTGACCGCCCGCTTCCAGCGCCTGTGCAAGGTGAGCGTGGTGGCCGAGCCCGTCGATCAGCTTGCCGGCAAGTACACGGTGACCGGCGACGGCTACTGCGAAAGCGGCAAGCCCGTCACGCTTTCCGTGAAACTGGCCGATGACATGCGCGACAAGTTCACGTTCAAGGGCTGGTACCTGGGCGATTCCGGGGTTCCCATGGGAACGGACCCCGACCATCTTGAGCTCACCCCCGAGCAGGACACGATGGTTCGTGCGGTGTTCGTCCCCAAACGTTACCGCATAAGCGTGGAGACCGATTCGCACTTGGTCGAACGCGGCACCGTCGAGATCGAGGGGCATCCCGGCGCGGACGCGGTTATGGTGGAATACGGAAGCACGGTGACCATCAAGGCGAAGCCGAACGAGGGCTTTCGGTTCGCCCATTGGAAGGACGGCAAACGCAAGAAGCATCCCGAGCAGCAGCTGACCGTGCGCGTGACGGGCGACCAGACGTACAAGGCGGTGTTCAAGGGAGCGGAGCCTGAGGTGGTGATCGCGGCCGACTCGTGGCTCGGCGGAACGGTCACCTGCAACGGCATCGAGGTCACCCCGACGACCGATTCCTTCTCGCTGGGCCAGACGCTGCATTTGAAGGCCGAACCGAAGACGGGGTACTTCTTCTGGGGCTGGTACGTGAACGGCATCTTCACCAGCCTCGATATGGAATGCGACGTGGTGGCGAAGGGGCTGGCCGCCAAATCGGAGCGGTGCACGGTCACGGCGGCGTTCAAACCCTACGAGGTGGTTTGCCTGCCCGTGGCAAGCCCGGCCGATGGCGGATCGGTGCGGGCCAGCCGCGTGTTCACCGAGCGCGGCGCGGAGGTCGCGCTCAAGGCGCAGGCGTCGCCCGGGTACGAGTTTGCGGGCTGGTATTCCGCAGCCGGCGAGCTGGAGTCCTTCGAGCCTGAGTTCACGTGCCGCCTGATGCGCAGCCACGTGCACGTGGCGCATTTTGAGGAGCGATCGTACGAGGTTTCGGCGGTGCCGGCGGTGGCCGATGCCGACGGGAACTTGGTTGAGGACCGGTCGGCTGGCTGGGTCGAAGGCGCCGGGACGGTGGGCGCCGGCTATTCGGCAACCCTTTCCGCACATGCGCTTTCGGGCTATACATTCGAATACTGGGTCGACGCCAAGGGCAACGTGGTGAGCCGCGATGCGGACTATCGCTTCGTGCCCTCCAGCGATGCGAAACTTTCCGCCGTGTTCGCCGCCAAGCAGTTCACCGTGAACGTTTCCGCAGGTGAAGGCTATGGCAGCGCCACAGGCTCGGGCACCTACGCCGCGGGCGAGGTGGCGTGCGTCAGCGCCGTCCCGGCCGCCGGGACGCATTTCATCGGCTGGTTCAGCGGCGGCGCGTGCCTGTCCACCGACGCCACGTACCGCTTCCCGGTAAGCGTGGATATCGACCTGGAAGCCGTGTTCGGCATGGGCTCGTTCACGGTGAGCACCATCGCCTCCCCGACGGAGGCGGGTTACGTGAGCGGCTTCGGCGGCTTCGACGAGGGGCAGCGCACCACGCTGTCGGCCACGGCCAAGCCCGGCTTCACCTTCGATTGCTGGCGCGATGCGCAGGGTGCGCAGGTCAGCGGCCTTCCCGAGTGCACGGTGACCGTCACGGGCGACGCCGCGTACACCGCGTGCTTCACGCGCAACTCCTATGGCGTGACGCTGAGCTCGAACGTCGAGGGCGTGGGCGAGCTGTCCGGCGAGGGCGTGTACGAGTTCGGCCAGGTGGTGCACATTCAGGCGCGGCAGACCGACGACCGACGCTTCGTAGGCTGGCGGCTGGTGGGCGCGGACGGCTCGAAGACGCACTTCGTCGACGACGCGGACACCTGGTTCGTGCTCGACGAGGACCTGGTCGAGGCCCTGGACGACAGCGTGCTGGAGCTTGAGGCGCAGTTCGCCGACCCGTACGAGGTGGCAGTCAAGGCAACCCCGGTGGTGAAGGGCAAGTCCACGAACCGCCGTTGCCGCGTGCAGGGTACCGGCGCTTACGAGGCTGGAGGGATCGTCACGCTCAACGCCGTCGCGGGTCTGGGCTACCGGTTCGTCGGGTGGACCTCCGACCAGGAGGGGCATGCCGTGGTCAGCACGGACGAGGTGCTCAGCTTCGAAGCCAAGTCCGATGTGATGTATTATGCGCAGTTTGAGGCGGACGGGCAGGTCACCATCACCGCGTCCCAAAGCTCCATTTTGCGCGGAAAGGCATTCCTGACCAGCGGGAACGGCTTGACAAGCGCTACGAAGACCTGCGACAAGGGCGACCCGTTCGTGGCCATGGCCATCCCGTGGTCAACCTACCGCTTCTCGCATTGGATCGACGACGCGGGCGCCATCTTGAGCTACAACGCCGTGTACGTAGGTATCGCCCAGCAGGATATGCAGCTGACGGCGGTGTTCTATGACGCGGGCTTCGACCTGCAGGTTGACACGTATCCGGCCAGTGCGGGCTTCTCCACGGTGGTCCCCTTCACCGGCGACGGCTACCTGACGGCGACGTGGATGGTGACCATCCCGTTCCCCGGTTGGAGGTTTCGCTACTGGATCGATGAACGCGGAGCGCCGGTGGGCTTCAGCCCGATCATCGTGCGGCCGGCGGTGGCGAACAAGACCTACACGGCATATTACGTAAGGGATTCGTGGGACGTCGTGGCGGTCGACCCGCGCGACGGCGGGTACATCTATGGCTCGTCGGAAAACGATGAGTGGGGATGCGCCCTGGTCGATAAGGTGGAGAACGGTTCCTCGTGCACGTTGCGCGCCGTGCCCGATGAAGGCTACGTTTTCGATGGCTGGTATTCGATTGGGAAGGACGGCGCCGCGGGTTCCAGGCCGGTGAGCACGGATGCGACTTGGACGTTCACGCCCGAAGACGACATGACGGTGACGGCGCGGTTCGCTGAGGCGCCGAAGTTTGAGGTGAAGGCGTCGGCGATCGGCGGCACAGTGGATCCGGCCAGCGCGGCCGTGCCCCAGGGCGGCAGCGCCTCGTTCACGGCGACGCCTTATGACGGGTGCTACCTGGAGCGCGCGACCGTGGCCGACGTGCGCGATGGCTCGATCGCGGATTCCGTCGAGCTGGACATCGCCGATTATCAGGGCGGAAGCTACCGCGTTACCTTGAGCGATATCGATGTGCCGCAAAGGCTGGCGTTCTCGTTCACCCGCGCGGGCCAGCCGGTGGTGAAGGCCCAGCCGCAAGATGTCAGCGTGCACGAGGGCGAAGCAGTGACGCTTTCGATTGCGGCTGATGCCGCCGAGGAAATCCTTGCCCACGAGGAGGTTTCGTGCGGGGCGGCGGCGTCGCACGAGCTGGGCTATCAGTGGTTTCGCGTGACCGACGGCGGCGAGGATGTGGCGCTTGAGGGCGAAACGTCCCCTTCGCTGACGTTCGATCGCACTTCGGCGGCCGATGCGGGTTTGTACTATTGCCGCGTCACGCAAACGTATCTGGGCACGGTGACGTCCGTCGACACCGATTGGGCCGAGGTATCCATTGCCAAGCGGGAGGACCTGGCGTTCAACGCATGCGGGTTGCCCGTTGCGACTGCTCATAGCGATTACGTTGGGGCAATCAAGCCCGCTACCGGCGGCACCGCGCCTTATACGTATGCTGTTGCGTCTGATAGTGCGCTGCCCGAGGGCCTGCGCCTGGAGGTTGCCGAGGATGGCGCGGTGCGGATCGCGGGAACGCCGGAGAGCACGGGAGTGTTCGGCTTCGACATCGTGTGCTCCGATTCCGCAGGTCAGACGCGTACCGCTCGCTTCGCGCTAACAGTGGCGCCGAAGAAGGTTGACATGTCGTTCGCCGAGGCGAACTTCGTGTACAACGGCCAGCCGCAGGCCCCCGAGCTTAAGGGTGTCCCGGCTGAGTGCGCCGACTCCGTCAAGCTGTTCTTCACGGGAACGGGCGACACGCGCTATTCCGGCAGCACTGCTCCCGCGGATGCGGGCACGTATCGGGTGGTGGCAAGGTTGGCCGCAAATGGGTACGTCGGGCGTGCCGTCGCTGAGTTCGCGATCGCGCAAAAGCCCGTTTCCTTCGACATCGCAGCAGCTGATTGTGTGTACGACGGGAATGCCCACGGCGTGCAGGTGGATGCGCACGGGCTGAGCGAGCAGGATTATTCCGTGACGTACGAGGGCGTCGACGGCACCGTGTACGGGCCGACCTCCGAGGCTCCGCGCGACAGCGGCAGCTACGTAGCGACCGCGCGGGTAGCGAATCCGAACCTGGTCGGGGAGCAGAAGGCCGCGTTCGTCATAGCGAAGGCGCCGCAGGCCATCACGGGACCGACGTCGTATTCCGGCGTGTTCGGCGGGCCGGGCGTCGTCTTGCAGAACACGGCGAAGACTCCGGTGACGTTCGAACTTGTGCAGGACGCTGACGGCAACGCGCCCGTTTCGCTGCAGGGTTGCTATGCCACGATCAACGCTGCCGGCATCGCGCGCGTGATCGCTCGCGCGGCCGAGAGCCGCAACTATCTTGCCGCTGATGACATGGAGCTGACCATATCGATCGCCCCCGCCCAGCTTCTGGTGGCGGTGGACGACGCCGAGCGTATGGAAGGGGAAAGCAACCCCGCCTTCACCAGCAGCTTGGTGAGCCGTGCGAACACGGATGGAATGGAGGTGAACTACTCGTGCGATGCCGACGAGAAGTCGCCGGCTGGTGACTACATTATTAATGCAAGCGTCGACGACCCGAACTTCGCCGCGACCATCGTGCCGGGTACGCTCACGGTGAAGGCGAAGTCGGAACCCGATCCCGGGCCGGGGCCCGTGGATCCCGACAACCCCGATCCCGACAACCCAGAACCGGGTCCGAGCCCCGATCCAGATCCTGACAACCCGGATCCGGGTCCGGGACCCGACCCTGATAACCCAGACCCTGACAAGCCGGACCCCGGTCCGACTCCCGATCCTGACAATCCCGAACCCGGGCCGGGCCCCGATAACCCAGACGGGCCGGACAACCCCGACAATCCCGAACCCGGGCCGGGGCCAGAGCCTGGGCCGGATAACCCCGATAACCCCGAACCTGGGCCGAGTCCTGACAATCCCGATCCTGGTCCCGAGCCGGGTCCGGGGCCGTCGCCCGACCCTGATCCGGTGAACCCGCCGAACCCGCCTGAGCCGGGTCCGGGACCCGATCCTGACAACCCGCCGGCTCCGGGTCCTGGACCTGGCCCCGAGCCTGGGCCTGGACCTAACCCCGGGCCGGATCCGGTGGATCCCGGCAAACCCGATCCCGGGCCCGGGCCTGGCCCGAACCCGGACAACCCGGACAACCCGAACGGGCCCGACAATCCCGATAACCCCGGCAGCCCGGGTAAACCAGATAACCCGAATGGGCCCAATGATCCGGACAACCCGGACAACCCGGACAACCCGGATCCCTCCGATCCGTCGAAACCGGGTTCCGGTCCCGATGATCATCCGGGCTCCGACTCCGATAAACCCGGCTCGGGCGATTCGGGTTCGGACGACCAGGACGACCCCAGCGGTTCGTCGTCCGGTGCCGGCTCCGCCAACGCTTCCGGAGCCGTAGCGCTTGGGCAAACGGGCGACGCGGCCGCTAAGACCGGCGCCGCGGTAACTGGTGCCGTGGCGCTCATCGCGGCGGCGGTGGCTGCCCTTGTGGCGGCCCTCGCGGCGCGCCGGCGCCGCAGGTAAAGTCAACGCTTGGTTACGATTTGCCATCGGCGTCGTTCCCGCTTCGGCGTGTGCTAGCATGAAGGCAAGGATTCCCGCCATGCTGCACGCGCCGTTGCGCTGCTCGGAGCCGCTAGCCGTGTGGGATGGTATCGATCGCGAAGGGGAGGGCCGCCTATGCTGGAGACCGTCGATTTCTCTGAGGAACCGCTTCCGAAGGAAGAGTACAAGGCGCGCCGTGATGCGCTGACCGAGCGGTTGGTAGTGCTGCAGCAGGAAGCGCGCGCCGCCGGCGTGGGGCTTGTGGTGCTGTTCGAGGGCTGGAACGGCGCGGGCAAGGGCAGCCGCATCTCCGACCTTATGTACAACCTGGACGCCCGCGCCACCAGCGTGTACGTCACCGAGAACTTTAATGCCGTCGATGCGGCTTCGTTCCCGGGCGCCGAGCACGGCGTGAGCGGCTTCCATCCCATGATGCAGCAGTTCTGGAAGGCGCTCGGCGGCCGCGGCACCATCACCTTCTACGACCGCGGTTGGTACACCTCGGCCGTGCAGCGCATGCTCTACACCCAGTTCGGCGAGGTGAAGATCAAAAACGGCAAGGTGCTCCACCCTCGCGCTACCGTGGCTCGCGCCGTGCATGAGGCCGCCGAGGAGCGCCACATCGACGCGCTGCGCGGCGCCCTTGCCAGCTCCGCCGACTTTGAGAAGCAGCTCACCGACGACGGCTACGTGGTGGTGAAGTTCTTCGTCCATGTGACGAAGGAGGCGCAGCGCAAGCGCCTGACGCGCCTGCGCCGCGACCCCGCCACCGCCTGGCGCGTGTCCGACGGCAAGATGGCCACCATCGGCGAATACGAGGAGGCGTACCGCCTGTACGACAACCTGCTGGAAGGCAGCGACTTCTCTTACGCGCCATGGCACCTGATCAACGGTGAGGACAAGCGTCGCGCCAACCTGAAGATCACCGAGACGCTGGTTGACGCGCTTGACAAGGCGCTTCACGCGAAGAAGGACCCCGTCGCCCTTGCGGCCGCTGCGAAGGCGCAGGCCAACAGCGCCGGTGCGGCGGAAGAGGTCCCGCTGGAGGGTCGTTCCCCCGAGCAGCAGCTTGCCGTGGCGCAAGCCGCTGAGGAGCAGGCGGCTGCGCAGGCCGCGCACGCCCCGCGAGCAAGCCGCTTCCGCATCGTGGACAGGGTTCCCAGCCTTGGCGAGGTCGATCATGGCCTGGTGCTCGACCAGGACGAGTACAAGGACCGCCTGAAGAAGCAGCAGAAGCGCCTGAACAAGCTGGAGATGGAGATGTACCAGGCGCGCGTCCCGCTTGTGCTCATGTTCGAGGGTTGGGACGCGGCGGGCAAGGGCGGCGCCATCAAGCGTGTGGCCCAGGCCCTCGACGCGCGCGCCTACACCATCTTCCCCAGCCCGGCGCCTACCAAGCCTGAGCTTGCCCATCCCCATCTGTGGCGTTACTGGACGCGTCTTCCCAAGGCGGGGCACGTGGGCATCTACGACCGCAGCTGGTACGGCCGCGTGCTGGTGGAGCGCGTGGAGGGCTTCGCCACCGACGCTCAGTGGGCGCGCGCCTACGACGAGATCAACGAGTTCGAGCAGGAGCTGGTCCGCTGGGGCGCCGTGCTGCTGAAGTTCTGGGTGGATGTCAGCCAGGACGAGCAGCTGGCCCGCTTCCGCGCCCGTCAGGAGGACCCCGCCAAGCAGTGGAAGATCACCGACGAGGATTGGCGCAACCGCGACAAGTATCCCCAGTACAAAAGCGCGGTGGAGGACATGTTCCGCCTGACGTCCACGCCGTTCGCGCCGTGGATCGTGCTCGAATCCGACGACAAGCGCTTCGCCCGCGTCAAGGCGCTTGAGGTCATCAACGACGCGCTCGAGGTGCGGTTGCACGGCGAGTGAAGGCGCGGTAGTATTGCTTGATATCACATGGGTGCAGGGCGTCGGCCGGTTTAGGAGACGGCCGGTGCGCAAATAGACGAAAAGGGGTTGCGTTATGGTGCCAAGTTGGACGATTCCGGTCATAGTCGCGGTCATAGTCATCGTGATCATCGGCTTCATCTTGAAGGGCTTTCTCGACGAGATGAAGAAGAAATAGGCCGAACGCGGAATGCCTAGCGGCAGTCCGTGGCGGGGGAGCGCGTCGTGCATCGTGCACGGTGCGCTCCCTTGCGTTTTCGGCTCGTCGCGCCGCACGGGCGGCGTCCGGCAGCCTTGCGGCTGGCGGGGCCTAGGGCGCGCACGGGGCGCATTTTTGAGGGAGAGGCGTCTCGGGTGCCCGTCGATCGGCTTTCGCTGCCGTGCCGCGCAGGTGCTGGGCGGTTTTTCGAACATCCTGCGTTGATTTACGGCATTTCGCCGGCGGCGTGTCTCCCGACCTGGGGATGTTTCGTAGTATGTAACAAGTAGATGAGGTTTCCGAGCTACTGCGGAGGCGTCCTTGCGTGCTTTGCGCGCTTCGGCGCTTGGGAAGGCGTGAATTGTCCGAATATCAGCATAACCGCGCGCAATCGCGCGGCGCGCACGCGGCCCCGCAGGGGTACGGTCCCGTGCGGCCTGTTTCCGTTTCCCAAGGCAGGCGCAAGCCCAAACACTCGGGCGGCGTGTGGCGCGTGGTGTTCATCATCTCCCTTATCGTGTTCGTATGCGCCGCCGGCGCGCTGGCCTTCATCGGCTACGGCTATTGGCACGGTCAGCAGAACAACAAGCAGCTCGAGCAGATCGGCTTCAACGCCCCCGATGCCGCCGCGCTTCAGCGCATGGACCTTGCAAGCTTCACCGTCGACTGGGACGCCTTGCGAGCCATCAACCCCGACGTGGTGGGGTGGATTTACGTTCCCGGCACCACCGTCAACTTCCCCATAGTGCACGGCACCGACGACGAGCACTATCTGAAAACCGATTTTTACGGGCAGACCAGCTGGGTGTCGTTCGGCAGCATCTTCCTATCCGCCGCCAACGCCGGCGATTTCTCCGATGCGAACAACATCGTGTACGGCCATCATATGAACGACGGTTCCATGTTCTCGCCCTTCGCCGATTTCGACGACGCGGACACGTTCAACGGCCACCGCACCGTGTACGTGTTCACGCCCACGGTGAACTACCAGCTGACCACCTTCTCCATCGTGCATTGCGCGGCGGACGATCCCCTTGCTCAAACGGCGTTCGCCAGCGAGGAGGAGCGCCAGGCCTACGTGCAGGACAAGGTCGACCGCTCCGTCGTTACGGTTGCGGGCCTTCCCTCCGCGGCCGATATGAAGCACACGTTCGCGTTCTCCACCTGCGATAACCTGGCCAGCAACGGCCGGTGGGTGCTGTTCGCGTACGAATCCGGTTCAACAGCAGCGGCCAGCAGCGCCGTTGCCGACGATAGCAGCATCAACCCCGAGGACGTGGCCGCCGTCAGCGAAGCGGCAAAGGAGACAGCAGCATGAGCACCTCGATTCTGCCGGGAGAGCGCCCCGACCGCCTGGAGGAGGAGTGCGCCGTGTTCGGCGTGTTCGCCCCCGGCGAGGACGTTGCACGCATGACGTGCTTCGGCCTGCAGGCGTTGCAGCACCGTGGGCAGGAGTCGGCCGGCATCGCCGTGGGCGATGGCGAGACCATCATGGTGTCGAAGGACCTGGGCCTGGTCACCCAGGTGTTCGACGAGTCGCGCCTTGCCGCGCTCGACGGCTACGTGGCCGTGGGCCACGCGCGCTATTCCACCAGCGGCGCCGCGGCGTCGTGGGAGGCCGCGCAGCCGCACATCTCGGCCATCGATGAGATCCTCATCGCGCTGGCGCACAACGGCACGCTGGTGAACACCAATAGCCTGCGCGCCCGCCTGATCGACGAGGGCATCCAGCTGCGCGCGGGCACCGACTCCGAGGTGGCCGCCAAGGCCATCGGCAGCGTCACGCAGAAGACGCACCACCTGCGCGAGGGCATCCGCTACGCCATGCAGTACATGGAGGGCGCCTACGCCATGGTGCTGGCCAGCCCCGACACCCTGTACGCGTTCCGCGACCCCAACGGCATCCGCCCGCTGTGCATCGGCCAGCTTCCCGATAACCGCGGCTGGGTGGTTTCCAGCGAAACCTGCGGCCTGGACATCGTGGGCGCCGAGTACGTGCGCGATGTCGAGCCCGGCGAGATCGTTCGCTTCAACAAGGAGGGCGTCACCTCCGAGCAGGGCGTCGAGCCGCGTAAGCGCGCCAGCTGCATCTTCGAGTACGTCTACTTCGCCCGCCCCGACTCCATCATGGACGGCCAGTCGGTCTACCAGGCACGCCGCAACATGGGCCGCATCCTGGCCCGCGAGGCTCCGGCCGAGGCCGACCTGGTGCTCGGCGTGCCCGACAGCGGCATCCCGTCGGCTATGGGCTTCGCCTTCGAAAGCGGCATCCCGTATTCGGACGGCATCGTGAAGAACCGCTACGTGGGCCGCACGTTCATCCAGCCCACGCAGGCCATGCGCCAGCTGGGCATCCGCCTGAAGCTCAACCCGCTGCCCTCGGTCATCCGCGGCAAGCGCCTGGTGGTCATCGACGACTCCATCGTGCGCGGCAACACGTCGAAGAAGCTCATCGAGATGCTGCGCGACGCCGGCGCCACCGAGGTGCACATGCGCATCGTCAGCCCCGAGGTCATGTGGCCGTGCTTCTACGGCATCGACACCGACACGCGCGACCAGCTGATCGCCGCGAACATGACCAACGACGAGATGTGCGAGTGGATGGGCGCCGACTCGCTGGCGTTCATCAGCCTGCAGGGCCTGCGCGACAGCCTGCCCGACGTGCGCACGCCGGGCTACTGCGAGGCGTGCTTCTCGGGCGAGTACCCCGTGGACATCCCCGCCTACACCGCGCGCAACAGCTTCATGACCAAGGCCGACTTCGCCGCCGCCTACGAAAAGGAAGCGCAAGAAGCCGAGAACACCCAGGTCAGCGTCTAGCAAACGCAAGCGCGCCGGACAGTTCGGGGACGTAGCACTAAGTGTCCGGCTTTAGATGGTCCACCGTCTGCGTGAGCAGGGGTGAACCAGGTGACGCTTGGGGGACGTAGCACCAAGTGTCCGGAGTTGGCGGACGGGAACGGGTCCCTGATCGCGAACATGCGAACAGGGGACGGAGGTGTGTTCACCGTTCGCGGTTCGCAGTTCGCGGTTCGCGGAACCGGACAGATAGGGGTGCGTCCCCAAATGTCCGGAGTTTTGGCAGGTTAACGGTGCGGGAGCGCTGGTCGCGGGGTCGGCCGGGTTCCCGCCTTATCAGATAAGGAGCATCCAGTGACGAAGCAGGAAGTTACGTACCAGGCAGCAGGCGTGGACACCGCCGAAGGCGCGCGTGCCGTCGACGCCATCAAGGAGACGGTGCACTCCACGTATCGTCCGGAGGTCGTCGGCGACATCGGCGGCTTCGGCGGCCTGTTCAGCATCGCGGCGGCCAAGGACATGGCCGAGCCGCTGCTGGTTTCCGGCACCGACGGCGTGGGCACGAAGCTCAAGGTGGCCCAGCTGGCCGGCAAGCACGGCACGGTGGGCATCGACCTGGTGGCCATGTGCGTCAACGACATCCTGGCGTGCGGTGCCGAGCCCTTGTTCTTCCTCGACTACATCGCCATCGGCAAGTTGCGCAAGGAGCACGTGGCCGAGGTCGTCGCCGGCATCGGCGAGGGCTGCCGTCAGGCGGGCTGCGCGCTCATCGGCGGCGAGATGGCCGAGCACCCGGGCGTCATGGACCCCGACGACTACGACCTGTCCGGCTTCACCGTGGGCGTTGTCGACAAGCCGAAGATGCTCGATCCCGAAAGCGTGTCCGAGGGCGACGTGCTCATCGGCCTGGCATCCTCGGGCCTGCACTCCAACGGCTACTCCCTGGCCCGCAAGGTGTGCGTGGAGGGTAAAAGCCGCGAAGAGCTGTTGGCGCCGGTAGAGGCGCTGGACGGCCAGTCCGTGGCCGACGCGCTGCTTACGCCTACGCGCATCTACGTGAAGCAGGTGCTTGGCACGCTGAAGGCATGCCCGGGCGCCGTGCGTGCGCTGGCCCACATCACGGGCGGCGGCATCTCCGAGAACCTCAACCGCGCGCTGAACGAGCGCGTTGACGCGCAGGTGGACCTGGGCACCTGGCCCGTGCCGGCCGTGGCGAAGTACGTGTGCGACGCCGCCGAGCTGTCCGAGCCGCAGGCGCTCAAGACGTTCAACATGGGCGTGGGCATGATCTTGATCGTTGACCCCGCGCGTGCCGAGGAAGTCGAGGCCGCTCTGGCCGAAGCCGGCGAGAAGACCTATCGCGTCGGCCGCATCATCTCCGGTGCCGGCGAGGTGCAGTACACCGCCGAAGGCAACCTGTACGGGTATCAGGGGTAAAACGCAGCGTTAACCTAACTGCAAACGAAACGCTCCTCCACCGAATCGGCGGGGGAGCGTTTCCCTGTATTTGAGCGCAGATTCAGCGATTTTCAATATATAGAACGTATGTACTATACCTGTTATACTAGCGAAACCAGCGAAGTCCAACGCGGGCGGAGCTTCGACCTATACAGGAAGAGGCGATGCCTTATGCTGAAAGAAATTCTGAGTTTCATCTTGTCGGTTTTACCGAATTGGTTGGCGGTGCTTCTTATGGCTGTCGACCTTTGTGGGCGGAAGAAAAATAAGCGAGTGGACGAAGTCCAGGAGAAATAGTAGGGGCCGGTTGCAGCCGGCCCCTAAATTCGCAAGTACTGGCTCCGCCCGTGACCGTTAATCCCACCGGGCTTCGCTGATACATTCTCATCTTATCATGCTCGTTGTATTCGCGCGAGGGTGATCTTGCGGCAATCCCTATAACCAGTTGTGCTAGCGCAGGCGGGTGAACGCACCAGCCGTCTTCCGTTCGCTTTTGTGCACGAGGAGCGCCAGGCAGTTCAAAAGGCCGCGGACGCGGCCTTTTTGTGGTGTCGAAACGCTAATCCGAATCTCTGCATTCGGAAATTACAGATGGCACTCTGTCTGCTTCGCTGCTGCGTTCGACGCGGTGCCCATGTCGGGCACGATGAAATCGCTTTAGCGGCGGACCTTGCGGGCATGCTTGGCCAGCGCCATGGTACGCAAGTCGATGGCGGCCTTGATCTTGTCGATCCTGCCGGGCTCGTTGGCTATGAAGGGGTTGCCGAGAAGGATGTCGCAGGCCTGCTCGGAGAAGCCTTTGAGCTTGGATAGATCGAGCCAGGAGAGGTCTCGGCAATGTCGTTCGACCTGGTCGTCGATTCTGCGGGCGAAGGGCCGCATCATGCCGGCGCGCGGCGTCGTGTAGCCGCCGAACGGCTGGGAGAGCTCGCGGTCGCACCAGAGGGCTTCACCGGTATCGAACACCGGTGCCGCGCGGAGCCATTCCCTGCTCTCGCTGTCGATGAGCACGCCGAAGTTGTTCCAGTGTCTATCGAAGTTCGCCATGAGGTAATCGATGACGAGCATCTTCTCCACGTCCATGCGCACATCGAGTCCGTGCGCGGCGCAGGTTAACACGTAGAAATCGTACAGCCCGAGGTCCGAGGGGCGTTTCGATGAGCAAAGCAGCGCATAGGCCGGGACGAACTCGGTTGCCTGGTCGGTCATGGGCTTGCAGCGGGAGGCCCACTTCATGAAGCCGCCGTCCTCGAGTTCGTAGGCGACGTAGTCGTCCTCGTCGAGCAGCCGCGAGCACAGCACGCTGGCGATCTTCTCGTTGAACGGTTCTTGGAACCTGCCGGAGGCGCGCCCCGATTTGACCAGCACCCGCTGTCCGCCCTCGATCGTCCAGCGCTTCGGCAGGTTGCCGTTCAGGGCCGCATCGGGCGAGGAGGCGAGGATGTCCGCGTTGCTTCTGATCTTCTCGATGAGGGAGGGGACCGATGAGGCGTCATGCGGAAGTAGCAGCTTGCCGAGTTCTTCGCTGAACTCGTTCTCGAAGCAGTTGACGTCGCGCCATGTGGAGACCGAGCCGGCGGGGCGGATCCAGTATTGGTCGGAGAGCGACGCTCCGAAACCGGAGGCCATGAGGGAAGCGGCCGACGGGAAGCCGACGGCGCGCAGCCGCTCGACGGCATCGGGGCGGAAGTCGGGGATGCCTCTGTTCTTGAACCAGATCGACAGCCTGTCCCGCGTGATATTGCCGTATGGGTCGACTGACATGTGCGGCGCATGGCTTGCATCGAAGATATGGGTTTTGCCGGTGACGGCCTGGCGGTCGTGGTTCCAGGTGAATTCGGCGACCTCGTGGTCGCGGCACATGAGGGTGAGCCGTGATAACTCTGGCGGTCTGACGTCCATCATCTGGCTCCGCTCCTTTCATCTGCCGGCAACGACGTGCTGCCATTTTACCGCATGGCCGCTACCCGCACGCAAACCTGCTCAAAGGCTGCGTATGCGGCTTTTTTGCGATGTTCGGACGCTCGTGCGAATCGGGCTATTTTGGTCTTTGGGCCATCCCTATTTTCGGGTTATAGGGGTATCTGACCTGCGGAAACGGCGTGTTGCCCTGACGCCGCCGCTTGCGAGGAAATCGGCGCTCAGGGGTGTTTTCTGCTTGCGGTGTGCGCTACAATCCCAATCGTTGCGAAAGCACCCTGCTCGCTTCGAGCGTTTCTAATTTCTCCCATCGGGCATGCGCCATGTCTCGATGCTCTATTTGTTTCCCCATTGTTGTGGTTATCGTCGCGAAGTTGCGGCGTTGTCCCCTGTGCCGTATGCGCTGGGGTTGTCTCATAGTGCGCGGATTGCGCTTAGGAGGGAAGAGAAATGCTCGTTTCACAGTTCACGAAAGAACGTGTTGGTGCGGCGTCGGCTGTCGCCGCTTCGCTGGAGTGTCGTTTCGGCACCTCCTATGCCGCTTCCGACATCGTTATGGCCGCCGGGGCCGATAGTGCCATCAGCGCGTTTATGGACGCGGTGCTCGAGCCTGAAGACGAAGTGATCGCGTTTGCGCCTTGCTGCCAGACATATCGTGCGATTGTCGAGGACCGAGGCGCTCGCCTGGTCGAGGTTCCGCTTGATGAGGAAACGATGCTGCCCGACTTTGTCGCGCTTGAGTGTGCGCTCACCCCGCGCACGAAGCTGGCCATTGTGGGCACGCCGAACGATCCGGACGCTATGGCGTATCCGGAAGCTGTCGCCGACGGCATCGCCGGTGCGCTGTTCCGCGCTCAGCGCGCGTTCGGCCATTCGATCATGCTGCTTGCCGATGAGGCTCATAGCGATATGGCGAACGATGGAGCGCAAAACCCTTGGTGGCCTGCTTTCTATCGCAACACCGCGGTGGTGCGCATGTCCGATGTGTCGGCTTCCGTTGCCGGGGAGCCTGCCGGCTATGTCGCGCTGACGCCGGGGATGGCCGATCACGGCGACGTTATCGCCGGCATCCGCCGCGCGTTTCGTGAAGCCAACGCCGCCTATGCGCCCGCCATGGCGCAACGCGTGACAGTTCTGCCCTCGGCCGCCGCATCCCCCGTTCCCTTCGCCGCTCGCTTCGCCTCGTAGCGCACAAGGTTGCGCTAGGGGCGGGAAACCCCTGACTCAAAGCCCGTGCGCTAGGGGCGGGAAGCCCCTGATGGTGTTAATCGCGGCTTCGAGGGCGTCGGGCTTGCAGCGAATACTGCTATGGCCGTCGCCTTCGACCCTTCCGTTCACTACTGGATAGCATCTTTCATTTAAGTTTGCGCGCGTTATTGTTTTAGGCCCAGTTAGTACAGTTAGCAATCGTTAGCTCCAGGGTGTTGGCAAGTTACCGAAGGTCCAATTGATAAACCAGCTACTTGTGGGTATGCTATGCGCCAATGGCCCTGGGAATGACCTCTGATTCAAGTCACCGGGGCTCATATTATCTATAGAAGTTTTCTTGGCTGACGAGCGAAGCAGCCATCAGACGAAATGCGCCTGCGCCAACGGTACGGGTATTCTTCCGTGGGTTGAACAGAGGTCGGAGGTGTGTTCATGCGGTGGTGAAGGGCGGTGGATACCTCTCGAAGCTTTCTCGATCGAAATGTGAAAGGTCCGAGAGGGTTATCGTCTACGCGGTTGTTCAGGGCTCATCAAAGAAGACCAAAGGCGGATGGCTCGTTTGCGTGTGGTTTAGGATTGCGTTACGAAGGGCAGGAGGAAGCAGAGGGTGCAATAAACTATATAACGGCTGAGACGGTTAACAGTATGCAGTTTCTGATTTACGGGCTTTTGGGCAGACTCCCGTCTAATACATTTCAATTAGTTTTGCCGCATCAAGTTCTTCACCATTGACCATAACGAGCAATCCGGCCGCTTCAAGACGGGATTTGCGCGATTTGAATAGTTCTGTGATCAATTTCTCTCGGTTGACGCCATAGTGAATTTCATCGTGGCACTTGCTGCATAACATCACGACGTTTGCAGAGCAGTCTATCTCGTATTCAAAGCGATTGCGGGATTTAAGCGGAATCAGATGGTGCGGCTCAAGATAGGGTTCTCCGTCCCGCAGGCGCAGGAACGTCTCGTGTGCCGTGGTATTAGCAGTGCCTATTTCGCATTTCCAACCACAGCGCATAAGGGATTCTTTTACGGTTAGCGCATCTCTCTTCTGGCGCTTGTCGGAAGAGAGGTACACATAGTTGCTAAGCCTATCTTTTGGCGTGTCAGGGGTCTCGACACTTTTGCGCGTCTGTTCGTCGATTTCAGATAGGTCTTGACTTAAGGCGTCTAGCAGCGGCTGATCTTCGTTGATGAGCGCCGTGGAACAGTTGTTTTTACCTGTATTCAATATGAGCTGCGCAACACGACCTCGCTGAAGCAAGTCTTTCTCTTGGGGAATGCATTCGACTGCGGCGATCTGTTTAAACTCCCAAGTCCAACCAATTTCGCAGATGAAAATAGCAAGCTGCTTGAACTTGATTCGTAGTTGCGGCTTTCTTGGCTTAGGGGTATTCCGCGTACGCTTAGGGTTGTAGTTCACTTTTTCGATATTAAATTTAGCCAGACATTTCTTTAAGATATCGGCTTCCTTCACGGCCGGACAGTCAATCGCTAAATATTTGCCAGTATTGTCGAGGTAGCTTTTGCAGTCGTAAGTCCCTACCAACAAGGCCCCCGCGAATCGCTTGTCCTTATTGCTCGTTATTTTGTCGCAAAGCTTATATAGGTAATTTAGCGTTATTTTTTTCGGCAGGCGGACAGCGAACTGATAGCCATGTGCGCCGCCGCTTTTGACAGATTTGACGGATATGGGTTGATTCTTGCTGCTGATTTCGACCCGCTCTAGAAGCGATGTTACTTGATTTTTCTGGTCGTCAAGGGCAACTTGACGGTCTGATTTCGTCTTTGTTTTATTGAGGCGATACGAAAATACCCAAGTATCGGACGATCGTCTTGGAGAGCAATCGTCACCTAGACTTTCTTCAAAATTTGACAGCATTGCTCCGAGAAAGTAAGCATCGATAAGCCTAAGCTCTGCTTTACCGTTGAAGGGGTTTTTGAGGTTTTTACCTAGCTGCAACTTGCACTCGTCCATTAGAGCTCCTAAATGATTGGCGTCTTCGGACCAGGATATGCGCAATGCCTCGAAGAATTGGTGCTCAGCATATCAAATTGCTGTGAAACTATAGACACCCAAGACAACCGTAGCGCATAATAATTCGTGCTATTTCGTGTTATATTCGGTTATTTACAGGAAGCGGTTCTTAGCATGCAAGACAAATTAGCGCGCATGGATGATGTCGCTACCTATTTCGATGTTACTCCAGAAACGATACGTAACTGGATTAGGACGCGCGACCTGCCTGCAACCAAGTTCGGTCGTCAATGGAGATTCGACTGGGACGCAATCAAGGCTTGGCAAGACAACCCATGCGTCACCTCCCACAAGAAGTCAACTTACAAAGATTACGTGTCTGCAGCATCCGCTCTCGACGGGAATCGCGATTTTAGAGCAGAGATTAACCGAGGTGGTATTCGCCTGATTAACGGCGACTGCCTGGTCTCGATGGAGGGGATTGCCGACGGGAGCGTCGATTTGCTTCTCACCGACCCGCCCTACAATCTTGGGCTCTTCATGCAGGAGCGCGCAACGAACCTTAAGCGCATGCGCGAGAACTATTTCGGAGCCGCCGGCTGGGACAACCTGTGCGCTGACGATTGGGCGGAGTCGATGGATGAGTTCTTCGGCGAAGCCGCACGCGTTGTTCGCAAGGGCGGGGCCCTCATCGTGTTCATGGCTGTTATCAAACTTGAGACTTTGATTGGGTTGGCCCAGAAGCACGGCTTCTACTACAAGACGACCGGCGCTTGGCACAAACTGAATCCCATGCCGCGAAACATGAACCTGCATTTCATCAACTCAACCGAATCGTGGGTCTATTTCGTAAACGGCGCCAAAACCGGAACGTTTAACAACGATGGCAAGGCCCTGCACGATTTCTTCGAAACCTCCGTCACACCAAAAAGCGAAAAGGAGTACGGAAAGCATCCGACTCAGAAACCCGTCGAGCTCATGGACTACTTCGTACGGACGCTCACAAACCCGGGGAATATTGTACTCGATCCTTTTATGGGCAGTGGGAGCTCGGGCGTTTCGGCAAAGGGCATGGGCCGTAAATTCATAGGCATAGAACTTGACGAGGACTACTTCGATATCGCTGTTCAGCGCATGGGGGTTAATAAATAAATGAAGCCTACTGTAATCGATCTTTTTGCAGGCGTCGGGGGTCTCTCCCTCGGTTTCGAAATGGCAGGGTTCGAGGTCGCATTGGCTAATGAGTACGACCCCTCTATCGCCGAGGCCTACAAGAAGAATCGCCCTAATACCAAGATGATTGTCGAGGACATCACCAAACTGCCTATCGAAGAGACCTTCGGGCCTTACCAAGGCAAAGTCACTGTGGTTATTGGTGGGCCGCCTTGTCAGGGTTTCTCCCAAAAGGGGATGCGCAAAAGCATCAATGACCCTAGGAACTTTCTCTTCCGCTACTACTTCGAGGTCGTTAAGAAGGTGAAGCCCGAGTACTTTGTCATTGAGAATGTCCCCAATCTGCTCACCACAGAGAATGGATATTTCAAAGATGAGATTGTCGAGCTATTTAGCGGCATAGGTTACGCGGTCAGCTGCGGCGTTCTCTGTGCTGCAGATTTCGGCGTTCCGCAAGACAGACGCCGCACGTGCATCATGGGCAAGCTTGGGGCTGGCAAGCCCGTCGAGCTTCCGGAACCAAATGGGGTGCACACGACCATTTGGGACGCCATCAGCGACTTGAGTTATTTCGAGTCCGGAGAAGGCGCCGAGGAGCAAAGCTATCGAAACGCGCCCCAGAGCGAGTATCAGAAGCTGCTTCGCGCTGGCTCTTCTGAGCTTTATAATCATATTGCGACGCGACACAGCAAAGTTACGCTCGAAAGGCTCAAGATGATCGCTCCCGAATGCGGCAAGGAGATGCTGCCGGAGGAGCATCATACGAAGTCGATTTATAGCGGCACTTGGTGTCGAATGAAGAAGGACGGCATCGCCAAGACGATAACCACGCGTTACGATACGCCCTCTTCAGGCGAATTCACCCATCCGTATCTCGATCGGGCTATCACGACTCGAGAGGCGGCTCGAATACAGTCTTTTCCCGATACCTTCCGCTTCTATGGAAGCAAGTCTTCGCAGATGAAGCAGGTTGGCAATGCCGTGCCGCCGCTTCTCGGCAAGGCGATTGCAGAGCGTATTTTAGACGACATGAAGAATGAGTAGATAGGTTTGAACGATGACTGCACCACTTCCCTTCGCCGAGCCGCCCGCGCTCGACGCCAGGCTTGTAACTAAAACCTCCCTGCCAAACCCTAGGGCGGCCATTGCCCTTCTGATCATGCTTTGGTTTCAAAACGGGAAACCTGGCTCCGTTGTTTATGGACGGCCAAGTGGTGCGTCGTCGGATGGCGGTATCATCGATGACGATGTAATCGATGCGGTCCAAAACTATGCGTCCAGGCACAATGAGCCCCTAGGCGTGGATGAAATTGCATCCCTCCTTAAGGGCAATCCTCTTCTCGAAAGTCAAATGGAATCACTGAATTCGGCATTCGAGCTGGTTTGGCGCCTTGGAACGTTTAGCTTTACCGACCCGACGCTGGCCCGAACTGCGGAACGAAAAGGCGGCATTAGGTACCAGAAGCAGGTTCGATACACCGCGAACCTCGATTTGCTCAGCATACTCTCAGAGCCTAATCCAGATTCATTTGCTGGCGTGTTGCTGAGTTGGATTGGCGCACCGATAGCCAGCGATGAGGTCCTCGAATCGCAGCTAATCCGAATGCTTGCGGTTTTCTCGAGTAGTGCTCTTTTCAAAACAAGCAAGGGCGATGAGGGCACGGTGTTTACGGTTTCAGGTGTATATGACGCGCTGCTTCATGGAAACGAGGCTGTTGATATCGTTGATCCTGACGAAGAAGTTCAGGGTACGACGCGAATTCTTAAACCTGCTATCTCCTCCGGGTTGTTCCCTGACCTGGCTATAAAGGGCAATGCGACAGCATTCGTTGAGGGGAAAGATAGGGGTGTACTCGCGGCCTATGCTGAACGAATGCACGTTAGCGACAAGGTCTCGAAAGTCAAGCCGAACATTGGGAAAAAGAGCATCGCGAAGAGCAAAGAAGCCCTAACCCCTGTGAGTGAACCCCACAACCTAATATTCTTCGGCGCGCCTGGCACCGGCAAGTCTCATCAGCTTAACCAACTGGCCAAGAGGTCTTTCTCCAAGGAGAACGTTTCGCGCGTTACCTTTTATCCTGATTACACGTACTCTCAGTTTGTCGGTTGCTACAAACCCTGCACAAACGAGAGCGGAGATATAACGTATGGCTATGTTGCCGGTCCCTTTCTCGATACGTACCTGAACGCCTGCACGCATCCTTACGAACAGTATGTCCTTATCATCGAAGAGATTAACCGCGCCAATCCTGCGGCTGTCTTCGGCGATGTCTTCCAGCTTCTGGATCGAAGCGTGGGCGGATGGAGCGAGTACAGCGTATCCGTGCCAGACGATATGAAGAAGCATATTGCAGAGCGTCTTAGTGACCTGAGCAAGGAAGAGCGAAGCTCCATCGAAGCCTATTACGACCCTGATATGGATTTCGGCGAATTCAGTAGGTCCGCCGAGAATGATTTAGCGTTACCGCCCAATATGTTCATCTGGGCAACCATGAACAGCGCTGACCAAGGCGTGTATCCCATGGACACGGCCTTTAAGCGTCGTTGGGACTTTCGTTACATCGGAATCGATGACGGCGAGGATGCCAAGGTGACTATCGAAGACGAAGAGAAGCGCTTGAGCGACGTTGTCGTTAGCTGGGGTACGGAAAAGGCATTCAAGACAAATTGGAATATCTTGCGTAAGGCTATCAACGACTTCCTCTCTAATGACGTTAAACTCAACGAAGATAAGCTTCTCGGCCCCTTTTTCGTGTCTCCTTCTTCTCTTGCTGACGCGCGTTTTGGTGCTGCGTTCAAGGATAAGGTATTGCTATATCTTTATGAGGACGCTTGCAAGACAAAACATCCGAAGGTTTTTGCTAGCGACTTGAATACTTACACTGCAGTCTGTGAAGCATTTGATGAGCGCGGAACCGATATCTTCGTTGATGGGTTCAAGTCATACTACAAAGGGAGGGCTATTGCGGTCAGCAAAGACAACGCTTCCCTTGAGGAGTAACGAGCCATGCGGAAGGCCTATGTACGCGAGCTGAAGCCGTACTCCATCGCAGGACTCGCTGGCGAGTTCGGCATGGATGTCGGTCGAACCCTGCATACAATCGAAGAATTGATGGTCCGTGGTATCGTGCGATATCGCACCGAAAAGTCTGCCAACGGTGCGGACTCCTCCGACGAGGAGGGTGCCAAAGATGACGAGCGTTATCAGTTCAACTTTGTTGGCATGGCTATGATCGGCGATCTAGTGGTTGTCGCATACCCGAAATATTTTCGAGATGGGATACCGTCACTCGATGCACTGCGACGGATTATGCGCGTTCTCAAGCGTGATGCCGGCAGGGCAAGCGTGGCTACACTAGCTGACGAGGGCGAGCGAACCGATGACAGGTTGCCGGTAATATTGGCGTTGTTGGAACTCTATGCCGAGTATGGAGTGTATTCGAACTTCGTCGAGGGGCGTGAGCTGAACGGCTCGGGTGCAATTGATTGGAACAGGACGATTGGAAATCATCTCCCCATCCTCGCTGATGGGCGTCCGGTCTATGTTGAATACGAGACGCGCAAGACGTTGCGTGATGAGTCCGATTTCATCACCCGACTGCATCGGGCGGTACTGACCGAGTGCTCGCAGAAGCTATTCGCCGCCCATGTCGATGACCTGCTCTCGCTAGACGAACTTGAGCTTTCCGATGCAGAGGTCGATGAGTTCGGTGATGCTGAGATGCTGAGGTGGCGTCTGGAGCGCGAGCGCGGGACGCAGTTCGTCGACTGGAAGATTGCTGTTCTTGACCTGCTGTGGCGCTACCTGCTGAACCGCGAGAGCTCGGCTGAACGCGACGAGATTTGCACTCTTGGAACTACGAGCTTCTTCCATTTGTGGGAGGAAGCCTGCAAGACGGCGTTCGGTGACGCGCTGAGCACGAAGCTCGGCGGGCTCAATTTTTCGCTCAAGGGCGAATGGGTTGAGCGCAAACGTGACACCTTGCTGGGTATCATCGAGTCCCCGAAATGGGAGCGGCGTCTGGACAACGCTTACATTGAGTGTGGTCCGGTGGCGACGCTTATACCTGACACCATTTCGTTTGCCGTTGATCGGGATGGATGTCGCGTTTTCTGCATCTACGACGCTAAGTACTACGTTCCCAGCTTGGGCGGCAAGATGGAGGGGCAGCCGGGGCTCGAGTCGGTGACGAAGCAATTTCTTTACCAGTCGGCATACAAGGGCTTTGTGCTCGACCACGAATTTGATTACGTAGTCAACGCGTTTTTGGTACCGACCGCAAGTGATGAGCTGCAAGAGCTAGCGCGGGTTTCGTTCCCGAAGGTCATGGGTGAAGTTGAGCCGCCGCTCAGTAACTACGTCCATATGTGGGCGTTGCCGGCCGACGAGGTGTTCGACGCTTACTTGCGGGGCGAGAAAATTGATGCTGGGGTCATGAGGGCGATTTGGGAGAACGGAGAATAATTGGCCGAGCTGAAAGACGATTTCGATTTTAATACGCTTGATCCTGATAGGTGGGAAAACCTCTGCTTTGCACTCCTTCATGCTAGGAACCCCCTTGTTCGTAGGGTCAATGGACATGGTGGGGATGAAGGAATCGATGCCTATGTAGGGCCGTTTGAGACGCCCGCAGTAATCTATCAGTTCAAGTACTTCAAGAATTCGTTCGGCAAAACTCAGGTTAGACAAGTTAAAAATTCTCTTGATACCGTTCTTGCCAAGCGGTGCGGCTTTAAGTGGATTCTGATGTGCTCGAAGGATCCGACGCCGGAAGCGATGAGGGTGCTTGATGGACTAAGAGACGAGCATTCGGATATTGACATCGAATATCACTTCGTCTCTGAAATCGCGGCCATGCTTGTCGAGTGTCCGAAGGTTCGCAAGGAGTTTTACCCGAACACACAGGATCAGCTTGAAGCGATTTCGCTGCAAGCCGGCAACAGGCCGATTGACATGATTCGTAACGGGATGAAACGCCTTAACAATGTTGTCTGCGATGATAGGTTTCAGGCAACCGTTATTACAGACGGTAACGCTACAACTATGGTCTATACCGCTAAGCCTGGCGTAACCGAAGAGATACCCCTATTCAACGTGAGGGCAAAGAGCAAGGTAGGGTTTGCCGCGCTCATGGCTTTGCAACGTGAAGGAAAGCCGTTCACGCTTTCGTCTAATGATATCGAGCTTGAACCGCTTATTTCCCTCCCTGATGACGAGGGCAAGTACGTTTCCGTTTCTGCGTTTTCAACACCCGATAAGCATCCCAGCACTCTGCTTCTCTATGCAGGTGATGCCAATAATGGCGCACCCTTCCTCTATGTGACCCTAAAGACGGTGAGGCTTGGAACTGAGGTTGGAGTCAGGTCAAATGCCGATCAGAAAGAATGTCCGATCATAATTGAGCTTGAGTACCCGGTTTCGATTGATATCGAAGCTGCAACGGCTCCGAATCTTCGCGTTGATTTCACGCCTAGGTACGAAGGGCATACGGTCAAGACCGCTCTTAAGGGCGCACGATTTCTTGCCGAACTTGCAGAGAGCAGACGTCTTAGCGTCTGTAGCCCCTATGGTGACCCGGAAGATGCTTCGTATTGCGCGGTAACAGATTTAGATGCTGATGATACATGGGAGAGGCAGGCTACCTTCTTTGAAGCGCTTCTGCGGGTCTGCCAGTTCTTTGGCATAAACCCAACTATAGACAGCTCCTGTCGAACTGAGGAGTTCTTTGACGGACTTGCGTACTTCACCAGAAAGCTCGAAATGAAGGATCGCAGCTGGTCGGGTACGTTATCCTTTACATTGGTTGATTATAAGAAAGATATTATGCGCCCGTCTGGCAACGAGTGCGCTTTTGTCATCGATGAGACCCCATTTCTGGACATATGCGGCATCCACTGCGAGGCACGCGTTCGCTATGTGTCGAAGGGTAAGTTGAAGAGCAAGGAGAAAGCCGGTGCTCTTATTTGCGAAATCGTTGGCGAGCACACCATCTATATGGACAAGGTTCTTCCTTAGTGACCTCTGTAGCTTCTTGCTTTTGTGGCACTCATACTCAAAACCATAAGGTTTTGGATGTGGGCGTTCTTGTTTGCCTGCCCGAGCAAGAAAGGATGGAGCCGACTTGGACTGCAGTTAATGACGTGGAGACGATGGATGGAGAGCAGCTGGGGCGGTAAGGAAATGCGGTAGTTTTCCGTCAAAGACACCTTGACCACACCAATGTGCCCGATTTGCCGCAACGCTTCATGCGTCTTAGGGTATGGGCTATCTGAAGGAGCCACAGCATCTGCCTAAAACGATCCGACCCTTTCTAAGGGTTTAAGGTATTGTTGGGCCAGTGAAACGTGCCCCCCTCTTGTCGACGAGGGTTTGATGAAAAGCAGGAGGGCCCGCACTTGAGCTCCGGGATTCTGGGCGTTATTTTGCCGGCGGGGTCACGAGCTCGCTTTCGCGGTATCCATCCCTGCTTTTGGTGCCGTTCCCCCATTCATGTTCGCGCGTCTAGTCGAATCGTGCCGCTTCGCCTTCCCCTTTATGCAGCGCATCTTTGGGGTCGACGTTGCGCAGCAGGCTGGGGTCCTCGAATAGGCGAGTGCAGATCATGTCCGAGCGGTTCATTTCGCCGCTGTCTTCGCCGATGACGTTTTTGTAGAACCGCATCAGGAACGAGTCGTCGGGGAAGATCTTCGCCGCTGCGTTGCGGTACTGCGCGCGCACCAGCGCGTCGCGGAAGTAGCGCGCGTGCTTGGCGAAGGGGTCGTTCGCCACCTGAAACCCCAGGTTGTTCAGGTACAACTCCGAGAACACGGCGACGGTGCGGGTGTTCCCCTCGTAAAACGGATGGATTTGCCAGAGGAACGCGATGGTTTGGCAGAAGCGCTGCAGCTCTTCGTCGATGAACGTCGTGTATGCCGCGGCGGCCTCGTTCGCGAATGCGCCGCGAAGGGACATCTCGTAGGTCAGCGGGTCGGCGTACAGCACGCTGTCGCCGTTGAGGATCTCCTCCTGCTTGATCAGGCGCTCGCTTTTGAACTGGCCGGGGTGGTATA
>ERZ1034913.312-NODE-312-length-42187-cov-8.579892_pt1 | contig 42187 bp, 31 predicted proteins | sample MGYA00520697_ERZ1034913 | MGnify/ENA primary metagenome ERZ1034913 (study PRJEB33766, sample SAMN09781786) | gut metagenome | biome: gut microbiome | host: Homo sapiens | place: Madagascar | study: EMG produced TPA metagenomics assembly of the PRJNA485056 data set...
GTTCCGGCCCCTCCTTGGCGAACACGGCAGCGTCGTTGGACACCTGCATGGGAGCGGTATCGATGATCACATAATCATAGACCCCCGCAACATGTTCGATCAGAGCCTTCATCGCGCGGGAATTGAGCAAAATGCTGGGATTCATGGTCTGCTTCCCGGCGGGCAGCACGTGGAAGTTCGGCTTCCAGTACCGCTGAATCGCATCATGCGATGATACGCCGTTGGTGATCAGATGGGTCAAGCCCACCGTACCCTCAATGCCGAGGGTCTTGCTCACCGAGGGGTTGCGCACATCGGCGTCGATCAGCAGTACCTTGCTGCCGTTTTCGGCAAATGCAGTCGCCAGATTCACGCTCAGCGTGGTCTTGCCTTCGGACGGTCCGGCGGAGGCCACCACGATCACATTGGACATCGGCTCATCGGGCAACACGAACATCATATTGGTGCGCAGACGCCGAATCTCCTCCGCTTCGCGGGAAGCCGGGCGGGAGATGATCACCGGCGCCGTGCCCGTATAGGCTTCGCTGCGGCTCAGCGAGCCCAGCACGGGGGAATCGATCACGGCGGTGACATCGGAGTCGCGACGAACGCGAGTATCCATCACATCCTTGACCAAGGCCACCATGACGCCGAGAACAATGCCGGCCACAAGGCCTATCGCGATATTCAGCTTGACCTTGGGCGAGCTGGGTGAGGCCGGAGCATAGGCCTGCTGCACCACGGTCAGGCTGACCGGGGAGATGATCTTGTCGCCCTCATCGCTGTATATCGTGGAAGTGACCTGCTTGCGCAGATTCTCGGCAACCGAATTCGCGATGTTCGAGGCCTGCTTCGGATCCGGATCATTGACCGAAATGTCCACCAGCATCGTGCTATTCGGGTTGGAGGCGGTAACGTTCGCGGCCAGTTCCTTCACCGTGGTGTGCAGCCCAAGATCGTCGATGACCGGCTGCAGCACGGACTCGGTCTTCACCAACTGCGGATACGTCTGAATCTGGCTGTTGATGTAATCGGCGCCGGAATTCAACTCTCCCGCGCTGTTGAAGGTGCTCGGGGCACCCGCCGTACCCGCCGAACTGCGATAGGTGGCCAACAGCTCGGAAGTCGCGGTGTACTGCGGTGTACGGGTGAAGGTGTATGCGCAAACCGCAGCCACCACCACGATCAACGTGACCACCGCGGTGATCACATGCTTGCGCACCGCATTGAACAGGTCAAGAATGGTGATCCCGTTACCGTCCTGCGGTTGTTCGACTTTATCCATGACCATACTCCGTTCTTCCGTATCCTCGGTTCAACCCTAATGTAGGGGGTACCCGTTCAATCGACCACAGGGGTCTGTCTGAGGACCATTGCATTATCGCCGGCCGCCGGGCTGGCCAGCACATGCACCGTGGTCTCGAAGCGCTCCCCCGGGCGCAGGGTCACGGTCTTCATACCCACCGTCAGATTCCCATGCATGGCGAGCTGGTCGAAATCCCGGGTCCAATCCACGATGCGTCCCCCATCGGGGGCATAGACGTACAACACCGTCTCGATCTCCCCCGTGCGGGGCTTGCCGTTGTGATCATACCCGCGCAAGAGGTCCGGGGCGGCATTCACGCTGGCGGCATCGGCCGTGTTCGTCAATGAGATGTGGATGGTGTATTGCTTGGCGCCATTGGGATAGGTCTTGTCATAGGTGCTGGTGACCTCGCGTTTCAGATACCAGTCCATCTTGCCCATTGTGGCGTCGTTGAAATACACGCCCGTCACCGGATGGGAGGGGCCCGAATGCGATTCTCCGGCGATGGGTGTGCCCGAGATGCGCTTCTGCTCACGTTCATGGGCGCTCCACACATACAGGTGTCCATCGGACGCGGACTTCTGGAACGTCCGCATCAGCTGTTGGGTTTTGCCATCCATGCCGTTGAGCACATGGGTGAAGATCTCGCCGGCGGCCATCGTGAAGAAACTGGTCTGCGCGGCCTGCGTATCGGTGTCGATGTAGATCTGGTTCAGAATCCGCTGCTCGGCGTTCCCGCCATCCATCACCGTGCCGTCGGACAACGTCACCGGACCGGCGATCTCCAACAGACGCTGCAGGAACACCGGGTCCACGCTGATCACGCCATCCACGTCGCCATGACCGGAGCGTTGCCAGATCCGGCGCGCGATATCGGCGACGCGCGGGAAGTCGGGGGTGAAGTTGATATCCGGGGCATCCGTGGCCATCTTGGTGGAGAACAGGGTACGCTCATCCGCTGTAAGCACGCTCATCGCCTCGTCCTGGCTGAACAGGCCGTCACGCGGCGGATCGGCGAACGTCCCCATGCTGATGGCGCCGTCCTCGACCGTCAGCGTGCTCCATGCGGTGGGAATGCCTCCCGTGGCGCGCAATTCGGCGTTGTTCTGCGCCAGCACCAGATAGGTTCTCGGCCCGTTGCGGCCGTCCGTGCTGCCCTGCACGTCGAGCATGCCGGGCAGCACGTCCGCCAGACGGCTGGCCACATCCGTCAGCTTGGCGAGTTCCCCGAACTTGTCGCGCCCCTGCCGCACGGCCTCGGTGATCTGGGGGATATGCGTGCCGCCGATCTTGTTCATGTTGACGCTGGCATCCGCCACCACCTCATTGGCGGCGGCGAGATCGGACGATGCACCGGCCATATCCCCCAGATGAATCACGCCGTCCTTGATGCCTATGCCGTCAAGGCCCAGAGCCTGCACCGATTTTTCCAACTTCGGCAACGCATTGTTCGACACATCCTCCAGGATATGCACCATGTCCCGCACGGCCTTCACATCGGAGCCGTAGTATGGCACGAACGCGGCAAGCCGCCACACCGGCTGCTTTGTCTGCGCGTAGGCGGCATCGATGCGGCGGGAGCAATCCTCGATGCTAGCCCGCGCCTTGCCGGTGTCTCCCGCCTCGATGTGCGTCTGCGCGCGGCCGGCGGCCTGCACCGCCGACTCCACCTCGCGCTTCACCTGCACCGCGGAAAAACCGAACCACACCGTGAGCGCGGCGACCACCGCCAGCAGCACCCCGAAGGCGAGTAGCGCCGCCCGAATGCGCTTCCGGCGCTTGACGCGCCTGATATGGTCCCGGCTCATGCGACGGCGATGCCTCCGTCGCTCCGCCGCACGGGCATCCTCCGCAAGCACCTCAGGATCAACATACGGCCGCACTACTTCGCTGCCGTCCATATCCGAATGCTTGAGCGGAGGGACTGGTGGCGGAGTCATTCCTGACAGGTTCGAATCGGACATGGCTTAATGATATACCGACGTGTTTCCCGGCGAACCCGAACAGGGCCGGAGGCGATGGAGGCGGGTTCGCCGGTCGGCGGACAAGCCGATCAGTACGCTCCTTTATGGCTCAGCACGGCGCCGACCGTGCGGAAGAGGATCACGATATCTCCCATGATCGACCAGTCCTGCACGTAGGCCACATCAAGGGCCTCGCTTTCCTCGGCGGACAGATCGGAGCGGCCGGACACCTGCCACGGGCCGGTGATGCCTGGCTTGACCAGCATACGGGTGGCATACAGCTTGTTGTACCGCTCATACTCCTCCGGCAGCGGCGGGCGCGGACCCACCACGGACATATCACCCATCCACACATTGAGGAACTGCGGCAGCTCGTCGATGGAGAACCGACGGATGAAATGCCCAACCTTGGTGATGCGCGGATCGTCCTTCATCTTGAAGATGAAACGATCGGTCTGCCCGGTCTTCTCAGCGAGCTCCTTCTTCAGCGCGTCGGCATTGACCACCATCGAACGGAACTTGATCATCTTGAATGTCTTGCCGCGCAGACCGATGCGGGTCTGCCTGTAGAACACCGGGCCACCGTCGGTGAGCTTGATGGCGATGGCCACGGGGATGGTGATGATCAGCGAACAGATGATCGCCAAGGTGGAGATCACCAGATCGAACACGCGCTTGACCAGACGACGGCCCGCCGTGTATTGGGGCATACACTGCGTGATGATCGTCGTGCCCTGGATGGAACGGACATGAATCTCATGGTTCGAGGGGTCGGCGGCCGAGGCGGTCATGGCCATCTCCAGACCAAGCGACTCCATGCGCGAGGAGAAGATGTCGTAGTTGTCCGAGTATCGACGCAGCTCGTCGGTCACCATCACGGTCTGCGCGTCCATGCCGACGATGCGCCTGCCGAGGCTGTAATCGTCATATTCGAGCACAGGCAGCGGCCAGCCCCAGTTGTCGTCGATCTGCCGCCGCATCGCCTCGTCGTCGCGATCCGGTTCGATCAGGTTGGTCTCCGGATTGAGCCGGATCGGACACACCGCCACCGGACGGTAGTTCAGCTGCTGACGGCGGGACAGGAACTGCAGCATACGTCCGATGCCGTGCGGCGACCCCACGATCACCGTGCCGTAGGCATATTCGCCTTTGCGGCGGTTCCGCACGATGAGCGCGCGGCTGACGACACGTTCCGCCATGGTGAGCAGCAATCCGGACAGCATCATCAGGCATGCCGATGTAAGCGTTATCTTGAAGTCGAGCAGGTAATCGAACGCGCACTGGATGGTCCAGCACACGACCGCGCCCTGCACCAACAGTGCGTTGACCTGATACCCGTCGCCCATGACATGCCGATGATAGATGCCGACGGTACGCAACGACCAGACCCAGAAGCACGCAAGGACGATCAGGTACGGGATGGCGCCGAAGTCGAATCCGAACCGGAGCGAGTACAGCTGCTGGGTCTCATGCCGCACGTTCAGCACCGTGGCGCCGGCGATCATGAACATTGCCGCATCGCACAACGTCAGCGCGAGATTGAAGCAGAACCGCCAATGCAGCGCTGGGAGAACTGCCCCCCCCCGGCAACACCCGCAAGCCGCTCATCAGTGCCATCAGCGGATGCCGCACGATCGTCCATACGCGCGGACGACGCGCCTTTCCCCGCGATGCTGTCATCCTGCGACACCAACTGAACACCTCTCTCTCCTCCCGGCCCGATGGCCGCGACCCCGCGTCCATCCCCGGAATCGTCACACCGAATCGCTTGTACTCTGATACGCATCATAGCAAAGAAACCCCCCCCCCCCCGTCGTCATAACACACATGGCGGGCGTCACGACGGCCGCCGCGCGCGAATCCTTGCGACCTTCGGACCACCCTCGGGTATATCGTATTGGGGTTGATTTCGGGAGTCTGACCGGCCAAACACCCGAGGCGAGGGCCGCCGTCGGGGTCATCGGGCCGGGCTAACGGAAGTGGGGTGTGCGCGTGGCCGGAGCAAACGGAATCAGGAACCGTCGCGGCAAACTGCAACGGGTGCTGAGCCAGGAAGAATCATACGTCGACAACAGGCTGAGCCATGCCGCGTTCATCTCGATCGCGATCCTGACCTTCATCACGTTCGTCGGCAACTTCACGCAGCTGCAATTGAGCTCGGCGCTGCCGGTCATCGTCTCGGAATTCCATATCTCCGTGACCACCGGCCAATGGCTGACCTCCGTGTTCCAGCTGGTCATGGGCGTCATGGTGCCGTTGACCGCGTTCCTCACCCGCCGCTTCTCCACCCGTCAGATCGTGGTCTGTTCGATGGCGGTGTTCACCATCGGCTCGCTGTTGTCCTGGCTGGGACCGACGTTCGCGGTCGTGCTGCTCGGACGGGTGCTGGAGGCCGCCGGCACAGGCGTGATGTGGCCGGTGCTTCAAATCACCGTCTTCTCGATCTACCCGCTCTCCCGCCGCGGGTTCGCCATGGGCACCGTGGGCATGGCCATGAGCGTGGCCCCGGCGATCGGCCCCACGCTGGGCGGCTGGCAGACCGACGCCAATGGCTGGCGGTCGATCTTCCTCACCATGACCATCATCGGCGTGATCTCGCTGCTGGCGGCCATGTTCGGACTGCACAATTTCGGCTCCCACGACCCTTCGGCCCGCGCGGACCTCTTCTCGGCCTGCCTGTCGGTCATCGGCTTCGGCGGGCTCATGTTCGGATTCACCAACTCGCAGGCCTACGGATTCGCCGCCCCGGTGACATGGGGGCCCATGACCGTGGGTCTGATCGGCATCGCATGGTTCGTCCTGCGCAACCTCCGTGCCGGCAGACGCTATCGGGCGGCCGCGGGCGGCGACGGATCGCCGCGCCCCCAGCCGCCACTGCTGGATCTGGACGTGCTCAGGAACCGTTCGTTCACCATCGGCACCATCACGGCGTCACTGGCGTTCTTCGCCTTCAGTTCGATCCTGGTCATCATGCCGCTCTATATCCAGACCGACCGCGGCTATTCGGCCACGATGAGCGGTCTGATCATGCTGCCGGGGGCCATCGGCCAATGCGTCTCCCAATTCTTCGGCGGACGCACGATGGACCGCTTCGGAGCGCGGCCGGTGGCCTTGTTCGGCTCTATCGTGCTGGCCCTCGGCACCCTGGGCATGTCGCTGGTGTCGATGGACACGTGGATCTGGTGGGTGTCGATCTGCCAGTTCATCCGTCAGATCGGCATGGGCTTCCTGCTGATGCCGATCACCACATGGTCGCTGAATTGTCTGGACGGACCGGACGAGGTGTCTGCCGGTTCATCGGTGACGAACACCGCCCGTCAGATCGCCGGCGCGGTGGGCGCCCCCGTGATGGTGATCCTGATGGAGACGTTCGCCGCCCTGCACGAGCGGGACGGCGTCTCCGCCGTCGCCGCCTCGGTCTTCGGCATCCAGTGGGCGCTGCGCATCTCCACGCTCCTGTGCGTGGCGATGGTGCTGATGGTGCTCTTCGGCGTGAAGGGCGACGGCGCCGGACGCACGAGAGACATCATCTCGCTGCGGACGCTGCGCGAACGCCGCCGCGACAGGGTCCGCTGACCGTTTACGCCTTGCCCATCAGCGTCAGCACGATCAGCAGCACGTTCAGCGCCACGATCAACGCCACCACGATCATGAAGATCACGTGTTTGACCGTCCCGTCGACCCATTCGCCCATAAGCTCCTTGGTGTGCGTATAACGCATCAGCGGAATCACGGCGAACGGAATACCAATCGACAGCACCACCTGGCCGATGACCAGCGCCTGAGTGGGGTCTTTGGCGAACCACAGCACGATTAGCGCGGGCACCAGCGTGACCACGCGGCACGCCCACATCGGGACGTTGACATGCAGAAGACCACGCATGATCTCGGAACCGGCATACGTGCCGACCGACGTGGAACTCAACGACGAGGCCAGCAGGCCGATGGAGAATATCGTGCCGATCACCGGGCCAAGCACCTGCGTGATCGCCCGTTGCGCGCCGTCTATGGAATCCGTGCCGGACATGCCGTGCAACGAGTTCGCGGCAAGCACCAGCATCGCCAGATTCACCGTGCCGGCCAGCAGCAGCGCCCACGTCACATCGATCTTCGAACCTTTGAGCTGCATGGCGATCGACGGCTTATCGCTGTGCGTGTAGTAATGGTCGTTGACCAACGTGGAATGCAGGTAGATGGCATGCGGCATCACGGTGGCGCCCAGAATCGAGGCAGCCATCAGCACCGAATCGGTGCCTTGGAAGCGTGGGATCAGGCCCCGCACCACCGCTGCGGGATCCGGCGGGGCCACGAACAGGCCCGCGATGAACCCGAAGGTGATGACCAGCAGCAACACGATGATGATCCGTTCGAACGTGGTCTGCGTCCTGCCGCCCTGGAACCACAGCATCACCGTGGAGGCCGCGCCGATCACCAGGCCGCCGACGAACAACGGCAGGCCAAACAGCAGATTAAGGGCGATAGCGCCGCCGATCACCTCGGCCAGATCCGTGGCGATGGCGATGACCTCCGCCTGCATGAAAAACATGAACCGTCCCGCGTTGCCCATACGCTCCCCCAGCAGTTCCGGCAGGCTCTTGCCGGTGACGATGCCGAGCTTCGCCGACTGGTATTGAATCAGCACGCTCATCGCGTTCGCCAGCACCAGCACCCATACCAGCAGGTAGCCGTATCGTGCGCCGGACGTGATGTTCGCCGCCACATTGCCCGGATCGACATAGGCGACCGCAGCCACGAACGCCGGTCCCAAGATGCTGGCGAGCGCATGCTCGTGATGCTGGCGCCCGGACGCTTCCTCGGCATGGCTGCGTTCGATGTCGATCTCTGAATCGGTTTTGTCATCGATCATCTGACGATGCTCTTTCATTCCCTCATTCCTCTCATGCGCCCGACCCCTGGGCGCTACTCGATCCGCCTAATGGTATACACCGCGTTTGTAACAGACCGTCGAATTTCCCGCCACACGACTCCCCCGCTGGGCGGACTGCGGCATTTGTCGTCATACGAGCGATGGGCTCTATTCCGCCCCTCACTGACTGGGGATCTGTTGCGCGGGGCATGCGCGCAGCACGGCGAGCATCGAACGCTTCTCGCTGGTGGTGACGGTCAGACCGTAATGCCGTTTGACGCCGATCTGCCGCGCGACGTATTCGCAACGATACTCGCCGTTGGTGGGAAGCCAGTAAGCGGCGGAGGCGGATCCCTTGTCCTGGTTGGCGGGGCCATCCACGGCGAGTAGATTGTAAGGGTCGTTGCCGAAGCGGTAGCGCTGGGCGGTGGTCCAGTCCCTGGCACCGGATTGCCAGGCGTTTGCGAGCGCCACGACGTGGTCGATCTGCACGGCGGCGCTGGTGTTTCGGCCGCGCACGAACAGGATGGTCTTCCCGGTGTAGGGGTCGGCGAGCGTACCCGAGGAGACTTGGCAGCGCTTGGCTGCGCTGAATATGACATCAGTCAGGTCGCGGGCGAGCACATCGTCGCGCACGTCACAGCCGTCGCCATCATCGTCGGTGGCGCGGAATCCGAAGGAGTCGCGGTCGTAGCCGGTGGAGTCGGGCCGGTCGTCGACCTGCAGCCCGTTCAGCGCGTCCGCCGCCGGGCCGGAGGCAATGTATTCGCCGGTAATCTCGCCGATGGAGGGGCTGATTTTGGGCAACGCCAGACCGATGACGACGCCGAGCAGGGCGGCGATCACCACCAGTATCATAAGACGTTCCAGCGGGGATGATCCGCGGAATCGGCGTTTGCGAAAATGCGTGCGCACGGTCAATCGGCCTGTCGTTGGTTCTGCGGTCAGTCTCGTGGGCTGCGCGGTGGTACCGTCGTCAGCTTACCGTCGTCGGCTCAGACGCGCGGCATAAGCCCGGACTCACGCCGCGTACCTTTCTCCCCGCCGGATCAGGCGTAGGAGAACGTGCGAGGATCGTGCCCCGCGCGTTCCGGACCGTCGAGCGCGTCGATGGCGGCATGTTCATCGAGCGTGAGCGCGAAGCCGAACAGGTCGAGGTTCTGCCGCTGACGTTCGGAGTGCACCGACTTGGGGATGATGATCGTGCCGTTTTCGATGTGCCAGCGCAGGATCACCTGGGCAGGCGACACCTCGTGCGCCTCGGCGATTCGCGCGATCGTGCCGTTGCCGGCCTTCAGATCGGCGCCGCGAGCCATCGGGGAGTATGCTTCGACCGCGATGCCGTGCTCCTTGCAGAATGCGACGACTTCGCGCTGCTGCCAGGTCGGGTGCAGCTCGATCTGGTTGACCGCCGGCCATTCGCCTGTCTCCTCGTACAGACGGGTCAGATGCTCCGGCAGGAAGTTGCACACGCCCAGCGTCTTCACACGGCCTTCGTCGCGCAGCTTGGTGAACGCCTTCCAGGTCGCTCCGGAACGCCAATTGAACGGAGTCGGCCAATGAATCATGTACATGTCGACGTATTCCAGCTGCAACAGTCCCAGCTGTCGGTCGAAGGCTGCAAGTGCCATGTCGTACCCCTGCTCGGAGTCGCGCAGCTTGGTCGTGACCCACAGATGACTGCGCTTGCGCCCCTTGTTGAAGCCGGTTTCGGCGAGGGCGCGGCCGACGCCGCCCTCGTTGTTGTAGCCCGCGGCTCCGTCGATATGCCGGTATCCCGCCGCCAACGCCGATTTGACCACGGGAGCGACATCATCGTTCTCGATTCGCAGCAGCCCCAACCCGATTTGCGGAATCACGTTGCCGTCATTGAGTTTGATTCCCGGCACGCTCGCAGCAGCCGCCGCAACGGCGAGATCGCTGGTTCCCAGCATGGTCGTCTCCTTGTCTTCACACTACATCCGGTTCGGAGCATATGCCATGGCGATATGCCGAGCCTCCCTACACCAGTATGCCATCATATCGGATGACCGGCATACGATTCGCGATTGGCGGCATCGGTGCAGGGGCCGGCAGACAATGCCGCCGGCCCCTGCACCGATCGATCAGCCGTCATAGCGGCCATCCGGCCACCAACCCGTCAACAACGCCGCCGGCCGATGAGTACCATGCCGCCAGCGATGGCCAGCAGCACGACCAGTCCGCTGACCGCGACGCGCCCGTGGCGGACAGGCCATGCTGGTTCTGCCGGCCACCATGCTGGCCGTGCGGCGCTTCCGTCTTGTCGTCATCCGACTCGCTGGGCTCAGTCGGCTCGGCATCACTTGGCTCGGTTGACTTACCCGGCTCCGTCGGCTCCGTCGGCCCTTCCTTGGCCTTCACGGTGACCGTGCGCTCGGCGGTGGCCGTGTTGCCGGCCTTGTCCGAAACCGTGTACGTCAGCACGTACTCTCCCGGTTTCGCCGCGTCCACCGAACCGGACACCTTGACGGCATCGGTCACGTCACCATCCACATCGTCCGTGGCCGACACGCCGGCCAACGGCTCGAATTCGGAATCCTGTTCCACCGTCACGTCATCCACGCCGGAGAGCACCAGCGCGATCGTGTCGGCGGGCGGAACCGGCTTCTTTTGATACAACGGAGTATCAAGACGAGCAATGATACACCGCTATACCAGAACATGCCAACGCGCAAGACAGAGGAACACCACCTACCAGGGAACGACGTCGCCAGGGAACGCCGCCGCCATCAGCTGCGACACGCCCGAAGTGCGCAGCACAACCGCCATATGCAGTCGTGACGAACCGCGCAATTCCTCCGATCCGCAATAACCAGCCTCGCAATTGTGCCACCACTCCGGGCGTGTCGCGACAAATCAGACCCGACGCGCACCACGGTTCTACGCAAGACTCATGGCCGAAGCATCCCTCGACCACCCCAGCCGGCCTCCGACCGACAACCCCCGCCAGCGCCCACCAGGCCGCCGTCATGTCGATTGTCAGCGCGCGATACCCCCGGCAAAAGTCCCACCCAAGGCCAGTGAAACGGGACTTTCGCTGGACGGAGCACATGCCGCCACCGACCTCAAATAGGGAAACGCGGCGTTATATCTACAATCGCGCTCTCAAAACTCACAGGGCCAAATTCACCAAAAAAGGCCTGTATCTGCGAGTTTTGAGAGCGTGGTTCCCGTAATCCCCGAGATTCACCGCGTGCTGTCGCGCACAATCACGTTGCAATCGGTCATCAACAACTCGGGCTTAGCGATCTCACCGCGGATGCGCCCGAGAATCCGCTCGACGGCGGTAGGCGCGGTCCACTCCAGACGCGAATCCATGGTGGTGAGCGGAATCTGCAGGTATTGCGACTCCTCGATGTTGTCGAACCCGATCACCTGAACCTGCCGCGGAATCTCGATGCCGTTCGCGCGCATCACGGTCAACGCGCCGATGGCCAGCTGGTCGTTCAGGCCGATGACGCCGTCGAACGGCACGCCCTTGTCGATGAGCTCCTGCGTGGCATGGGCGCCCGCGCCAATCGTCCATTCCTGCTCGACATTGCCGACCAGCCGCGCGTCCAGCGTCATGCCGCGTCGCCGGCATTCTTCGATGATGCCGCGCAAACGCAGCTGCGCGTTGCCTTCCACCGCGCCAAGCAGCTTCGCCTCGTCATATGCACCACGTCCGCCGACCACCGCCAGCGACTTCACGCCGCAGTCGAACATGTATCCGGCGGCCGATGCCGCCGCCTGCACGTCGTTGGGCGTCACATGATCGGCCTTGCCCCACGTGGTTCGCGCGCCGACCACCACCAGCGGGAAATCGACCTCCAGGTCCTCCGGGTTGATGTCCTCGACTTCGCTCATCGACAGAATCATGCCGTCCGACACCGTGGTGTTGAAGTTGCGCAACAGCTCGCGGGCGCCCGTCGCCGACCCTTCCGCGTATGTGGTGACGTACACGAGGTACCCGCGCTGCCGGGCGGCGTCGATCACGCGGTTCGCGAGCTCGGACAGGTACGGCGCGGTCAGCGTCGGCACAGCGAGCGTGATGAAGCCGGTGCGGTCCCGGTTGAGGTTGCGCGCGGCGACGTTGACCCGGTATCCGGTCTGCTCGATGACGGCTTCGACTTTGGCGCGGGTGGCGTCGGTCATGCGTCCGGTGCCGTTGATGACATTGGATGCCGTTTTCAGCGACACGCCGGCCGCGGTGGCGACGTCGCGCAACGTGACGCGCCGACGTGCGACCGTCATCGGCGAGCCTGGCAGGTTCTGCGCGATCTCGCTCTTGCCGGTCTTGCCGTTTTCGGTCTTGCCCATCGCGTCAACCTTACTCGTAGAGGAAACTCCCCCTATGGTAATCGTCTTCGCCGAAGTTGTCATACGGGCCTCCTTACCGCATGTCTGCTACGGTTTTGTCGTCTTCGCGACATCGTTGCCATCCGATGACGTGTTCGCCACCACACATGTCGCCGCTGTTCATGACCACGCCAGGCTGCTCATCGATACCGTCACCGGTCTGATGAGCGGCATGCCATCCGTCCCGTTCGTCGAATTCGAGTCTGGCGAACCGGATTTCGCGCTTGTTGCCGGTGCGGATGCGCTCACCCGTGTACCGGTCCACGCCGCGCGGGCGCATGGCGTCCGGCAGAAAGCAGTGGTAGGCGATGACCCATTCGTCGGTGCCGGGGACCTGAAGTATGCAGTGATGCCCGGTGCCGAGTATGCCGAGGCGTTCGTTGGCGACCAGGATTTCGCCGCGATAGGTCCACTGCGAACCGTCGCCTTCCATGGTCGACGCGGCCGCATAGGCGACTCGATAGTCGGGGTCGTTGGCGTCGCCAATCGAGTACGTGAGATAGTACGTCCACGTTCCGGCATGCTCTCTCACGTTCAGATATGCGGCCTCCCGGATGTCGGGCGCGGCTTCGGGGATGATGTGCAGCATGTCGTCGGACAGGCGGGAGTAGCGCGCCCGGTTCTGCCCCAGGCTAGGTACCATCGGCCGGCCTGCGGGTCGCGGAACGCCGCGGGATCGATGCCGGGCGCGACGATGCCGGTTCCGAACCCGTGCCGCGCGGCGGTGCGAGCTGGTTCGCGCCAAGTCGCCCTGCAGAGCGTATCCTCCATCGATATGGTCGGATACCGCCACGTTGGTCTGCCCGTCGCCGCAGAAATACAGGTAATAGCGGCCGTCGCGAACGGCGAGCGCCGGCACCCAGGCGTGGGCGGTCCGGCCGGGCAGGATGTTGGTTCGGCCGCTGCCGTCGAGATGCTGGTCATGCAGGTCGATGACGACGCCGCGGTCCTGCCAATGTGTCAGGTCTTCGGAGGCGAGGCAGTGGATCTGCCAGCCGCTTCACTCGCTGTGTCCGTCGGTGGTGGCGAACAGGTAGAACGTCCCGCGTTCGTATGCGAGTTCAGGGTCGGCGAAGAAACGCATGCCCCGCCTGCCGGTCGCGTCAGGCGTGTCAGGGATGCGCACGGGGGTGTCAAGTCGTTCCGCGACGACGGAGATGACCACGCGCGAGGTATCGGCAGTCGAGCCGTCAATGCCCGACCCGTCATCGCGGTGCACCGCGAGCAGGAGCGGACGGAACAGATCCTGGGTCTGCGGTACGGCGGATCCGTCGAGGGCCGTCACGGTTCCGTAATCGCTGCGGAACCGCAGTCGCAGCCGAGTGATGTCAGCGATTTCGCCGCTGACCGCACCGTCCGGCGTCCATTGGTCCAGCGTCAGCCGTAGCCGATAATCGGCCCACGGCCCCGCGGCCGGCGTTGCTTCCGCGCCGGAAGCCCGGTCACCGTCATGAACCCGCGTCTCCCCGCGCAGCAGCATTGCGACGAAGTCCACGTCGACGTCGTCGCGGACTTCGCCGCGGCCCGACTCTCCTCGAATCGCCGGCCCCATGTCTGGAGCCGGCGATCCGTCAACGTTGCGACACCGTGATGAGCACACCGTTGCGTTTCAGCGTGACGGCCCTGCCATCATCGGCATTGCCGCATCCGCGGTAGACGAGCAGGGTCTCGCCTGCCGGCTCGCGCACGACAGCCTCGTTCTTCGCACGGTTGAAGTAGAAGTCGAACCCTCGATCCACCGTCCGCATCTTTCATCCCGCGAAGGTCCCATTCGGAAGCGACGAACGATATGGCATGACAACGTTGATATAAGCTTATCGTGTCGACAGATGGCACCATCCGGCGATTTGTGGGTCATACGACGCACACGACATCGCAAAGCCTGTACCACACCAGGACTTTTTTGCCTCTTTTCGGCCTTCTGTGGTACACGCGCCCGATACCGGTTTGGAGTCGAATCCCGTTTTCCTTGATATTTCAAGGAAAACGAATGACATCATGTACCACACCAGGTCATGTAAACGTTTGCACGAACTGGTGTGGCCATCGGCGTGGCCACACCACGGCCAAATCGGGCAAAATCACGCTGGTGTGGCACAACTACGAAACGAAGGGACGCGGCGACCTGCTGTCTCGGCCAAAATTCGAGACGCCGAGCTGCGGATGATACCCCGAAAGTCCTCGGCCACCCCAGTCACCTTCGCGAACAGCCCTCGACCCTGCAGTTACGGACATGCCATGCATGACCAGCCCGCTGGTCTCACTGCCGTTCCCTGCCGACAAGCAGCCCGATCCGCTAGCGGGAGCCTACAGGCTCAAAAATAACTCGTGAATGCGGGTGTCGTCGGTGAGTTCGGGGTGGAAGGCCGTGGCGAGAATGTTGCCCTGTCGCAGACCGACCACACGCCCATCAACCTCGGTCTCGATCGTGGCGTCCGCCCCGACATCGGAGACGAACGGCCCACGGATGAACACGAGCGGAAAGTCCTTGATGTCACCGAAATCGGCCGTGGAGACGAACGAACCGAGCTGCCGACCGTAAGCGTTGCGGCGAACCGTGGCATCGAGGGCGCCGAAGTACACATTGTCGTCGTTTTCCAGTCGCTTCGCGAGCAGAATCATTCCGGCGCACGTGCCGAACACTGGCTTGCCGGCGGCGATGTGCGCGGCGATCGGCTCGAACAGACCGGTGGAGCGCAGCAGCTTGCCCTGTGTGGTCGACTCGCCGCCGGGCAGAATCACGCGGTCGATGGAATCGTCGAAATCCTCGGCGGCACGCAGCAGCTTCCACTGGGCGCCGAGCTTGTCGAGCATCGCAGCGTGCTCTGCGAACGCGCCCTGTACGGCCAGGATGCCGGTCACGCCGTGCTTTGCCGTCTCGGCATCGGCCGACTCTTCCTTCGAAATATATTCAACAGCTACAACCATGATTACTCCTTGGCTCCCGATGAGGGGAGCCGTCGAATGCGGTGGGGAGGGGGTGGGGTGACTGAGGATACGCCTCTACCACCCCAGTCGCTCCGCGACAGCCCTCGCCGCCAGCGGGGGCGAATTCATGCGGAATCACCCCCGCCAAGTTGACCGCCTTCGCCAGCGGGAGGGGTGGCTCGATCGTCCCGCCGCTAGCGGGCTATGATCACTCGCCGCGGGCGGCCATGATGGTCTGGATTTCGTCCTCGTTGATGCCGACCATGGCCTCGCCGAGGTTCTCGGAGAGTCGTGCCAGCAGATCGGCGTCCTGCCAGTTGGCGGTGGCCTTGACGATGGCGGCGGCGCGCTTGGCCGGGTCGCCGGACTTGAAGATGCCGGAACCGACGAACACGCCTTCGGCACCGAGCTCCATCATCAGCGCCGCGTCGGCCGGGGTGGCCACGCCACCGGCGGCGAAGTTCACGACCGGCAGTCGGCCGTTGTCGTGCACGTAACGCGCCAGCTCGACCGGCACGGCCAGCTGCTTGGCGGCCTCGAACACCTCGTCGTCACGCAGGCCGACGAGCTCGCGAATCTGCTTGTTCATCGTGCGCATGTGACGCACGGCCTGGATCACGTCACCGGTGCCGGGCTCGCCCTTGGTGCGAATCATCGCGGCCCCCTCGGCGATGCGGCGCAGCGCCTCACCCAGGTTCTTCGCACCGCACACGAACGGCACGTCGAACTGTGTCTTGTCGATGTGATAGACGTCATCGGCCGGCGAAAGCACTTCGGACTCGTCGATGTAGTCGATGTCGATGGCCTGCAGGATGCGGGCTTCAGCGATGTGCCCGATGCGCACCTTCGCCATGACCGGAATGGAGACGGCCTCCTGAATGCCCTTGATCATGGCCGGGTCGCTCATACGCGAGACGCCGCCAGCGGCACGGATATCAGCGGGGATGCGCTCCAACGCCATGACCGCGCACGCGCCGGCGTCCTCGGCGACCCGAGCCTGCTCGGGAGTCGTCACGTCCATGATCACGCCGCCCTTGAGCATCTGCGCCAGGTTCTTGTTCAGTTCCGCTCGGTTTTCAGCCATTGAGGGTTCTCCTTCCATATGCTGCGACGATGGCCGTCGCGACGACTGTCGCCATCGCCGTCATTGTTGCCGTTACTGTATTGTCTATATTGCCATTGTTGTCGTTGCCTCGACCGCCCGCACATCCCCGGGATGCGCCGGCGGCACACAAGGCACCATGCTAGAGGCGCTCCCGCCGCGAACACGCGCAGCGGCTCATTTCCGGCGATAAGGAAAACCTATAATCCGTTATCAGCCGGCCATGCTGCACCGCCGCGCGGGAACACCGTCCGCCCGACGCCCGCCACCGCGCGCCGCCGCCGGCCTGCGCCGCGCGGTTGTGCGCGACGACAAAACCCGACGCCGCTTTTCGTGCCCATGCACAACACCGCAGGAACCTACGGCAACGTACCCTTGACGATGGAATACGTATCAGGACATCTGCAAAGGAAATCCACGATGTCACAGGATCAGGCACAGGATCAGTCGAACGCGGCCCAAGCCGCCAAGCCGGCGGATGAACCGGCACCCAGCATGACGGCACCGGCCGCGCGGCCGGTCGGCACCGCTGCCATTCCGACCATCATCAGCGAATACACCTCCCCCGGCGACGTCACCGTGAACGACGACGAGACACTGTACTCGCTGCTCACCGAACGCATCGCCCGCACCGGCAATGCGACCACCATCGCGGCGCGCAAGACCGGCCCGGGCGCGTGGTCGAGCATCACCACCGGCGAGTTCCACCGTCTGGTGCTCGCCGCAGCGAAGGGCCTCATCGCGTTCGGCGTCGGCAAGGGAGACGCGGTGACGCTGTTCTCCGCCACCCGCTTCGAGTGGGGCGTGCTGGATTTCGCGCTCGCCGCGATCGGCGCGGTGAACGTGCCGGTCTACGACACCGATTCCGCGGCACAGGCGGAGCGCATCATCAACGACTCCGGCGTGAAGCTCGCCATCACCGATAACCGCGAACGCTATGACCGTCTCGATTCGATCAACGACCAATGCCCCGGCCTGCAGCGCATCCTCATGATGGACGGCAACGCGCTGGGCGCTTTGGAGGGATTGGGCGTGTCGGTCTCCGACGAGGAGCTGGAGGCGCGCATCGCCGACACCCATGCCGACGACCTCGCCACTATCGTGTATACGTCCGGCTCGACCGGCGCCCCGAAAGGCGTGGAGCTCACGCACCGCAATTTCCTGTCGGTGGTTCGAACCGGATACGAGTGCCTCGGCGAGGTGCTGTGCGACAACCATCCACGGCTGCTGCTGTTCCTGCCCCTCGCCCACTGCTTCGCACGGTTCATCCAGTACTGCTCGATTGGCTCCGACGATGGCGTGGTCGGCTATCTGCCGGATACGAAGTCGCTGCTTCCCGACCTGCGCTCGTTCAAGCCGACCTATCTGCTCGGCGTGCCGCGCGTGTTCGAGAAGGTGTACAACGCCGCGTCACGCAAGGCCGGCACCGGTTTCAAGGGGCGCATATTCGCGCAGGCCGCCCAGTGCGCCCGCGAATGGTCGCGCACCGAGCAGGACGGAGGCAAGCATTCCGCCAGCCAGCGCGCCCGGCACGCGATGTTCGAGACATCGGTGTACCGCGCGGTTCGCGGCGCACTCGGCCCGAACATCCGGTATGTGGCGTGCGGCGGGGCTCCGCTGAGCGCCGATCTGGCGCACTTCTTCGCCGGCATTGGCCTGCCGATGATCCAGGGATACGGTATGACGGAGACCGCGGCGCCGTTTACGGTGACACGCGTGAACGACAACAAGATCGGCACGGTCGGCCAGCCCGCCCCCGGCTCGTCGGTGCGTATCGCGGACGACGGCGAGGTGCAGGTGCGCGGCGCGAACGTGTTCCGCGGCTATCACAATCTCCCCGAGAAGACCGCCGAAACGTTCACCGCCGACGGCTGGCTCAAGACCGGCGACCTCGGCTCGCTCGACGAGGACGGCCGGCTTACGATAACCGGCCGCAAGAAGGACATCATCATCACCGCCGGCGGCAAGAACGTCTCCCCCATCCCGATGGAGGAGGAGATCGCCAAGTGCCCGATCGTCGAGCACGCCGTGGTCGTGGGTGACGGGCGTCCGTTCATCGGCGCCTTGGTGACGCTTGACCCGGAAGGTCTGGCGTCGTGGCTGCCGACCATCGGTCAGCCGGCCGACTTGTCGCTGGCCGACGCGGCCGCGCTCCCGCAGGTGCGCGAGGAGATCCAGCCGTTCGTCGACCGCGCGAACGCGACGGTCTCGCGGGCCGAATCGGTGCGCAAGTTCGTGGTGCTGGATGCGCAGTTCACCCAGGAGAACTCCTGCCTGACGCCGTCGCTGAAGGTCGTGCGTCCGGCTGTGAACCGCGTGTTCTCCGGCGCGATCGACCAGGAGCTGTACGCCGGCAAGCGCTGACCACCGGGCCGCATAACCGAACGAGGGGTGGTGCGAACGTGCCGTCTGGCACATTGGTATGGCCTGTTTTTTGATGCTCCTATAGTGGGGGCTTGCGCCGCTTGGTTCGCGTAATACCCGGTTTCGGCCCGTTCCGGTGTCCTGCAGCCCGAGGATTGGTGCGACCGGTTCGGCGACCCCGCCTCGAACCCGCGTTCCACGAGGCCGGGCCCGCCGCCCCGCGCCCCTCGCTGGTCTGGCGGTGACGGGCGTCCCGCCGCGGCGCGCGCCGCGGATTCCCGGTTCCCGCATGACGTCCGTCACCCGGCCGCGGCCGATCCCGGCCGATCCCGGCCCTGAAACGGTCCCTGAACTCGTCGACGTACGCGACCATCAACGCCGTGCCGGGTCGAGCCGTGCCGCGAAAAAAAGCCGACGCCGTCGTCAATATCTCGTTCGCCCGCCTCAATCACCCGACGACGCTCGTCATCATCCAGCAGCGCGAGTCCGCCCCGGACTCCGCCGACCAGTTTCACTGCCTTGCTACGCCTACCCATAGCTTCATTGCACGTACCATGTAGCTACTTTACAAATCAAAACCAACACGTTGGTCTAACAGACCCAAGAAAAACGCGCGATCCTCGGTCAGCGGTTGGCGGCGGGGCCGAGCGATGAACGCTTCACGACTTCTGCGGGGAGCAGACCGACACCATGTGCGGACGCGGGCAACGCCACTTCGTCACCTTCCCCCAGCAGATGCAGCACCTGCCGCATCGCAGCGACGCCCAACGCCTCAAAATCAGGCCGAACCGTGGTCAGAGGCGGAATCATGTTGTCCATCGCCGGCATGTCATCGAACCCGACCAGACTGACGTCACGTGGAATGCGAACACCGTGCTCATACAGGGCACGCGCGACGCCCACCGCCTGATTGTCGTTCGCCGTGACCACGACCGTCGGCAACTTGCCGCCCTGATTGCCGATGGAATCGAGAATATGGTTCATCCTGGCGTACGCCTCGGTCGACTCCCAGGTCTTGCAACGCACCGTGACGGAACTGATGGAGCGGGCGCGGGTCAGTTTCACCCAGGCATCCAGTCGCGTCATCGCGCCGCGCCATCCCAACGGACCGGCGAAGTACAACGCCCGCTTGTGACCGTATTCGGTCAGCATGCGCACCACATCGCCCATCGCACCCCACTGGTCGATACCGACGATCGACACGCGGTCGCGCTCGCGCGAGTGAATCAGGCGCAGCCCTTCGCTCACGCTGAGTTCGCCGTGCGTGGAGGTGATCATCACGCGAGGCTGCGTCAGCTGCGTGCAGCAGGCCGCTTCGAACATGACATCGGTGGGCGTGAGCATGATGAACGCGTCGACGTTCTGCTCGTTGAACGTGCCGCACAGGTTCTCAAACTCCGCCCGCGTGCACAGCGCCTCATGCACCATCATCACCGACATGAACAGGCCGTGCTTGCGCGCCATCATCTCGATCGCGGAAATCGCCGAAATAGGGCCGTAGAACTTCATGCCGCCTGCGATCAGGCCGATCGTTCGGGAACGGTGCGATGCGAGCGCTCGCGCCGAGTTGCTGGGACGATAATCGAGCGCCTTGATGGCATCCTGCACTTTGGTGCGGGTGGCGTCGGAGACATCGGGAGAATCGTTGATGACCCGGGACACCGTCTGATGACTGACTCCGGCGAGCTTCGCGACTTCGAACATGGATGGGCGTTTCCGCCCGCTTCGCTTGGCCGTCACGCTGTCAAACCTCCCGCTGCATAACAACACAATATGGGCAAGTCTACCCGGTAACGCTTAAATAACACACGTGAGCGCTCACAAATCATGCGCAGGTAACAGATTCACCACTGCGCCGTTCGGATTCATGCCCCGGACTTCTTCTCACAAAGAACTGTGGCACTACAGCGCCCGCACCTGAGACAAAGCACCGAGTCAGGTAACCGGGCCGGGTCAAATTGAGCCGCGCCATGCCGAGCGGCGCGGCGCAGGCCCGGAATCAGCCGCAACGCCGCAATCAGGTCAGATGCCACGTGACCCGATGCAGCGGCGTGACTCCCAGACGGGCGATGGCGTCGCGGTGAGCCGCCGAACCGTATCCCTTGTTGTGCGCCCAGCCGTACGGCGCGTACCGCGGATTGCCCTGCGCGATGTCAACCATCAGGTGGTCCCTCGTCACCTTCGCGATGACCGCCGCGCAGGAGACGGTCGCACAATGACGGTCGCCCTTGACCTTGCACGACACCTGTACCGGAATCGGCAACGCCGGCGCGTCAAACGTGTTCATCGCCTTGGTGATGTAATCGTTCGGACCGTCCAGGATGACGTCCACGCGACGAACCGAACCGGCCGGCCCGTCCATGCCGAGCTGCCGCTCCACATCGTTGAGCGCCCGCAAGGCGGCGATGCCCAACGCATGCGATATGCCCCACTCGTCGATTTCGGCGTTACTCGCCTGACCTACCGCGTAAGCGGTGCACCACGAACGCAACTCGTCGACGATTCCTTCGCGCCTGTGCTCGGTCAGCAATTTGGAATCGGCGACACCGGCCGGCACTTGCGCGGCGGCGAGGTCACGTGACCACATGGCGGCCGCCCCGACCATGACCGGACCGGCCAGCGCCCCGCGCCCGACCTCATCGCAGCCGATCACCACATCGCAGCCTTGGGCGGCAAGCTGCCGCTCCATATCAAGCGTCGGATGTTCAATCATCGCCATATCACCATCCGTCCGATGTCACTGCGCCTTGCCGACGGGCACGTCCTTGAACACATCATGATGGGAGCTCAGGAAACTCATCCGGTTCAGCGGCCAATACCGCATCAGTCCCACTCCGACCACATTGTCGATGGGCACCAAGCCATGATCACCGTCGTCCTGATGGTATCGGGAGTCGGCTGAGCTGGCGCGGTTATCCCCCATGACGAAAATATGCCCGGCGGTCACCTCAACGCGGAACGAGAAACTGCTCGGGTCGACGCCGGATTTGATGTATGACGTCTCATCAATCGCGACGCCGTTGATCTTGACCGGCTGCCCGGCACCGCCGCACTCGACCACGTCGCCCGGCAAGCCGATCAGGCGTTTGATGAGATAATCGCCTTTGCCTCTGGTGGTCTCCTGGTTCAGCCAGTTCGCGGGGTCGTGGAACACGACGATATCGCCGCGTTTGAGATCGAAATATCTCGGCGTGAGCTTCGACGTGATGACCCGGTCGCCGATCTCGATGGTATCGCGCATCGATCCGGACGGAATCACGTAAAAGCCGATCAGGAAGATGCGTACCAGCAGTACCGCCACGAAGGGGACGACGCACCAGATCAGCAGGTCGCGGAACGAGAACGAATCATTGTTGTGCTTAGGCGAGGTCTTGCGATGGGCGCCTTTCCTGCGGCGGGCCAACGAGTCTCGGCCGTCGGTGCCCACTACCCGCCCCGGCATATCGGTGGGGTCCACGCCATGATCAGCTATGGCGACGATCCATTCGTCCCGGCTGAATTCGGTGCCGGAACCGGGCATGGCCCGATCCGTCCGATGGTCGTCTGGCCGCATAGTTCCTCCATCACGCATACATGAAACCCCAACTATACTAGCGGCGTTCCTATAAATTCAGCCCGGAACCAATCGGCTCCGGGCTGAATTTCACGGTACTGTCGCCTCACTTGGCAAAACTCAGGCCTGAGTCGCCTTGGCGGAGTTGTCGCGACGCTCGACGATGCGAGCCGCCTTGCCGCGCAGCTTGCGCAGGTAGTACAGCTTCGCGCGACGCACGCGGCCCTTGCGCACCAGCTTGATGGAGTCGATGGACGGGGAGTGCAGCGGGAAGCGACGCTCCACGCCGGTGCCGAAGCTGATCTTGCGGACCAGGAAGGTCTCGCGCAGGCCGGAGCCCTGACGAGCGATCACCACACCGGTGAAGGTCTGGATACGGGAGTTGTTGCCTTCCTTGATCTTGACGTTGACGTCGACGGTGTCGCCGGGACGGAACGCCGGGATCTCCTCGGCGGGCTTCATGTGCTTGGCGTCAAATGCCTCAACAGCGTTAACCATTGCTATTCCTTAGTCGCTGCCGCATATCAGCGCATTGGTTTGGGGTTCGGTGATGACTGGCATCACGAACACGTCTGTAACTCCCTCGGGTCTGCCCTCAGGAAGCCTGTCAATCCGCCGAAACAGCGGCTTTGCGCCCGTTCGGTCTGGACTCATGAAGAGGCGGCTTATGCGGCGGCCGACCCTCGACACAGCAAGACAACATTTTATTGATTCATATGGACGAGACGGAATTGACATCAACTTCGGCCGGGCTCCGTAACGGAAGCCTCCCGTTCAGCCGACGGAACGAGCCGACACGCCCGGAGTGTGCAGCACAATTGTTGGGTATCGCCATGCGAATGGCGCGATAAAGCCAATCGCGATATTGAACCGCGACGATTGTGCTACGCACTCCGGGCATGTCACAAGCACAGACCCCCCATACCTCGCTCGCAGTCGAAACCAAATCACAATCTCCGCCTCAGTGCTGGCCGTACACGTTCTGGTAACGGTCGTTCAGCTTGTCGATGTCCGCCTGCGGAATCTCGATGATGTCACCCAGCTGACGGGCGGCCCACATCGTATGAGCCACCTCCTCCGTCATCGCCGCGGCCTTCACCGCGGCCTCCGCATCCTTGCCGATCGTGAACGGACCGTGGTTCTGCATCAGCACCGCCTGCGACTTCGGATACTTCTTCAGGGTCTCCACCACGCCCTTGCCGATCGCCTCCGAGCCGATCAGACGGAACGGGCCCACCGGCACCGGACCGCCGAACTCGTCACCCATCATCGTCAGGCCGCACGGGATGTTCTGACCCGTCGCCGCCCACGCCGTCGCGTACGTCGAATGCGTGTGCACCACGCCGTACACGTCCGGCATGTTGCGGTAGATGTACGCGTGCGACGCCGTATCCGACGAAGGCGCCTCCGCCCCATCCACCACGTTTCCGTCCAGATCGCACACCACCATGCTCGACGGCGTCAGGTACTCGTAGCGCAGACCCGACGGCTTGATCACCATCAGATCCGCCGAATGCAGACGCTGCGACACATTACCCGCCGTCCACACCACCAGGTTCCACTTGATCAGCTGCTGATGCAAGGCCGCCACGACCTCACGCACCTGCTTGACCTCAGCACGAACCTCAGGACCAAAATCAGCCAACGAAACCATAATCACCACTCACTTTTCTTATTCGCACTTATATATCGGGACGTTCATCAAAGGCGGTGCCGGCGATCGGCTCCTGTTCGATGCCCACCACGTCGAACAGCCCGTCGAACATCTTTTTGGCCCGAGTCACCTCGGCCACCGGATCCGGCGACTCATCGGTCCACATCTCGACCGTGTAGCTGCCCTGGTATCCCAGTCGTTTGAAGATACGCAGGCACGCCTCGAAGTCGACCGTCCCCTCACCGAAGGGCACCCGTTTGAACACGCCTTTCGAGGTCTTGCCCACCGGCTTGGTGTCCTTGAGGTGCACGGCGACGATGTTGTCGATGTTGGATTCGATCTCGCGCCCCACATCGTTGGTGGGCCAAGCCGTGAGGTTGCCCACATCCGGGTACGCCTGCAGCCATGGACTGCGCACTTGCGACTTGTAATAGGTGACCTTGTCCAGCGAGTTGATGAACGGGTCGTCCATCGTCTCGATGGAGAGCATCACCAGTTTCTTCGCGGCCATGTCGACGCATTTGCGCAGGTTCTCGACGAAGTATTCGCGAGACAGCAGGGTTTTCGGCTCGTAATACACGTCGTATCCGGCGAGTTGGATGTTGCGGATGCCCAGATCGACGGCGAGGTCGATCGCCTTGCGCATCATGTCGAGCGCCTTCTCGCGCACCTTGGGGTCTTTTGACCCGAGCGGGAACCGCCTGTGACCGGAGAGCATCATGGTGTTGATGCGGCTGTGGGTGCGCCACATGGCGTCGCGGAACCGTGCCCGGTCATGCTCGGTCCAGTCAAGACGGGCCAGTCGCTCGTCGCTTTCGTCGACCGAGAATTCAAGGAAGTTGTATCCCAGCTCATGCACCAGATCGAACGTCTGCTCCCAGCTCAGGCCGCGCGGCAGTGCCTTTTCATATATTCCCAGCGCGTTGGTGACCATGTCAGCGCTCCAGCGAGTTCTGCATGTCACGCAGCGCGGCCCATCCGCCGTCGAGTGCGGTCAGCAGCGTCTCATACGCCTCGAACTTGCGGTCGTACACCGCGGTCTGGTCCGCGTGCGGCTCGAACCGCTTGGCGAGCTTCGACATGTTGTCGAACGCCTCCTGGAACGACCCGTACAGGCCTGATCCGACCGCCGCGCACATGGCACCGCCAAGACCGCCCAGTTCGGTTACGGCCACGGTCTCGACCGGCAGGTTGAGCACGTCGGCGAACATCTGCACCCAAGGATCAGAATTGCATACGCCACCGGAGATGCGGATGGCCTTCGGCTTGTGCCCGAGCACGCGCAGCAGCTGCTCGACATGGTGGCGGTGGGCGAATACCACGCCCTCGTACACGGCCCGCAACAGCTGGTCGCGCTCGCTGGAGCTGCGCAGTCCGATGAATGCGCCTTCCGCACCCAGGTTCACGTTGCTGCCGTAGAGGAACGGGAAGAACAGCACGTCGGTGTACTTGGCGTCGGTACGTTCCAGCATCGCTCCGAGTTCGTCGTAGCTGGCGGCTTTGGAGCCGTCTGCCGTCATCATGCGCAACACGTAGTCGAGGTTGCCGGCGGAGGTCGGGCTGGACGCCTCGACCAAGGTGCCACCGGTGGGGAACACGGAGTTCATGCAGCCGCCGTCGAGCGGCGCCATGGTCTTGCTGGGGAACACGTTGATGTTCCACGTTCCAGCGGTGATGCTGAAGATATCGTCGCTCAGCACGCCGGTGGCGAGCGCGCAAGCGTCGATGTCGAACAGTCCGGCATACACGGGAGTGCCTTCGGCGAGGCCGGTGTTCGCCGCCGCTTCGGCGGTGATGGATCCGCAGCGGTCGGTCGCGCTGACGAGCTTCGGCATGCATTCCAGCATTTCCGGGATGCCGAAGAAGTCGAACAGCCGGCCGTCATATTCACCGGTTTCGAGGTTGACCAGATTGTTGCCGGAGGCGTCGCCACGCTCCTCGAGGATCTCGCCGGTCAGGAAGTGCCGGATGAAGTCCTTGTTGGACAGCACATGCCCGATCCGCGCGTACTGTTCCGGCTCGTTGTCCTTCAGCCAGCGCAGCAGTACCGGGAACTGCATGACCATGACGTGCTGGTGACTGATCGGGTAGATTTCGGCGACGCGGCTCTCGAATTCGTTGGCCAGGTCCGCGGCGCGGCTGTCGGAGGAGAGGATGCCGTCCATGAACGGCTTGCCATCCTTGCCGAGCACGTACAGCCCCTTGCCGTGGCCGACCGGTACGACGCCGTCGATCTGGCTTCCATCCAGTCCGGCGGATTCCAGCGCGGCCTTGACCGCCTTGCCGATGTCACGCCACATCTGGCCGGGGTTGACTTCGCGGAAGCCGGGACGCCGCTCGATGGCGTCGGTCGGGAACGACGAGACGGACAGTTGCCGGCCATCCTGGTCGACGATGATGACCTTGGTGTTGGTTCCGCCATTGTCAATGGTGAGGAAATGCTTCGTTGCGTTTGCCATGATGATTCCTTATTGAATATGTGCCGATGATATCGCAGCCGCTCAGGCGATCATGTTGAACAGTTCGCCGATCTTGACGGCGACCCAGCCAATCCATGTGCTCACTGCGCCGGTCATGTTGGTGACGGCGGTGAAGTCCTTGGGCAGGTCGATGTTGCTCTGCGTGAACGATTGAGTGACCCAGGGCGCGATGTCGGTGCCGACGTAGAGGATGATGATGACGCTCAGCGTGCCGACGATCAGCATCTTGAACATGTTGCGGCGCACGAACGGGGTGACCAGCGCGAGGATGAACACGAGCGACGCGAGGTCGGCGAACGGGAGCATCTCGTTGCCGGGCAGGATGAAGGCGAGCAGGATGGTGATCGGGATGAGCAGCAGACCGGTGGCGAGCACCGAGGAGTCGCCGATGAGCAGCGCGGTATCCATGCCGATGTAGAACTCGCGGTTGGGGAACCAGATCTTGAGCTGCTTCTCGGCGGCGTCACGCACGGAAATCAGGCCTTCGATCAGCACGTCGATCATCTTGGGCAGCAGCACCATGGCCGCGGCGATGTTGATGGCGAGCGTCACGGACTTGTCAGGGCTGTAGCCGGCGAGCACGCCGATGAGCAGACCGAGGATGAAACCGATGACCACGGGCTCACCGATGGCGCCGAAGCGCTTGCGGATCTTGTCGGCGTTGAAGTCGACGTTCTTAAGGCCGGGGATCTTGTCGATGATCCAGTTGACGGCGATGGCGAGCGGCGACCAGGCCAGACCGGCGAGGTGCGGGAACGAGATGCCTTCGAGGTTGTATTCCTTCTGGATGTAAGGCGCGGCGAGGTCAGCGACCTTCAGCACGATGGCGAAGATGACCCAGGTGAAGATGACGGCGAACCAGAAGTTGCCGGTGACGGCATAGACCAGCGCTCCAACTTGCAGGAAGATCCAGTAGTTGAAGATGTCGACGTCGATGGTCTTGGTGAGCTTGCAGAACACCATGATGGCGTTGATGACGAGGAAGCCGACGACCGTGGCGACCATGATCGGCGTGCCCCAGCCGACCGTCGAGGCGGTGGGCCAGCCCACGTCAACCGTAGTCAGGTGCAGGCCGAGGCGGTTGACCATCGCCTTCGAGGCGGGGCCGAGGTTGTCAAGCAGCAGGTTGATGACCATATTGACGCCGACGAAGCCGACGCCGACGGTCATGCCGGCCTTAAAGGATTTGCCGATTCCCATGCGGAAGATGAGTCCGACCACGAAGAAGATGATCGGCATCATCACCGAGGCGCCCAGGCCGATGATGGTGTTGATGATTTCCATAATGTTCCTTTCCCGTGCACGAGGCAGGCTGCTTCGCCCGCTGCTCTGCGTTGTTGCCCCGCACTTTCCGTCGGCGTCGGTCTTCGATGAGCCCTGCGCGTCGACAGCCTCTAGCTAACGGCGGAAAGGTCTTGCACACCACCCACGCGATGAACACATGTTCATCGAACACATGAGAGCTGAGTGAGCACATGTAATTGACCTTCTTTTTTGCAATCGATTGAGAGCGCTCACATATCAAGGATTCATTGAGTTCTTTCGCGCTCTGAACAATTGTTCAGCATCGTTGCTGCACTGGAAAAACTAACATATGTTCACCGGCCACACCGGATGGAATAGAATAATGCCATGGTTGCAAACAAGCTGACAATGACGACAACTGAGTCGCGAAACCACATCGAGCTCGTGCTGAAAATCGCTCGCATGTATTACACGGACAATCTGACGCAGGCGCAGATTGCCGCGCAGATTGGATACTCCCGCCCCACCATCTCGCGGCTGCTCAGCGAATCGCGCGACCGGGGCATGGTACGCATCGAGATCGGGCATCCACTCGAGCGTCTGATGCAGCTGGAGGACGCGCTGGTAAGACGGTACGGGTTGAAATGCGCACGAGTGGCGCAGGTCAATCCCGGGCAGGATCCCAGCACCATCGTCCCCCGATATGCCGCGGCCCTGCTTACCGAAAAGTCGTCGCCCGACTCGCTCATCACCGTCTCCAACGGACGGGCCGTCGCCGCCACGGTCCGCGAAGTCGCCATCCAGGACTGGCCGAAATCCAATGTGGCGCAGATGGTGGGCGCCCTCTCCCCCAGCAATCCGATGACGGATTCGCCCGACATCTGCCGCATGCTCGCCGAACGCCTCGGCGGCACCGTCACCACACTCCACGTACCGATGATCCTCTCCTCCGCCCATATCGCCGCGGCCATGCGCCAGGAGCCGCAAATCGCCACCGCGCTGGCGCTCGGCGGCGGCGCCGACGTGGCCCTGGAAGGGGTCGGTGCGACCGAAGGCGACCGCCTCAGTCCGGTGTTCGACGCCTATGTCACACCACACATGGTCAAGGAAATCCGGGCGCAGGGCGCGGTCGCCACCGTATGCGGGCACTTCATCGACGCGCAGGGAAGGCCCGTATGTTCGGAGCTGTCCGACCGCATCATTTCGGTGGAGCTCGATCGCCTGAAGCGCATCGCGCTGGTCATCGGCGTGGCATGGGGGCAGGAAAAAGTCAAGGCCATCAAGGCCTGCCTGGTCGGCAGCTATATTTCCGCCCTCGCCACCGACCAAGCCACAGCCGAAAGCCTGCTCGCCTGACATCCATCCGATCCTGCCCCGCCGGCGGGGCAGGATATGACCCGGCGTAGTTTGGGCGCGACACTACGGAGTTGACATGGTCTGCCGGCGGTTTTACCCTGAGAGCGTCGGTAGGCGAGGCTACCGCAGGGATATGGGTTGCTGCCGCTAACAGTGGAGACACTGCACGCAGGTCAGCAGTTCTTGTCGGATTAAGGCATGAACTAACGCAACTCCACCGCCCTGCGATGCTGAAGCTTGAACGATGGCACGACTAGGGGCAACTCTTCGAGAAGTCGCACTTCCTCATGTCGTCAATGTCCGACGGCGTACTGGTTCCATTGAGGAGGTGAATGTCATGGACGGCGATCTAGGTCATAGTAGCCGGCTGCGCGATGGCGGACAATATCACATGCCATCGGGCGCAGCATACGGCCCATTCTCTTCACACGTTTGTACCGCGACCATGGCATTGGCCGTCCGTCACGACACCGCCGTATCCGGCGAGGGCGATCCGATCACTGACTGATTCGGCTCGCGTCGACTTCACCGCCTCACGACGGCTGCGACATCCCGCATGACGTACGCGCCGAACGCCTGAATCGCGAATCCACATCCCGTTCTCCGGGCTCCCGGCATATCGGCATCATCATATGACGACGTCGATCGGCTATCTGCATGCAGACATACCCGCATATCGGCGCGCCTGCACGCGACCGCTGACGCCCATGGCGCGCACTTGCCGCACGGATACCGAGTCGAACGCCCACCGAACGGGAACCGTTTATCTCCTTCGAGATAACGACATGAGAGCGCACAGGTTCCGTTATGTCCAACTTCTTCAATTACTCCTCGTTCCCCGGCATTCGTCCGCGTTCCGACGTCGACGCCGCCGACATGTCCCGCAGCAGCGCCGCGCGCCGCATCGCCGCAGACGTGGTGGTGGCCGCGGGCGTGCTCGCCCTGTTCGGCGTCGTCGCCTGGCTGCTGCCGCAAATCAACGAACCGATCGGCCCGTCAGGCGTGCCGAGCACGGTGAGCGACGATTTGCATCTGCTGCCGTATTACGCGCTGCGTTCGGTGTTCCGCATGTTCATCGCGCTGTTCTTGTCACTGGTGTTCAGCTTCATCTATGGTTTGGCGGCGGCCCGATGCCGGCGACTGCGCATGGTGCTGATACCGCTGCTCGACATCCTGCAGTCGGTGCCGATCCTCGGCTTCCTGTCCGCCACGGTCACCATTTGGATGGTGTTGTTCCCCGACTCCATTCTCGGTGTGGAGGCGGCGTCGATCTTCGCGATCTTCACCAGCCAGGCATGGAACATGACCTTCTCCTTCTACCATTCGCTGCTCAGCGAACCGCAGGAGTTGGATGAGGCGGCTCGCTCCATGCAGCTCACGCGCTGGCAGCGTTTCTGGAAGCTCGACGTGCCGAATTCGATGATTCCGCTGCTATGGAACTGCATGATGAGCGTCGGCGGCGGCTGGTTCTTCCTGACGGCCTCGGAGATGATCTCCGTGAACAACAGGACGTACGCACTGCCCGGCCTCGGCAGCTTCGTGGCGGTGGCGTCCGAGCACGAACAGCTGGGCAAGGTGCTGTGGGCCATCGTGACCATGGTCATCGTGGTGCTGCTCATCGACGTGCTGCTGTGGAAGCCGCTGACGGCGTGGGCCGAGAAGTTCCGCATCACGCAGAACGAGTCCGTGCAGGCCAAGACGAGTCTGGTGCTGTCGATTCTGCGGCGTTCCGGCATTTCGGATGCGCTGGCTCTCGTGGGCCGGCCCATCGCCGATCTGATGTTCTGGCTGACCCGCCCGCTGGGCCGTACCGGCGCACGCTGGCCGGCCGCCGGCACCCGGCGTCGCGCGCTCGACATCGCGTTCATGGCGCTCATGGCTGTGGCCTGCCTGGCCGGTCTGTGGATGCTGGTGCGTTTCATCTCGGACGGCGAGGGGTTCGCCGAGGTCGGCCACGCGATGGTCCTGGGACTGATCACGTTCATGCGCGTGACGCTGCTGACCGTGGTGTGCTCCATCATCTGGGTGCCGATCGGCGTGAAGATCGGCATGAATCCGCGGATTTCCCGGTTCGTGCAGCCGCTGGTGCAGGTGTTGGCGAGCTTCCCCTCGAACTTCACGTTCCCGTTCGTCACACTGTGGTTCATCGCCTGGCATATCGACATCAGCTGGGGCAGCATTCTGCTCATGTCGCTGGGAACGCAGTGGTACATCCTGTTCAACGTGATTGCGGGCGCTTCGGCCATTCCCGATGACCTGCGCGAGGCCACGCGGGCGTTCCATCTGGACACGCGGCAGCGGTGGACCAAGCTGATCCTGCCGGCGGTGTTCGGCTCGTGGTGCACTGGCGGCATCACCGCGGCGGGCGGCGCGTGGAACGCCTCCATCGTATCCGAGATCGTGACCTACGGGCACACCACGCTTACGGCAAATGGATTGGGAACATATATCGCCAATGCGACCGCGGTGGGAGACACCGGCAAGACCATCATCGGGGTTGCCGTGATGAGCGTGTTCGTCGTGGGCGTCAACCGGCTGTTCTGGCGTCCATTGCAGACGTACGCCGAGCGCCGTTTCTCCGTCGCCTGACGGAGGCCGCACCGGCCGTCCCGGCCATCGACCCGCAACAATCCAACAGCATCGGCGGCGAGCGCATGTCATTCGAATCCGCCGCGATCATCCGCAAAAAACGTAACAGCAAGGACCATTTATCATGACCATCGCAACTTTTTCCGACCGCACCGCAACCTTCCCGCAGACCGCCGCGACGAACGCCGCCGGCACCGCGATCATCGAGGCGCAGCACGTGGGCAAGACCTACCGTGCCGAGCGCGGTAAGGAGCTGACCGTGCTGCGCGACATCTCCTTCACCCTGCATGAGGGCGAGATCGTGGCGATCCTGGGCCGGTCCGGCGCCGGAAAATCCACGTTCCTGCGCATCCTGGCGGGCCTGGTACCCGCGTCGAGCGGTACCGTCACCTACCGCGGCACCGACATCACCGGCCCTAATCCCGGAGTGGGACTCGTGTTCCAGACCTTCGCGCTGATGCCGTGGCTCACGGTGCAAGCGAATGTGGAACTGGGGCTGGAGGCCCGCGGCGTGCCGCGCGAGGAGCGCCGTCGCGCTGCACTGCAGGCCATCGACGCCATCGGACTGGACGGATTCGAGAACGCGTACCCGAAGGAGCTCTCCGGCGGCATGCGCCAGCGCGTGGGCATCGCACGGGCCCTGGTGGTGCAGCCCGATGCGCTGTTCATGGACGAGCCGTTCTCCGCATTGGATGTGCTGACGGCCGAGAACCTGCGCAACGAGGTGCTCAAGATGTGGAGCGGCGATCAGCGTTCCATCAAGTCGGTGCTCATCGTGACGCACAACATCGAGGAGGCCGTGCAGATGGCGGATCGTGTCGTGGTGCTCGGCTCGCATCCCGGTCATCTCATCGCCGACGTGCCCGTCACCCTGCCGAGGCCCCGCGACCGTCATTCCGCCCAGTTCGAGGCTATGGTCGACACCCTGTATGCGATCCTGACCGGGCAGAGTCGCGATGGCGGGCCGGCGGATACCGCCGACGAGCGCACGGCCGCCGGGGACGGAGTCGCGCATGGCACGTCAGATGGCGCGGCGAACCAGACCGCGGCAGCGGATCAGGCCCCGGCCCGGGCGAGCAATGCCGACCATCAGGCATCCTCCGACATGCTGCCCAACGCTACGCCGGGAGGCCTGGCCGGACTGGTGGAGATCGTATACGATCACGCGCAGGGCATCGACCTGGCCGATCTGGCCGCCGAGCTGTCATTTGAGGTGGACGACCTGTTCCCGCTGATCGACGCCGGAACCATGCTGGGATTGCTGACCGCCGAGAACGGACACGTGACATTGACCGAGCTCGGCCGCCAGTGGAGGCAGGCGGACATTCTGACAAGCAAGACGATGTTCGCCGCCATGCTGCAAGACAAGGCACCGCTGGTGCGCATCATCGACCGAGCGGTCCGTCACAGCGAACACGGCCGCCTGCGCGGCGAGCTCATCGTCGACCTGCTGAGGGCCCGTCATACGGACGCGGAGGCGGAGCGCCAGTTCAACATCGCCATGACGTGGGGTCGATACGGAGAACTGTTCGACTACGACGCCGATGATGACATCATCACCGTCGACGCCGCCAACCCGGCAAACGCCACCCGACCGGCCGAGGAAGCCAGCGGAACGGACTGAGTTGACCCGTCTCAGCCAACTGCCGCAATGGAAACAACGATCAGCCCGACAGCGGAACGGACCGCCCCGAATCGCCAAGGAGGAATCATGAACACGCTACGACTGATACGCTGGCGCGGCGAGCGCCACGCCAGCATCACCCAGCGACTGAATTTCGCCGCCCATGCCACGCCAGAGGCCACGCTCGCCTTGGTGTATGCGCACGAATCCGGCTTGGAACCCGACGAGGTTCGCCGGGCGCGTCGGGCTTACGGCGGCAACACCATACCGGCGCCCGACGTCCATGAATCGCCGGCGCGGCGGCTGGTCAGGGCGTTCATGAACCCGTTCATCGGCGTTCTGATGTTGCTGGCGTTCACCTCGTTCGTGTGTTCACTGGCCCAGCGCGGGATCGTGACTTCGGGCACCACTGCGGCGAACGGAGGCGGCACGCCGGTGACCGTGGGCATCATCCTGCTCATGGTGGTGGTGTCCGGTCTGATCCGATACGTGCACGACTCCCGAAGCTCGCATGCCGCGACGGCGCTGGCCACCATGGTGAGTACCACGGCGACGGTGCGGCGGGTCGGTGCCGGCGAGCGGCAGATTCCGTCCGAAGAGCTTGTCGTGGGCGACATCGTGACGTTGTCCGCCGGAGACATCGTCCCGGCCGACTGCAAGCTGCTGGAGAGCCGAGACCTGCGCATCGCGCAGGGGGCGCTCACTGGCGAAAGCATGCCCGTGCGCAAGGATGCTGCCGCACTGCTCGCCGCCGGCGCCAGGGACACCGCGTTGACGGACGCGGCGTGCCTGGTGTTCATGGGCACGACGGTGATTTCGGGTTCCGCGTTGGCAGTCGTCATCGCCACAGGCCGCAGCGCACTGTTCGGCGGACTGTCACGCGCGTTCCAATGGCAGCGGCCGCGCACGCGCTTCGAGCGCGGCATGAACTCCACGTCCTGGATGCTGATGGCGTTCACGGCGGTCACCGTGCCCGTGTCCATGCTGGTCACCGGCATCGCGAGCGGCGACTGGCTGCAGGCCCTGCTGTTCGGCGTATCCGTGGCGGTGGGGCTCACGCCGGAGATGCTGCCGCTGATCGTCACCGTCTGCCTGTCCCGGGGCGCGCGGACGATGGCCTCCGGCAAGGCCATCGTCAGGCGGCTCGACGCCATCGAGACGCTGGGCGGCATGGACGTGCTGTGCGTCGACAAGACCGGCACACTTACCAGCGGCGTCATCAAGCTCGACCGGGCGCAGAGCATGAGCGGGTTGAACTCGTCCTACGTGCTGCATGCGGCATGGCTGACCACACTGATTCCCCACACGACGAGCAATCCGTGGGATGACGCCATCGTCGCAGCCGAAGGTGACTCGGCAAACGATACCGGCGACGTACAGGTCGAGGGAGGCACGCCTTTCGATCCGATACGACGCCGGGCGACCGTCATCGTCGCGAAGAGCCATCACCGCGCGGACCGCGAGCACACAGGTGGCAGCGATATCAGTGAGACCAGCGGCGCCGGCGCCGGAACGTCCGGGAACGTCAGCCGCATCATGGTTGTCAAGGGCGCCGTCTCCGAAATGCTGCCCCGCTGCGACACCGTCATGCGCAATGGAACCGCAGAGCCGCTGACCGATCGACTGCGCGGAACATATGAGCGGCTGATGGCCGACAAGGCGACGCACGGATACCGCGTCCTGCTCGTGGCGCAGCGCTCTGTGACAGACCAGACCACAGTGCAGGACGACCGCGCGCTCACCCTGCTGGGCTACCTCACTTTCCTGGACCTGCCCAAGCCCGATGCCGCCGACACGATCGCCCACATGCACAATGCCGGCATCACCGTGACCATGCTCACCGGCGACGAGCCACAAGTGGCCCGTACCGTCGCCCGGAAAGTCGGCATCAATGCTCGACGGGTGGTCACCGGCCGAACGCTGGACGACATGACGGACACCGCGCTCGGCACCGAACTGCGCCGCGTGAACGTGTTCGCCAAGCTCACTCCCGAGCATAAGGCGCGTATCGTCTCACTGCTGCGCCGCGAGGGGCATTGCGTGGGATACATGGGCGACGGCGTCAACGACCTGCCGGCCATGCACGCCAGCGAAATCGCCATCAGCGCCAGCACCGGCTCCGAGGCCGTCCGACAGTCGGCGGATGTCATGCTCACGCACAAGAACCTCGACGTGCTGCTGCGCGGCATCACGCAAAGCAGGCGCACCTGCGTCAACATGATGAAGTACATCAAGCTGGCGCTGAGCTCGAATTTCGGCAATATCATCTCGGTGATGATCGCCGGCGCGTTCCTGCCGTTCGTGCCCATGGCACCCGTGCAGATGGTGCTGCTGAACCTCATATACGACCTGGCCTGTCTCGCGATCCCATGGGACCGCGTCGACGGCGATGTCCTGCGCTCCCCCGCCCGGTGGGACACGGCGTCTATCGCCCGGTTCATGAGTCGCTTCGGGCCGGTGAGCTCGCTGTTCGATATGGTCACCTTCACCGTGTTGCTCACCCTGCTCTGCCCGGCCGTCGCAGGCGGGAGGTTCCCGGAGCTGCACGGGGATGGGTCGCGTCTGCTGTTCGTCGCCGCGTTCCAGACGGGATGGTTCGTCGTGTCGATGTGGACCCAGATCACGGCACTGCACATGCTGCGCACCGAACGCGTCCCGTTCATCGGGAGCCGCGCGTCGGTGCCGCTGGTCTGCACGTCGCTCGCGGCGCTGACTATCGCCACGGCGCTGCCGTTCACGCCGGTCGGCGCATGGATGGGTTTCCACGTACCTCCGGTGTCGCTGTTCGCGCTGCTCGCCATCGTCATCGCCGGTTATGCCGTGACGGTACTTGCCGTCAGAACCCTGTATCTGCACCGTCAGCAGCCGCTGCTGTGACTTCTGACCGCCCGGCGCTCCTGCGGAACCGATGGAATCCGCAGGAGCGCCGGGCGGGCACCCCCGCGTTATCATCCTCTCCCCGTACCACCACCGTCTCCCGCATCCATTCAAACGAAGGAACTGATCATGACAGTCTGGACCGCAATCGTCACATCACAGGTGTTCGCCATAACCCTGCGCATCCTGCTCAGCATCGGGCTCGGCGCGCTCATCGGATTGGAACGGCAGCTGCGCGCACGCAGCGCGGGCATCCGCACGAACGCGCTGGTGTCGTTGGGTTCCTGCCTGTTCACCACTGTTGGCGTCTATACGCTCGCGGCCGGCACCGGAGACCCCACGCGCGTGGCCGCGCAGGTGGCGTCCGGCATCGGCTTCCTCGGCGCGGGCGTAATCCTCAAGCAGGGTGTGTCCGTGTCCGGGCTCAACACCGCGGCCACGCTATGGGCGTCGGCGGCGGTCGGCACGTTGTGCGGCTCCGGCATGGAAGCGGCCGCCGCAATCGGGGCCACCGCCATCATGCTCGCCAACATGATGCTCCGGCCGATCGGCGCGGCCATCGACGCCCGGCGCACCGCGCAATCGCATGAGGCCGAGGGCATCCGTTACACCCTTGAGGTCAAATGCCTGCGTAAGGACGAGCAGGCCATCCGCGCGCTGGTGTTCAACGCCCTGCATCAGCCCGGTTTCATCGTCCAGTCCATCGCGGCTTCGGATCTTCCCGATGATCTGGTGGTCATCACCACCGTCGTCGCCACCCACATGAGCAGCAACATCGACATCGAAAGCAGCATCGAAACAGTCACCACGCCCGAGGTCCTCGGCGTCAAATGGGATGCCGAGCAAATCACCGCCGTGGATTAAACGTGACCGTCATGAATCCGCGTCATGAATCTGCCCGCCGCGAATGATCAGCCGCGTGGCTCGCCAGTGGGAAAGCCCGCCTGCGTTGGTCGGAATACTCGTGAAGTAGGTCACGTTGTCCACCTTGACGCTCTGGTCGGCGGCACGGACCCAGCTGCCGTTAGCGGAGCCCTTCTCGAAGACGACGGCGTTGCCGCCGCTGTCGCTGACAGAGAACAGGGCGCCGCCGATGCCGTTGTGCTGCTTGTCGATCTTCTTCATGGTGAAGAATCCCAGCTTGACGACCGTGGTGGCGGCCTCGGAATCGGCGCCGCCATTGTAATTGGCGGTCGCGGAGTTCGTCACCTGATCGTCGACGGCGGCTTTGGCGACGACGGCGTTGTACAGCAGGACGAGCTTCTGCCCATCCTTGCCGGCCACGGCGATGGCCTCGCGAATGTTGCCGTCCCACTTGTCGCTGTCCACGGCCTTCAGGCCAAAGGAAGTCAGCTTGCCCGTCGGCATTCGCGACCGGGTCGATGTACGCGGCGATACGATATGCCGTATACGTGCTTTTCGATGTATCGGCATCATCGGCCTTGTTCAGGGTAATGGTTGACGGCGTGGCCGTTTCGGGCACTGTGAGCGTATCGGTATCGGCATTGACCGTCATGGTCCCCAAGGCCATGCCGCCCAAGGCAGCCGCAACCGCCGCGACGCCGGCGATGAGTTTCTTGAATTGCATAGGAACCTTCCTGCTCCTTCATCGGCTATTTGAATCCCCGGCATGACGAGAATGAGTCATGGACCGGCGATTCCTGTGTTCCTGTCATAGCGGACGAGTCCGCCATGTTGTGGAGCCTGTATCCTTCACCACAAATTCGCTCGCGGGCTTCTGGCCCCGGCGTCTACCGCAATGTGAACGTACCCATCACCTTGTCCGGGGCGTATTCGGCGAAGTCGTCGCTGGCCGCCGCAATATGGCTTTCTCCGCGCCAATCGGTCAACGACCAGCTGTCCCAGCTCATGGTGGCGCCGGCAATCCCGCCGTCGTCCCCGCCGATATCGACGGGGACCGGAACCACGATGGATTGCCCTTCGGCGAGCGCGATGTCGTCCATGATTCCGCTGATGCGTCCGAGCGTCGTCTTGCCCTTCTTGAGATCGAACGTCAGGTTCAGCCCGCTGAGCGTGCCGGGCACGTGGCTGCGCACGGTCACGGCGATGATGCGCTTTCCGGTGTCCACGGTCGACCCGCCGGCATCCGCCCCCTGCTGGATGCCCCGGTCCTCGATGCCCGTGATCTCCAGCGGCGCGGACGGCGCCTCGGCGGCGGGCAGCCCGAGCTTGCCGCGCAGGTAGACATCCGCTTCGCTGACGCCGTAGGCATCGAGCGAGATCAGCTCGTCGCTGGCGGACGGCGTGACCGAGTCGGCGACATACGAGGCCTGCCGGGCCTTGGCGTCGTATTCGTTGGCGACGACGGCCGCCGCATTGGCGACCTCATCGGGCCAGGTGCGTGACCGCAGCGCCTTGGCGGTGGCGCGCAGCACGGTGGCGGCCTTTCCCGCGGCGGCCCTCGTGGCCTTCAGATCACCGCCGTACAAGGTGTTCATCGCGTCGCGCAACGGCTGGATCGACGGCTTGACGGCTTCCAGATAGTACTGCCCCGCGTCCTTCTCGCTGAGCCTGGCCCCCTTGGCGGGATGCTCCGAGGTGTCGGACGTGTTGACAAACGGCGCGTCGCCGTCCAGGGCGTATTTGGCGTCCTGCGGGCACACCACGCCCGTGATCGCGGTCACGATGCCGCCCGGATCGCCGCCGAACATATACCCGACACCCAGCGACGCGCCTATGGCGACGCCCATCGCCACGACGATGCCCACCGCCTTGCGCACCGGGTGGTAAGTCATACGCCGGAGTTCGGCGTCGGCTTCGACGACGGCCTGCTCATGGGTGAGCGGCATATCGTCGTCATCGATGCCGTCCGCATCGGAACCGTGCCGACTGTCGTGTAACCTTGCCATGCATAACCTCGCTAGTTGTACAGTGAACTGGAGATGCTGATCAGGTCACCATCGCCCAGCCCTTCCCATGTCGCGCTGTTGGCGAACTCGAATTCCAGGTTGAAGCTCTGCCGGTTCGGCGCCAACATCGTGCCGTACCGGCCACCGATACGCCAATGCCGTTCCTGGGTGGAGTCGAGATAGCCTCCCCACTGGTCGGCCTCGGTGTACAGCACGGTCGTGTCGTAGAGCACCGCCCGGAACCTGACGGTCAGCCGGTTCCGGGACAGGTCGACCTTGCCGGTCTGTATATAGTCACGGTCGAAATCGTCTATGGTAATCCCGTGTTGCTCGCGCAGGTCGGACGCCGCGGCCTGGTCCTCATCGGACATGTACGAATCGTCCCGGCCACTCTCGTTGTCGTCGACCGTTATCTCGTACGCGGTCACGTCGCCGTATCGCTTCACGAAGTCGCCCCAGCTGTCGCCCGGCTGGACGCCGCGGGACGTGACCAGCGCATGATCGCAATCCCTCTTGTCGATACGGCACCGTGCGCCGCGCTTGACGCCGCTGCTGGTGGCGTCGTCGCTGAGAATCGTGTACTGGCTGGGGTAATGCCATGTGCGCGCCGAGCTGATCGGCTTGCCTGTGGACGGCTGTCGCAGCGAATATTCACTGACCGGCAGGTAGCCGATCGGCGGGTTGTCATGGAATATCAGCAGCGTGGTTTTGTCGCGGATCTGGAGCCCGAAGAAGATCAACGCCACCACGGCCGCGATGGCCGCGAACACGACGGCCACCGTGCGATGCGATTCGCAGTCGATCGCGGCGAACTCGTGCTCCAGATGGCGCATCGCCTCCGCGTCGCCTTCGCCGGCCGAAGATGCGGTGGAGTCCTTGGGCTTCCCCGCATTGCCGGATTTCCTGAAGCCGCCTGGTTTGGCGGGGTCCTTGCGTTTCTCGGCGTTCCCGCCGAACCGGCCGGACTTGCTGAAGATGTCATCGTCGCCGTCGAAATCATGTTCTGACATTGCCGTCACCTGACCTTGAACGCGTTCAGCACGTCATAGCCGCCTGATTGGACCGCAGTGAACGATGCGAGGTGCTGCTCCCCCGCCTTGTCCTCCACATACCATGCCGACGGCACGAAACGGTCGCCGCCGCGCAGCAGTTTCGGGTCGATTTCCATGGTGAGCTTCACCGTGTCCCCCTTATGGATGCCGCCGTGCTCGATGATGTCGCCATCGTCATCGAACTGGATGTCGGAGCTGGCCCTCACGCCGGTCTCGCGGATGGTGCCGTCTTCGCTCAGAAGATTGAATTTGATGGACAGCCCCGTTATCTCGGCCGGGACCTGGTCGGTCACGGTGACGGTGAAACAGTGCCGGTCGACTTCCTGCTGACCGCCGTCCTTGGTGGTCTCCAGTCCCTTGCAGGCTCCGCCGTCGGCAATGTCCCGTATGTCGAACGGGACGGCCGTCTCCGGCTCGTCGGGCAGTTTCAGCGCGCTGCGGATTACCTGCTGCGCTCCGGATGGCCTGAATTCGCCGAACACCATCCAGTCGATCGCCTCGCCGTTGCGGTTGCCGGCGAGGTTGGTATAGATCGCCGCGCGCTCCTGATATTCGATGATGACCATGCGGATCTGCTTGGTCAGTGATTTCGGCCAGGTGCGGGCGGCGAGGGTCTCCGCCGCCTGTTGCGAGAGGTCACGGGCCTTGGCGGCGGACTTGTTCACCGCATCCTTGTCGCCGCCGACCGCGGCGAGGCGCACGGCGTCGTATGCCGCGGCCGTGCCTTTCACCGCCTTTGCGAAATACGGGCCGGCCTGGGATCGGCCCAGCTGAGGGCCGGACGGCTGCAACGGCTTGAACCCGCCATAACAGTAGTCCTTCTCGTCCGCGACTCCGGTCTGGTGCGAACAGTTGACAGGGGAGCCGGTCTGGAGGCTGCGCCGCCAGCAGAATCCACTCACCAGCGATGCGACGATGACCACGACGACCAGCAGCGTCATCCGGCGGTGCCGTTTGCGCAGCAGTGTGACGGCCTCGGCATCGACCTCGGCGGATTCGGCGTCGTCGGTGATGTCATCGGTGATGCCGTGAATGTCCTCGGAGGCATCGCTCACATCGCGGGTCTCATCGGCGACCGGCGTATCCCAACTCTTCTGCGCCTTCATCACCACCATCCTCCATTGCCCGAATCCCAATCCGACATAATCGACGCCATCTTATCAGCCACAACACAACCCCGCTAGGCCAATCCCACGATGTTAAGCCCGGGGACTGTCGAGCGAAGCGAGACTGGGGGGGGGGGGGCAAACCAAAGATAACCCGAAACCCCAAATACAAGGTCCTCATGAAAATGTATCGATTACCCCAAAGAGTGCGCATGAAAATGCAAGGAACACTGCAATGAAGCGGTTTCCCACGGCTGATCTCATTGACCCGGAACACCACCCCAGTTCACAGGTCATAGATATAACGTCGCACGGAATATATAGCAATGTGCCCCGGCATCCGAAGAGGCCGGGGCACATGTATTCATGTGGTCAGCTGCTAGAGCCGAACCGACGAATCAGAACTCGCGCCATGGACGGTCGCCAGACCGACCATCAAACAACACAGCGCGACGCGCCAACCGCGAGTTCTGATTGAAGCGACGCAGGAGCGGAGATCAGAACTCGCGGTTGGCGCGGTAGAACTTGATCAGGGACTGGGTGGAGGCGTCCTGGGCGGCGAGGGCGTCGTCGTCCTGGGAGATGGCCGGGGTGATCTGCTTGGCGAGCTGCTTGCCGAGCTCAACGCCCCACTGGTCGTAGGAGTCGAGGCCCCACACGGTACCCTCAACGAAGGTGATGTGCTCGTACAGGGCGATGAGCTCGCCAAGCGCGAACGGGGTCAGAGCCACACCGAAGATCGAGGTGGTCGGGCGGTTGCCGGAGAACACGCGGGCCGGAACGATCTCTTCCGGGGTGCCTTCGGCGCGGACCTCGTCAGCGGTCTTGCCGAATGCCAGCGCCTTGGTCTGCGCGAGGTAGTTGCCGAGGAACAGCTCGTGCACGTCCTGGTCGCCGTCCTTGGTCGGGTTC
>ERZ1034913.313-NODE-313-length-42173-cov-30.402156_pt1 | contig 42173 bp, 38 predicted proteins | sample MGYA00520697_ERZ1034913 | MGnify/ENA primary metagenome ERZ1034913 (study PRJEB33766, sample SAMN09781786) | gut metagenome | biome: gut microbiome | host: Homo sapiens | place: Madagascar | study: EMG produced TPA metagenomics assembly of the PRJNA485056 data...
AGGGAGGGGCAAACAGGGAAAATGAGCAGTTATATCGATGTGGTCCACCCGGACCGCCATGCGCCGTATTTGGATATACCCAATGATGTGGTGGAATACCTGCATTATCTGGACTTTGTAAAGATGCGGTCACCGCGCACCATCAACGCATACTATCTCGATTTGCGCGGCTTCTTCCGTTTTATGATGGCGATGCAATGGTCGCGTGTGCCGCGGGATACGCCGCTGGAAGAAATAAACTTAAAGGACATCTCAACCGAGGATATAAAAAAGATCACCAAGCGGGACATCTTTTCCTATTTGGACTACGTGCGCAGCACGGACGCCAACGGCGGCAAAGCCCGTGCCCGCAAGCTGAGCGCCCTAAAAGGCTTTTTCTCCTATCTGGTGACCCAGGTGAATAAACTGCAGGAAAATCCCACCGAGGGAATCAGTCTCGGCTCACCAAAAAAGGCCCTGCCTAAGTACCTGACTGCCGTGGAAAGCATAGACTTGTTAAAAAATATACAAAGCGACTTCTATGAGCGTGACTTCTGCATGATTACCCTGTTTTTAAACTGCGGCATGCGGCTGACAGAACTGGTGACCATCAACATGGGCGATTTCAGGCAGGATACCATCCGCATCACCGGCAAAGGCAACAAAGAGCGGCTTGTCTACCTGAACGACGCCTGCCTGGAAGCGCTGGACCACTATAAAAAGGCCCGTGCAGCGCTGCCGAACCTGCCGGCAGATGAACGGGCCTTATTCGTCTCCAAGCGCACCGGCAAGCGGCTGACGGCGCGCCGCGTGGAACAGATCGTGGCGCGTTGCCTGCAAAGCGCAGGCTTAAGCGGACGAGGTTTTTCGCCCCACAAGCTGCGCCACACGGCGGCAACGCTGATGTATCAGGGCGGTGTAGATATGTTGGCGCTGAAAGAAATTTTGGGCCACGAGAGTGTTTCCACCACGCAGATCTACACCCACATCAACCAGGAGCGCCTGCGCGCCGCGGTGAAAGCCTCTCCTCTTGCGGATCAAGGTTATATCGCGGAAAGCAAGCCCTCACAGCAGGACTCCGGCGAGGAAGACTGACAGCCAACCGTTGACCAGATTGACCGTTCCGGCCAGCAGCAGGCAAAACAGAAAGCGTATTGTCAGCCGCCGAAAAGCCCCCGCCAACTGCCCACGGGCGGCCCCGCCCGAAAAGACGCACTGGAACAACCCGTTGCTTATCGCTGCGCTGTAGCCGGATAGCCACAGCCCTGCAAACAGTACACTCAGATTGGACAGGCTGCTCAGCAGCCAGTAGCAGACAAGGCCCCGGCTCTCCCCTGCAGCCAGTACGCAGGCAGCGCATAAGCCGAGAAAGCCACCGCGCAAAAAGAATAAAATCGGGAGAAAGAAACATCCCAAGGCCGAAAAGCTGCACAGATACAGCGCGGCCAACTGCAAAAAGGCAGCGGAAAACTGCCACTGCCATACAGAGAAAACCGTGCTGTAGCTGCTTTTAGACAGGTAGTAAGCCGCCAGCTGACTGCCTGACTCCCAGGCTCCGGTTCGCCCCAGCCAAATGCCTGGCAGGTAGCCCAGCAAAAACAGACAGGCGCAGCCCAAGGGCACATAAGGCAGCCTGCCCGCCGCGTTTGCCGAGGCCTGCGGCACTCGCGACGCTGGCTGGCGCGGCCAGAACATCCGGGCACGGACAGCGGGTCGCGTAGGTTGTGCCGTGCGCATCAGTGCCCCTCCTTAATGGCGGAGAGCGCACCGCCTAAGGTGCCGCCTAACAGCAGGGCCAGCGGCAGCATGACGTCGCTACGTGTCCAGCTGGGCACACCATGTACAAAAAACGCCGCTGCCAGCAGGCAAAGTGCATAAAAGACCCCGCAAATTAGCCCGCATACAAACCGCTGCCGCCCGATTTTACCCGCCAGCAAAAAGCCGGAAACCGCAGCCCCGGCTGATGCTGCCAGGCAGGCCATCGGTCGCACCAAATGCAGCGGCAGCGGCGTATGCGTCAAGAGAAATGCAGCCAGCGCCAACAGCAAAAGGCATAGCCCGACCCCCGCCGCAAAAACCTGCACCAGCATCCAGGCTGGCGCATTTTGTCCGCGCGGACGGCTGCGGCGCCTGGGCAGATTGGGAGAAATACTTTTAGCCATAATAAAACGCCCCCTTGCACAGTAAACACTATGCAAGGGGGCGTTTTGGTATGCCGTTGGGCAAAATTACTTCTTAGCAGGGGTGGTGTCCTTGCCGCCCATGTCCAGCTTCTCCACGCTGGCAATGGCGGTGCGGCGGAAGCGAATCTTGGTGCGGTCACTGCCGGTCTCCAGAACGATGGTGTCGTCCTTCTCGGAGATGGCACAGACGATGCCGACGATACCGCCGATGGTAGAAACCTTATCGCCGATTTCGATGGAGCTGCGCATAGCGGCGTCCTTCTTGTCCTGGCGCTTCTGCGGCAGATAGATCAGAATGAACATGAAGACGATGATCAGGATCATCGGCAGCAGCGTAAACAGGGTCTCGGTCATGCTGGTGGAACCAGTGGCACTCAAAAACTGAATCATAGCGGGTATACTCCTTAAAATAAACGATTTCTTCTATTATATCGAACTTTGCGGCACAGCGCAAGCGTTTACGAAAAAATATCAGATGCGGGTGTCAAGTTTATGCACATAGGTGTCGTGGAACTGCTGGAAAGTGCCGTTGTCCAGCGCCTCGCGGATGCGTTCCATCAGGTGGTTGTAGAAATACAGGTTGTGCATAACAGCCAAGCGCATGCCCAGCATCTCATCGGCCTTCTGCAGATGGCGTATGTAGGCGCGGGAAAAGTTGCGGCAGACCGGGCAATCGCAATGCGGATCGATGGGAGATTCGTCGCGCTCGTACTTCAGGTTCTTGATGTTAATGATGCCGTCCCAGGTGAACAGGTGGCCGTGGCGGGCATTGCGGCTGGGCATGACACAGTCGAACAGGTCAACACCGCGGTAAACGCCCTCGATGATGTTGCCGGGGGTGCCGACACCCATCAGGTAGCGGATCTTGTTCTTGGGGGCAAAGGGCTCTACGGCGGAGATGATGTCGTACATGACCTCGGCAGGTTCGCCCACGGCCAGTCCTCCGATAGCATAGCCATCCAGATCGTATTCAGCGATTTGCTTCATGTGTTCTACACGCAGGTCGGCAAAGGTACAGCCCTGGTTGATACCGAACAGCAGCTGATCGGGGTTGACAGCCTTTTCCTCATGCTTCAGGCGGGCCATCTCATCCTTGCAGCGCAGCAGCCAGCGGGCCGTGCGGGCGCAGCTGTTTTTGGCGTACTCGTAGGTGGCGGGGTTCTCCACGCACTCGTCAAAGGCCATGGCGATGGTAGAACCCAGGTTGGCCTGGATCTGCATGCTCTGCTCCGGCCCCATAAAAATGCGGTGACCGTCCAGGTGGGAGTTGAAGGTAACGCCCTCCTCGGTGATCTGGCGCAGCTTGGCCAGGCTGAACACTTGGAACCCACCGCTGTCGGTCAGGATGGGACCGTCCCACTTAGTGAATTTGTGCAGACCGCCCATCTCGGCCACCAGCTTGTCACCGGGGCGCAGATGCAGATGGTAGGTGTTGCACAGCATGACCTGGGCACGGATGTCTTTCAGATCCAGCGCCGACAGACCGCCTTTGATGGCGGCGGCGGTGGCAACGTTCTGGAATGCGGGGGTCTGCACGGTGCCGTGCACCGTAGTAAATTCGCCGCGACGGGCGGCACCTTCCTGTTTGATAAGGCGGTAAGGCATGTTGGCAGCTCCTTTATTGATTGATTGATGAAAATATCCTTATTTAATGAACATCGCATCACCAAAGCTGAAGAAGCGATACTTTTCCTCTACAGCGACCTTATAAGCGGCCATGGTCTTGTCATAACCGTAGAACGCGGAAATCAGCATGATCAGGGTGCTTTCCGGGAGGTGGAAATTGGTGATGAGACCGTCGATGGCTTTCAGCTCGATGCCGGGATAGATGAAGATGCTGGTGTTGCCGCTGCAAGGTACGATCTTGCCGTACTTGGCCCAGACGGATTCCAGCGTGCGGCAGCTGGTGGTGCCCACGGCGATAACGCGGTGGCCGGCGGCGCGGGTGTCGTTGATGAGCTGGGCGGTCTCCTCGCTGACAGAGTACCACTCGCTGTGCATCTGGTGATCCTCGATGGATTCCTCGTTGACCGGGCGGAAGGTGCCCAGGCCGACATGCAACGTAACCTCGGCAATGTTAACGCCCATCGCACGGATGGTGTCCATCAGCTGCGGGGTGAAGTGCAGACCGGCCGTGGGGGCGGCGGCGCTGCCCAGCTCCTTGGCGTAAACGGTCTGGTATTGGCTCTGGTCCTCCAGCTGTTTGGTGATGTAGGGCGGCAGCGGCATCTTGCCGAACTCGTCCAGCTTCTCATACAGCGTTTCGGTGTCATAGGCAAAGGTAACATATTTGTTGCCGTCGGGCAAAGTCTCATCCACCACAGCCGTCAGGCTGCCGTCGCCGAACTCCACCTTAGTGCCTGCCTGCATCCGCTTGCCGGGGCGGGCCAGGCACTCCCAGGTGTCCCCTTTCACCTGGCGCAGCAGCAGCAGTTCGCATACAGCACCGGTAGGAACCTTGGTGCCCATCAGACGGGCGGGCAGCACCTTGGAGTTGTTGACGACCAGCAGATCGCCTTTTTCCAGAAACTGGGGCAGATCATGAAAGACCGAGTGGACGATGCTGTCATTCTGGCGGTCCAGCACCATCAGGCGGGCCGCGTCGCGGGGGTCGGCAGGCTCCTGCGCAATCAGTTCTTTAGGTAAGTCGTACCAAAAATCTTTTTTCAGCATGGTTTTCTTCCTTTTTTCGTTGACAATCAGGGATAGTGATACTATAATAAAGCCAGCACAGAGGCGCGAAGTGCATCAGTAACCCGGTTTGAAGTCCCCTGCCAGGGGCATAAACTGGGTGAAAGGGTACTTCGCCGAAGGCGATGCGCGGCACGCATTGACCTGGGCTCGTAACCAAACAGGTGCGGGACTGTCACACCCTGAAAGGTGTGTTGCGCTGTGTGTATATGCAATATGATATTATATTGCATTTTGTGCCGGTTTTCAAGCCGGTTTTTTTATTATCTGTGCAAAATCGGAACAATTTATGCCGCTGCTGCATAGAAATCGGGAAAGGTATTGCGAAAGGAAGGGTTAGGAAAGATGAAACAGTACAATGTAGGCGTCATCGGTGCAACTGGCATGGTCGGCCAGCGTTTTATCACGTTGCTGGAAAACCACCCCTGGTTCCACCTGGCCGCCGTGGCTGCGAGTGCGCGCAGCGCCGGCAAAACGTATGAGGATGCAATCGGTGACCGCTGGCTGATGAAGATGCCGATGCCGGAATGTGCGAAGAAGCTCGTCGTGCTGGATGCAGCCAATGTGAAGGAAGTTGCCTCCAAAGTTGATTTCGTGTTCTGTGCTGTCAACATGAAGAAAGAGGAGATCAAGGCCCTGGAAGAAGCTTACGCCAAAGCCGAGTGCCCGGTCGTTTCCAACAACAGCGCGCATCGTTTTACCCCGGATGTGCCCATGGTCGTGCCCGAGATCAATGCGGATCATATCGACATCATCCCTGCCCAGCGCAAGCGTCTGGGTACCAAGCGCGGCTTTGTAGCCGTCAAGTCCAACTGCAGCCTGCAGAGCTATGTGCCCGCCCTGCATCCCCTGCGCGGCTACGGTATCACTGACGTGCTGGTCTGCACCTACCAGGCCATCTCCGGTGCTGGCAAGACCTTTGAAACCTTCCCCGACATTCTGGATAACGTCATCCCCTACATCGGCGGTGAGGAAGAAAAGAGCGAGCAAGAACCCCTGAAGCTGTGGGGCCACATCGAGGGCGACAAGATCGTCTCCGCCGATGCTCCGCGCTTTACCGCCCAGTGCCTGCGCGTGCCGGTTTCTGATGGCCACATGGGTGCCGTGTTCGTGCGCTTTGCCAACAAGCCCAGCAAGGATGAGATCCTGAAAGCCTGGAAGGAATTTCATGGCCCTGCCCAGGACCTGAATCTGCCCAGTGCCCCGAAGCAGTTCCTGCATTATTTTGAGGAAAACGACCGCCCGCAGCCCAAGCTGGATCGCATGCTGGAAAACGGCATGGCTGTCAGCATCGGCCGCCTGCGCGAGGATAACCAGTACGATTACAAGTTCGTCTGCCTGTCCCACAACACCCTGCGCGGCGCTGCTGGCGGTGCTGTGTTGCTGGCAGAACTGCTGGCTGCCAAGGGCTATTTTGGCTGATCCGCTGCCCTGCCCGGCGCAGGAACCTGTGCCACTTTAGAAGAAGGAGTATTCCCTATGAAGAAGCCTGTTTTTACCGGCGCTGCGGTTGCCATTATCACTCCGATGAACGCCGATGGCAGCGTAAACTTTGAAGAACTGGGCCGCATCATTGATGACCAGATCACCCATGGCACCGATGCCATCGTCATCTGCGGTACCACCGGCGAGTCCCCGACGCTGTCCGATGAGGAGCATACCGCCTGCATCCGCTATGCTGTCAAGCAGGCCGCAGGCCGCGTGCCGGTGATTGCGGGCACGGGTTCCAACGATACTAAGTATGCCATCTGGCTGTCCCAGCAGGCCCAGGCCGACGGTGCCGATGCCCTGCTGCTGGTCACCCCGTACTACAACAAGACCAGCCAGGCGGGCCTGGTGGCCCATTACACGGCCATTGCCAACGCTGTGAATCTGCCCTGCATCCTGTACAATGTGCCCAGCCGTACCGGCTGCAACCTGACACCGGCCAGCCTGGCCCAGCTTGCCAAGCTGCCCAACATCAACGCCGTCAAGGAGGCCAGCGGCAACATCAGCCAGGTAGCTGAGATCGCTGCCGCCTGCGGTACGGAGCTGAACATCTACTCCGGCAACGACGACCAGATCGTCCCGCTGCTGGCTTTGGGCGGCAAGGGCGTCATCAGTGTGCTGTCCAACGTGGCACCCCAGTATACTCACGACATCTGCGCCAAGTGGTTTGCCGGTGAAATGCAGGAAAGCCTGCAGATGCAACTGAAAGCCCTGCCCTTGTGCAAGGCCCTGTTTGCCGACGTTAACCCTATCCCCGTAAAGTGGGCGATGAACCGCCTGGGCTGGCAGGCCGGTGCTTGCCGCCTGCCTTTGGTCGAGCCTTCTGCTGCGGTGCAGAATCAGCTGGAGACCGCCATGCGGGATTTCGGCCTGCTGTAAATCATGCTGACCGGCCCGTGGCAACCTGCTGCGGGCCTTTTTTGAAAGGAAACAGAAAATGACGGATATTGTGATACAGGGAATCTACGGCCGCATGGGCCATGCGCTGATCGAAAAAATTGCAGCCCGCCAGGATTGCCGCGTGGTGGCCGGTGTGGACCGTGAGGCTGGTAAGGTCGGCGATATCCCCGTTTATGCCGGGTTTGAGGGCCTGCCAAAGGTCGATGCCATCATCGACTTTTCTTCCCCCGCCGGTGCGGTGGCGGCGGTACAGTATGGTGCCGTCCATGGCGTGCCCTGCGTGATCTGCTCCACCGGCCTTTCCGCCGAGGACGAGACCGTGCTGGAGGATGCCAGCGCCAAAACGCCCATCTTCCGCAGCGCCAACATGTCGCTGGGCGTCAATGTGCTGATCGAGCTGGCCCGCCAGGCTACCCGCGTGCTGAGCGGCGAGTTTGACATTGAGATCGTCGAAAAGCACCATCACAATAAACTGGATGCCCCCAGCGGCACGGCCCTGATGATCGCCGATGCCATCAACGCCGAGGCTGGCAACAGCTATGAGTATGTCTACGACCGCTCTCAGGTGCGCCAGAAGCGCGGCGCGAAGGAGTTGGGTATCAGCTCGGTGCGTGGCGGCGGCATTGTGGGTGAGCACGATGTGCTGTTCTGCGGCCCCGAGGAAGTGCTGACCCTGAGCCACAGTGCAGGCAGCCGCGGCGTGTTTGCCGATGGCGCTGTGCAGGCGGCCCTCTACGTGGCAGGCCGAGAGCCCGGCTACTACACGATGACCGACCTTTTGCGGGGCAAGCTACCATGCGTTTGAGAAATAATGAAATTGCAGCCTGCCTGGTGATTGCCCTGGGCGTTGGCAGCGTACTGACAGGAGCACTGCTGCAGGAGATCAGCACCGGCAAGACCGCACAACAGCCGGAATCGGTGGCAGCCGCCGCCTATGTAGAGCCGACCCCGGCACCGGAAACTACCCCGGAGCCTATGCCAACCGTGGAGACCGTGCGGTTTTCCGCCACCGGCGACGACCTGATCCACGACGGCATCTTTTTGCAGGCGAAAAATCGCGGCACCGATGGCTACTATGATTTTTCCTATGCGTATGAAAATATGAGGGACTTCTACACCCAGTTTGACGTAAATTGGCTGAACCAGGAAACGCTGGTCAATGATGCCTTTGATCCCAGCGGCTACCCGATGTTCTCAACGCCGGGAGATATTACAGATGCACTGTATGACATTGGCTTCCGGGTGTTCAGCCTGTCCAACAACCACAGCTACGATAAAGGTGCGGCGGGCATCGATGCCTCCCGCGAGCATTGGGCCGCGATGCCCGATGACGTGGTTTCGATGGGGTTCTACAACCTGGAAACCTATGACGACTACGTGTACCAGACGGTGAATGGCATCACCTTCGGCTACCTTTCCTACACCGAACATACCAACGGCCTGCCGACGCCCAGCAGTGCGACCTATGGCGTTGTGTATTTGAGCGACCTGGATATCATTGAACAGCAGATTGCCGCCATGCGCCCCAATTGCGATGTGCTGGTGGTCAGCTGTCATTGGGGTGTAGAGGGCAGCCATGATGTGGCAGACTCCCAGCGGCAGATGGCTCAATGGCTGGCTGACCATGACGTGGATCTTATCATCGGTACCCATCCCCATGTGACCCAGACAGCCGAATGGCTGACCGGCGCAGAAGGTCATACCAGTTTTGTGGCTTACAGCCTGGGCAATTTCCTGAATGCACAGTCCAGCCCGGACAATATGATCGGCGCGGTATTGGACATCACCTTCCAGAAGACCACCCAGTCGGACGGCAGCAGCGCCGTGGAGATGCAGGACCCGAAACTGCATTGCGTGATAAGCCAGTACGAAGACGGGTGGAAAAACATCCGCGAGTATCCCTACTCTGCCTATACCGATGAACTGGGCGCGGCGCATGGAAACTTCACGCTCACCCGTGAATACATCGAAAGCGTATTGTATGGCTCTATCGACGAGCAATTTGTTACATTAGATTGATGAAAGGATGACGGTTTATGTACGGTGTCAGCAAAATCAGCAGTGAGCAGAATATCATGCTCACGACTTTCCCCGGTGCGCAGTACAGCGCACAAAGCCTGGCGGAACACCTGGACGTGTTTGCCAAGGCCGGTATCGTAGTGGATATGATCTGCCAGAGTGCGCCCCGCGGCACGGCGGTAGATTTCAGCTTTACTACCAGCTATGATAACTTTGCCGCCGTGATGAAAGCCCTGCCCGCAGCAGCCAAGGCCAATCCCCCGCTGGTTTCCGGTGGCTACAGCAAGATCAACCTGTTTGGTGAGGAGATGGTCACCAGCTGCGGCGTGGCTGCCCGCGCACTGGCTGCCTTGGCCGGTGCCAACATCGAGATCGTGCTGATCACGACCAGCGACCTGGACATCTCGCTGCTGATCCGCCAGCAGGACGAGGATGCCGCCCTGGAAGCCCTGCACAAGGCTTTCGAGGTCTGATTTACAGCCTAACACAACAAAACGCCCGCGTTCTGTTTTTACCCGGAACGCGGGCGTTTTGCTATACTTAACAGTTGGAAATCTGCTCCCGTATCTGGCACAGCGCCCCTTTTTCCAACCGACTCACCTGGGCCTGGCTGATGCCGATTTCCTTAGCCACCTCGGTTTGCGTTTTGCCGCCCAGGTAGCGCAGTGCGATGATGCGACGCTCCCGCGGGGACAATGCCCGCACCGTATCCCGGAACATCATATCGCTGATCCAGCTTTCCTCGCTGGTTTTATCCCGCAGCTGGTCCATGACCGAAAAGCTGTCCTCGCCGTCGGAAAAGACCGGCTCGTACAAGCTGGTGGGTGCCACGGCGGATTCCAGCGCCATGGCGACATTCTCCGGCGAGGCCCCGACCTGGACGGCGATCTCCGATATTTTCGGTTCGCGGCCATCCCGCTTCTGCAGTTCTTCCCGCGCCTGCATCGAGTGGTAGGCCAGGTCACGGATGGAGCGGCTGACCCGCACGGCGTTATTGTCCCGCAGATAGCGCTTGACCTCGCCGCAGATCATCGGCACGCCGTAGGTGGAAAACCGTACCTTCTGGCTGGGGTCAAAGTTGTCGATGGCCTTGATAAGCCCGATGCACCCCACCTGAAACAGATCATCCAGGTTCTCGCCCCGGCTTGCAAATTTCTGCACCACACTAAGCACCAGACGCAGGTTACCCTGGATCATCTGCTGCCGGGCGTCCTGGTCGCCATTATGGGCCGCTTCGATCAGACGGCTTTTTTCCGCTTCGCTCAAAACCGGAAGCTGTGAGGTATCCATCCCGCAAAGTTCCACTTTCCGTGCCGCCATGGTCGATTCCCCTTCCTGCTGTTGCTTACAAAGCAGTATGGGCGGCAAAGTACACACGCAAACAAACTGGAAAAATCTGCACATGTCCTTTTCCCGGGGCATAGCATGGGATTAAAGGGAGGGCTTGGTATGGTGGATCTTTTATGGCTTGTGTTAACGCTGATTTTGTTGGCGGTGGAAACAGTGGTGCTGGTATTGCTGCTGGTGCTGCGGTGGAAAACACCGCGCACCGATACCCGCGAGACGCGCACCGAATATTTGCAGCCAAATTATAATGAGGTGGCAGGTTTCCGGCTGGCGGCTTACCCGGACAATGAAATCATCATCCCCCAGCGCTGCTGGCTGATCGAAAGTGCGGTGGCCGAGGTGGACTTTGTCATTGTGCCGGGCCGCGCCATGAGCCTGCGGGTCGCCCGAAGCGGCACCATGCGGGAGCCGACCAACCTGACCGTCAACGGCTACGAACGAACCGAGGAATATGAGATCGACGGTCTGACGGTGACGCAGAAGCAGAACACCGGGCGTTATACTTCGATCAGCTGGACGCGGGATGGATTCGACTATATTCTTTATTCGCAAAAGCCGGAGATGAACATGGTCAGCGGGCTGGCAGTGCCGTTCATCACCAACACGCGGGCCGAGGAAACGTGACGGCTTTAGCTGACGGCTTCCAGTTCTCGCCGCAGGCGGCGGATGATGCGCTTTTCCAGCCGGGAAATGTAACTTTGGGAGATGCCCAGCTGGTCGGCTACCTCTTTTTGGGTGTGCTCAGTCTCACGGTTCAAGCCAAAGCGCAGCTCCATAATGCGCCGTTCCCGGGGTGTCAGCCGGGCCACCGCCCGGTGCAGGGCGGCATGCTCGGCGCTGCGCTCCAGTTCCTCGCCCACTTGGGGCTGGTCGCTGGTAAGCACATCCATCAGCAAAAGTTCGTTGCCGTCGTTGTCGGTGTTCAGCGGCTCGTCGATGCTGGCATCCTGGCGGCGGTTGGAACTTTTGCGCAGGTACATTAAAATTTCATTCTCGATGCATCGGCTGGCGTAGGTCGCCAGCTTGATGTTTTTGGTGGGTTCAAAGGTATTCACGGCCTTGATAAGCCCGATGGTGCCGATGGAGATCATGTCCTCGATGCCCGCAGACGGTGTCTCAAACTTTTTGGCAATGTACACGACCAGCCGCAAGTTGTGGGTGATGAGCAGGTCACGGGCCTCGGTGCTGCCGCGGCTTAAAGCCTCCAACGCCTGCCGCTCCTGCTGAGGGTCCAGCGGCGCCGGCAAAGTGTCGGCCCCGTTGATGTAATGCAGCTCCCGTACAGGGACTAAGTGTAAAAGCAATGCGTAAAGTGTCTGGCTGAGTTTCATGGTTCGTACCGCCCTTCGTAGTAGATTTTATAAAAAATCGCTGCCATACAAAGCCTCATATTGGGGATCACCGAAAGATTCCGGCGCAAATGCAATGGCAGTACGCCCCAGCTGCAGCACGCCGGTCTTGGTGATAAGCCCGATATTGCGTACCGCAAAGCCGGGCAGCAGGCTGCGCTGGGCGGCGGTGCTGCAAGGAATCAGCCGCAGCTGCGCCCCGGCGGGCGGGTCGGTCTTATCACCCCCGGCAAACCAGCCAGCCAAAAACTGCCGAACCTCTGGCGGCAGACGGGAGCCTGCATCGGTGAGGCTGACCACCAGCACCGGCATACAGGTGATGGGGTCGGTCAGGTGGCAGCCGGTATCCAGCATAGCCCGCAGGTGAATGCAGGTACCGCAAAGTTCAAACTCCAGTCCGACGGTCTCCTGTTTAGTGGGTCGGCGGCGGAAAAAACGCAGCCCCACTTCAACAGCCCCGCAGCACAGCCCGGACAGCCCCAATAGCAGCAGCGGCGATACCCGCAGATAGACCGCAAGGTTACCCGTCTGCAGCAGTGTGGTGCCCGTTTGGAAAATAATCAAAACTACCAACCCCGCCAGCAAAATATTCAGCGCAGCATACCAGCAGGCCGCCGCCAGCAGTCGCAGCTTATCCCGCCAGCCGAAGGTCAAGGCGGCAATGGCAAGGGCTGTAGCCAGCTTATACATAATTTGCACAGGGTACGAAAGTTCCGGTGCAAACAGAATCAAGGCCGAAACCGCCGCGCAGACGCTGCCCGTCAGCATCCGGGCAAAGGCAGCCCGCTGGCCGGTCAGCACCCCGGCAGCTTGCAGCAGTAAGTAGGCCACCAGAAAATTGACAAGGAGCAGCACATCCAGATAGATGACGGTCTTTATGGTGCATCCCTCCTCCTGCGGCGTTTTCCAGTATATGCGCCGTGGGTGGTGAAAATGCGCAGACCATGAAACACACAAAAAAGCGACCTGCTGTACCGAAATACAGCAGGCCGCTGAAAAGCAGCTTATGCAGTTTTACTTGGAAGCACAGGCGGAGCAGGATGCACAGCTGGCACAATCGGGATGTTCCTCAGCCCAGATGCGGTCAGCAGACGGGGTCCACTGGTCGGCGTAGGGCTTGCAACGGCGGAAGACATCGCTGGTGGATTCCGGCTGCTGCATATCGGTGCTATGGGCGCCGCTGCGTTTGACCATCTCGCCCAGCAGCTCGGGGTTTTCCAGCATCGGGCAGGGACGCAGATGGTTGTGGTTGAAAGGCTGGCCCTTGTGATATTCCTTGAACAGGGGCTGCTGCAGGCACTCCAGCAGGCTCTTGTCGTGGATGTTGGCGTTGGAGTAGTGGATAAAGACGCAGGGCTCCACATCGCCGGCCGGGTTGATGTGGGCGTACTGGCGGCCGCCGGCAATGCAGCCGTCGATGTACTCGCCATCGTTCTGGAAGTCGATGCAGAAGATGGGCTTGCCGCCGGTGTAGCCGCGGATCTCGCGTACACGGTGGATCATATATTCACGCTGCTCGGCGTTCAGCATCAGGTTGACGTTGGCACCGTCACCGATGGGCATGTAGTGGAAGTACCAGTTGAAGCGCACACCGTGGCTGATCAGCATATCCATGAATTCATCACTGGTAACAGCCTTGTAGTTGGCGCTGGTGTAGCAGATGGAAGTACCGAACAGCAGGCCATTCTCCTTCATCAGATCCATGGCATGCATGACGCGGTCGTAAACGCCGGCACCACGGCGATCATCGGTAGCATCACCGATGCCCTCAATGGAGATGAAGAAGGCCATGTTGCCCAGCTGCTTGACGCGGTCGCAGAAGGCCTGGTCAATCAGGGTGCCATTGGTGAACAGGTGGAAGACCGAGCTCTGGTGCTTCTCAGCCAGCTTGAACAGATCCTCCTTGCGGCAGGTGGGCTCGCCGCCGGTGCACATGTACCAGTGGATGCCCAGCTCCTCGCCCTCAGTGACGATACGGTCCATGTCCTCAAAGCTCAGGTTCAGGCGGTTGCCGTACTCGGCAGCCCAGCAGCCTTTGCAGTGCAGGTTGCAGGCGGAGGTGGGGTCAAACAGCAGGATCCACGGCATGTTGCAATCGTACTTTTCGCGCAGTTCCATGACGTAGTTATAACCAGCGAACATACCCTCGTACACCAGGTTCAGGGTGTTCATTTTCAGGATGTGGGGGTCGATCTCATTAATGGCGCGGTAGGCATACTGCATCCACTTGCTGTTGGGGTCGGATACGAAAGCACGGACGGCGTCCCAGTTGGCGTCGGGATAACGTTTTGCCAGCAAGGGCTGTGCCAGGTTGACCAGCTTAACAGCCTGCTCGGCCATATTTTCAGGGCCCTTGCCACGGACGGCGTTGATGGTAGCGTCGATGGCAACGCTGAACGCTGCACGCTGTGCCGCATGGACCACTTTATTCATTGCCATAATAGTCTGCTCCTTTTAACTCTTGATTGTGCAACCATTTTATGCCTTTTTTCGTGCTATTGTACATGGGCAAATGCCGTTTTTTGTGCAATTGAAAGCGGCGGACATGCGCAAAAAAGCGCGAAACCGAACAAATTTGAAAAAATGTCCTAACGAATTTAGCGCTAAATTTCGGGAAAATAATCCATATAAGCCCCCGGAAAATTTGCAAATTGCAGGCACATTATGCTATAATAACGTTGTACGATTCTATTTCGCTGTAAGGAGTATTTGCCATGCCGCGTTCAAATCAGACAAAGCGCCTGCTGGCCCAGAGCCTGATGGATTTGATGACGACCACCCCGCTGGAAAAGATCTCAGTCAACGATATTGTGGACCACGCCGGGGTCGGGCGCAATACCTTTTACTATCATTTTGAGGATAAGTACGATTTGGTGAACTGGTACTTCCAAAGCGGCGTGACCCAGTTTTTGGTGGAACGCTCGGCCTATGCCAGCTGGAATGCCCTGCTGGAAGCCGTGGAAGATTACCTGTTGGAAAATAAAGTGTTTTACTGCAACGCACTGGCCTATACCGGGCAGAACAGCTTGCAGCAGTACATATTTGATTACCTTTCCTCCATCTTTATGCAGCGCGCCAAAGAGCTGCGCCCTGGCATTGGTGCCGATGAAAACCTGTTGGTGGGCCGTTTTTTTGCCGGTGCCCTGATGGGCATTTTGCAGCCGTGGGTGCTGGGCGGCATGAAGACCAACACGACCCGTCCATCCCAGGCAGTGCCGCTGCTCTCTGTCGATGAGCTGGAGCTGATCCTGCACGGTGAGCTGGGCGAAACGCATGAACCAGGCAAACTGCCCCAGTGATTTGGATGACTTGGTGGCAGCCCTTACAAGCATAACAAAAAGCCGATTCCTTGTTTGTCGCATCGAGGCGATAAGGAATCGGCTTTTGTTATACGTATCTTGCGGCTGCGGGGTTACTCTCCTGTGTGCAGCTGCAGCGGGAAGGTCTGCCCCTCCTGCAGGGCACTGCCCCACACGGCGTTATCAGAAATGCGGTGGTTGAGGTAGGTAATGTCAGCGTCCCAATCCAGCAGCAGCACCGGCTTGCCGGTCTCAAGGCGGCCGGCCACGATGCCGCGGCGCAGAACCTCGCTCTTCTCCGGCGAAATACCGGGGCGGCGGGCATACATGCAAAGGCGGGCCTCCTGGGCTACGCTCTCCATCCAATCGTCCTGCAAAGCTTCCTCGGCGCAGGTGTCATCCACCAGGACCGTCAGCATATACAGCATCTGCTTGGCTTTCAGAGCTCGGGCCGCATGGCAGACATCGGGGGTCAGCTCCGGGCTTTGCAGCAGCGGCAGCACCACTACATTGAGACATTCCGCCAGCTGGGCAACACGATCCGGGGTCAGGGCTTCCGGCGCGGCCAGCACGCCGAACGCACACTTGGGGAACGCCTTTGCCAGGCTGGCAGCCTCGGAAGGGTCGCCCTCAGTGGCATCCAGCACCCAGACAAAGCTGCCCTTTTTCTCGGCGGCTGCTACCAGCGCCGGGAGGGCCGGGTCGCCGCAGTGGGCGGCCGTGATCCAGGAGAAAGGCTTTCCATCCACATCGGCCTGCTTCTTCATCTCGCTGGCACCGTAGATCAGCCCGCCAAAGCCCATGTTGACGCCGACCGTGCAAAGCCGATCCTCGTCCACAGTGTCCAGCAGGTTATGCACCAGGCTGTAGTAGCAGCTGTCGGTGCGCTGCAGGGCTTTTTGGGCGTAGGCAAAAAAGTCCTTCTGCTGCGGCCGTTTGGCCAGCGAAGAACACATATCTACGTAGTTGCGCAGCTGTCGGAATCCGCCACGGCGGATGTCCCCCACCGCACGGTGGGCCAGTGTCATGGTAAAGCTGCGGGTTGCATTATAATCCAAGCTCAAAGCGGTTCACTCGCTTTCGTTTTTCTGTGCAGGGCACATTTTCTATATTTAAAAGTGTACCATGCCAGCGCACTGCAGCGCCATGGGCAAAAACATGCGTTTGTCCTATAAAGTGTCTAGTATTATTTCAATTCTACCACGGTCACGCCGTTTTCACCCTCGCCATAGCGGCCGGGGCGGAAACTTTTGACTGCCTTGTGGGTGCGCAGGTGCTTTTGGATGGCAGTGCGCAGTGCACCAGTGCCGTTGCCGTGGATGATGTACAATGTCTGCTGGCCGCGCAGCATGCCGCTGTCCAGAAACTTATCCACCTCGGCCAAAGCTTCATCCACGGTGTAGCCCAGCAGGTTGATCTCCATGCTGGCCTTGCGGGATTTATCCAGCTGCACGCGGGTGCTGGAACGGCGCGGCTCGCGGGCCGGGCGCTTGTCCATTTTGTCCGGGACGCACAGACCGGAGAGAGGCACCTTCGTTTTCATGATGCCGGCACGTACTTCTACCATACCGTTGCGGTCAGGCCGGGCGGTAACGGTAGCCAGCTGGTTCAGCTCGGCAATCAGTACTTCCTGCCCGATCTGCACCTCTTTCAGGGGCACGAACTCACGGGCGGGCTTAGGCTTGGAATCGGTCTTTTTCAGCAGTGTTTCAGTGTCCTTGCGGGCAATCTCGCGGGCGCGGACAGCACGCTGGGCAGCGTTGGTCTTTTCGTCTTTCTGGATGCGGCGCAGCTCATCCGTCAGGGCGTAGGCCTCGTTCTGGACGTTCTGCATCAGATCATGGGCGCGGCGGCGGGCATCTTCCAGTTCCTGCTCGCCCTTCTTGATCAGCTCGTCACGCTTCTTCTCGGCGCTTTCCAGGGCATGCTCAGCCTCATAGCGGGCCTTTTCGGCGTCACCCTGAGCAACCTTCAACTGCAGCTTTAAATCATCCAGCTGGGCCAGCACGCTGTCCAGGCGCTTATCGTCGTTAGACATATGGCTGCGGGCCGCATCGATGATGTTCTGCGGGATGCCCAGCTTGGAGCTGATAAGGAATGCGTTGGACTTACCGGGCACGCCGACGCTCAGCTTATACGTAGGCATCAGCGTTTCTACGTTGAATTCACAGCTGGCGTTGACGACACCGGGCGTTTCCAGCGCGTAAACTTTCAATTCGGCGTAGTGGGTGGTAGCCATCAGCAGGCTGCCCTGGCGGCGCAGCTGCTCCAGGATACTGACAGCCAGTGCAGCGCCCTCGGCGGGGTCAGTACCGGCCCCCAGTTCATCCAGCAGGGTCAGCGTGCCGTGCCCGGCCAGCTCCAAAATGCCGCTGATGCGCTTCATATGGCCGGAGAAGGTGGACAGGCTCTGTTCGATGCTCTGCTCGTCGCCGATGTCTACCAGGTATTCCCTAAAGTTGCAGACAACGCTGCTCTCGTGTGCTGGAATCAGGAAGCCGTACTGCGCCATGGCGTTGAGCAGACCTGCCGTTTTCAGTGAGACGGTTTTGCCGCCGGTGTTGGGGCCGGTGATGACCAGCGTGTCGTATTCGTCGCCCAGGGCAATATCCACCGGCACGACCTTTTTCTTGTCGATAAGCGGGTGGCGGGCCTTATTCAGCTTAAAGTGGATGGTATCGCTGACAGCGGGCATGAAGGCCCCCTGCTCAATGGCCAGACGGGCCTTGGCCAGCAGCAGATCGATCTTCAGCATGGCATCATAGCTGTAGCTGAACTGCGGCTCCAGCGAGCCCACCTGCGCCGAGAAAGCGGACAGGATGCGGGTGATCTCCTCCTGTTCTTGCGCACGCAGCTGCATGATGCGGGCGTTGGCCTCGACCACAGCGGTAGGCTCTACAAAGACAGTAGCGCCGGAGGAGGAAACGTCGTGGATGACGCCGCCGACCTCGCCGCGATACTCAGCACGTACAGGCACGACATAACGACCGTTACGCAGCGAAACCACAGCGTCCTGCAAAAATTTATTGGTGGTGGAGTTTTTGATGATGGCATCCAGTTTGGTGCGGATGGAATCCTCGGTCTGGCGGATCTTGCGGCGCAGGTCGGCCAGCGTGGTGCTGGCGGTGTCGGCCATTTCTTCCGGAGAGATGATGCTGTCGGAAATCTGGCGCTCCAGCACCGGCTGCGGCGCCAGAGAATAGAACAGGTCATCGGTGGGCATCATGTCATGCTCACTCAGGCCGTACCACTGGCTCAGGCCTGCAAAATTGCGCAGCGTGGCGGCAATTTCCAGCAATTCCCCCATCGAGAGGATGCCGCCCTTTTGGGCATGGGCGACCACGCGCCGCACCTCGGAGACAGATCCGAAGCGCGGGCTGCCGTTTTTGATCAGCAGGCTGTTGATGGCGTTGGTCTGCTCCAGAGCGTAGCGTTCGTCCTCAGGGGTCTCACAGGGCTGCAGATCCTGCATCATTTCCTTGGTCTCCCGGCAGGCGCAAAGCTGCACGGCACGGGCTAGGACCTTGTCCAGTTCCAGTGTTTTTTTATATGCGGTATCCATGTGGGATAGTGTTTCTCCTTATTCGAGTACAGTTTTCAAAAAATCAAGGCTTTTCATTTTGTGTTCCAGGTGGGCCAGCACATACTGCTCGCTCACGCGGGACAGGTCTTTTAAGCTGCTATCGGAAAGCGTAAACGAGAACAGCTTTTTATCCTCGGCCAGACAGATATGGCGCAGCGCATACAGCGCGCCTTCGTCCAGATTGGGAAGATGCCGCGCCTTGTCAGCACACGCTGCACATAGCAGATTGCCAGCGATAGGATTCAAATAAAACTCTCCCCCATCGTATTTACCGCAGCCGGAACAGGCCAGCACATCGGGCATGTACCCAGCCAGCGTCATGGAGCGCAGCTCATAGATCACTTTCAGCATCCGTACCGGGCGCTTTTGCTCGCTGAGCATATACAGGCAGTTGAGCAGCAGCCGCAGCTGTGCTTCCGATTCCGGCGGCGCAGGCGAAAGCTCGGCTGCAATCTCGGCCATATAAGAGGCCAGCCCCATGCCTTCCACCGTGGCGGAAATTCCATGAAACACGTTTTTGATCTGCGCGGTATCGATGAAATAATGGCTGCGGCCGCTGGTCAGGCTGAACTCTGAGTAACAGAACAGCCCTGTGGCGCTGAACAGCTTATTCTTCAGCCGCATGCTGCCTTTGGCAGAAGCGGAGATGACGCCCAGATCAGGCGTCAGGATCGTCAGGATGCGGTCCGCCTCCCCCACCTTGATCTGGCGCAGGATCAGCCCCGTTGTTGCAATTGGCATAAGCGTCCTCCTGCGTCAGCTGCCCAGCTTTATAGTTGAGATAATCAAAAATACTGCCAGATTGCACGAACCGTGCCCAATCCGCGGCGGGGTCTTTCATAGCGGCCGCCTCCCTTCCTGCTTTTGAGTATAGCATGAGAGGTGGCGGAAAAGTTGTCTGACCGGGGTGTCAGGCGGCGGTCAGGGCTTGGCGAATCCCAACGAATTGAGCAGCTGCTCGTTATCGCGCCAATCCTCGCGCACCTTGACCCAGCACTGCAGGTTGACCTTGACACCCAGCAGTTCTTCAATATCCATGCGGGCTGCCGAGGCAATCTTTTTCAGCATCTGGCCGCCCTTGCCGATAATCATACCCTTATGGCTCTTGCGCTCGCAGTAGATGTCCACATCGATGTCAATGAGGTCCTTGTCGGGGCGCTCTTTAAAGCGCTCGACCACCACTGCGATGCCGTGGGGAATCTCCTCCCGCATGAACAGCAGCGCCTTTTCGCGCACCAGTTCAGCCACCAGCTCTTTCTCCGGCATATCGGTGAAGGCGTCATCGTCAAAATAGTGCGGGCCCTCGTTGCCATAGGGCTTCAGTAGGGCAAACAGATCGTCGCAGCCTGTGCCGTCCTTGGCAGAGATGGTGACGATGTGGTCAAAACAGCCGAATTCTTCTACCTGCTTTTTGCGGGCTTCCAGCGCGGCAAAGTTGTCCAGCAGGTCCACCTTGTTGATGACAGCAATCGCTGGGCCGCCCTTTTGCAGCGCCTTGATCATCGTCAACTCCGAGTCGGTCAGCTCCCCGGCCGGCTCAAACAGCATCATGGTCACGTCTACGTCTTTCAGGCTGGCGGCGGCGGTCTGGGTCATACGGGCGTCCAGCTTGTTGCGGGCGGCGTGGATGCCAGGGGTATCCATCAGCACGTACTGCACCGGGCCTTTGGTGATAACGCCGGTGATGCGGCTGCGGGTCGTCTGCGGCTTCTGGGTCACAATAGCGACTTTTTCACCCACAAGGTAGTTGGTCAGGCTGGATTTGCCTACGTTGGGCCGCCCCACCAGCGCCACAAAGACACTGCTGGGCATTTCAGGAATCGGTTTTGCCATTCGGTTGTTCGCCTTTCTGTGTTGAATTGGAAGATTGGAAGATAAATTTACTAAAAATCAGCAGCGAGAGCAAAATGCCCACCGGGCGGGTCCAACGCGCGGTAAATGCAGCCCACAGCACGCCCAAACGCGGCCCAAACAGGCAGACGGCCACAATGACCGTGCCGATGGCCATCACCAGTACTGCTCCGGCCGCCATATCCTTGGCGGCCCCGGCGGTCCACCAGTGGGTGGTGTCGGGCTTGTCCACGGCGCGCTCCACGGCAGAGTTCATTAGCTCCAGCGCCATAACAGCCGCTACGCAAAGCGCAATCAGCGCCGTTTCCACGGCACTCAGCCCGGCCCAGTAGGCCGCCACAAACGCGTAAAAGGCAGCACAGAGGTGAAAACGGAAGTTCCGTTCCTCTTTTACTGCGGCGCGGATGCCGTTCCATGCGTAGACAAAGCCGCGCGCAAAGCGCGCTAAATCAGATCTCATCGCTGGTGTAGGAAACGGTGCGCGGCAGGCCCAGCTGAATCAGCACAGCTTCTTCTTTCTCGCGCATACGCACAGCCTCCAGTCCGCCGGCCTCGTGGTCGTAGCCCAGCAGATGCAGCATCGAGTGAACAGTCAGGTATGCAACCTCGCGCTGCAGGCTGTGGCCGTACAGCTCAGCCTGCTCCATGGCGCGCTCCATCGAGATGACGATGTCGCCCAGCAGCTTGCAGCCGTTGTCCTCGTCGATGTCATACTCGCCGTTTTCACCAAGGGGGAAGCTCAGCACGTCGGTGGCAGAGTCCTTGTGGCGGTACTCATTGTTCAGCTCGTGGATGCGGTTGTTATCCACAAAGGTAACGCTGATCTCCGCGGGACCGTCGAACTTTTCAAAGTCCAGCACAGCATTGCAGCTGCGGCGGATGAGGATACGCAGCCCTGAGGGAATCTTTACAACATTCTGATCGTTCGTGATCAACACCTTATTGGACATAGGGATCAACCTCCTGTTTATGTGATTGTGTATTGGTTCAGTTTCAACGCAGCGTGCCGGCTGCGGCTTTTTCATAGGCTTTGACGATCTGCTGCACCAGGCGGTGGCGCACAACGTCTTTCTCGGTCAGGCGCACCTGGGCAATGCCGTCCACGTCGCGCAGCACCTGCAAGGCGTCCACCAGGCCGCTGCGCACTTTATCCGGCAGGTCGACCTGGGTCACGTCGCCGGTCACGACTACCTTGCTGCCCACGCCCATACGTGTCAGGAACATCTTCATCTGCTCAGGTGTAGTGTTCTGCGCTTCGTCCAAAATGATAAAGGCATCGTCCAGCGTGCGGCCGCGCATGTAGGCCAGGGGTGCTACCTCAATGACCTGTTTTTCAAACAATTTCTGGAAGGTCTCCGCCCCCAGCAGGTCAAACAAACCGTCATACAGCGGGCGCAGATAGGGGTCGACCTTGTTTTGCAGGTCGCCGGGCAGAAAGCCCAGCTTTTCGCCTGCTTCTACCGCAGGGCGGGTCAGAATAATGCGGCTGACATCCTTGGATTTAAAGGCCTTTACCGCCATGGCGACCGCCAAGTAGGTTTTGCCGGTACCCGCAGGCCCCACGCCGAAGGTAATGGCGTGGCTGCGGATGGCGGCCAGGTATTCCTTCTGCCCCAGGGTCTTGGGGTGGATGGGGCGGCCCTTGGCGGTGACAGCAACGAAATCGTCGGTCAGTTCCCGCAGGCGCTTTTCCTCGCCCCCGCGGGCCAGGCTGATGCAGTAGCGCACGGTCTGTTCTTCCAGCGGGGTGTGATTTTCCATCAGGGTAACCATGCCGTCCACCGCGTGAGCGGCGGCATCAACGTCCGCTTCGGTACCGGTGAACCGCAGCACAGAGCCACGGCACACAGCGGTTACGTGAAACTCCTTCTCTAGAAGATGGATATTTTGATCGCAATTGCCAAAAATCGCGGCGGCCAGCTCGATGCTGTCCAGTTCAATAGAACGCTCTGCCAAATGGTGATCCTCCCTGCGTACTACATTTCTACATTTAGATTATATCACAGTTTTTTACAAAAGAAACTGTGAATGTTGCACAAAATTTTTCCGACACCTTTTGACGTTCCTACAAGAGCAGGGGAAAAGTGGTATATTTTACGGCTTTTCGGCGATATTTGCGCAAAAAATGTAGGTCACAGTGCAGGCCGCGGCATCCTCTCCTGGGTCGATACTGCGGCGTTCTGCTTCGATGATAGCGTCCGGGAACTCCCTGTACAGCTGTGCCCGGCAGGCCCGCAGGGCCAGTGCTTGGGCGGTGGACTCGCTGTAGTGGCAGGGCGTGGCGGCAGTTTCCCAGGTGGTTGTGCGCTGGATAACGCCCGGCAGCGTGACGCGGCCGATGTGCAGCGGCAGGTAGTCAATCTCGGTGGTGCCGGTGTAGTCGGCGGGCGCCTCCGTCCGGTAAAGTTCCTGTCCCAGCAGCTGCCAGCTTTCCGCGGCAGCACTGCGCCCAGTCAGCGTGAGCTGTGTGGGATAGTAGGGCTGCGCGGCGCTGTAGCTTTTCTCTACCCGGGCCAACACCCGGCCGGAGGCCCCCTGCAGCACCGGGTTACCCTTGCGGTCCAATCGCTGCACATCTACGAGCAGGTCCCCCGCCTGCACCTGCTGGCCGACGGTCACGGCACAAAAACCGCTTTCGGCTTCAATGGCGGTGACCTCCCCCGCCGCTGCCGCGTACAGTGCGGTCTGGGTCGGCGGGGATTCTATGGTCTGGTGCTCGGCCTCGGTACTTTCCACAAACAGGCGGCCACCGGTGAAATTTAGGCTGATCCAGCCAAAGCGGTCGCTTTGCTGCAGGGCGAGGGCCTGGACCTGAGCCAGGGCGTCCTTGGTCAGCAGTGTGCCCTCACAGATGTCCTGCCCTGCCAAAAGCTGGCGCAGGCTGGCTTGTGCGTCGGCATCCAGCGGTTCAAAATCGATCGTCCAGACAAAACGGCTGAGCAGTAGTGTCACCAAAAACGCCCAGGCTGCACCCAGTGGCAGGCCGGGACGTAAGGCCAGCTGCTCCAAAAATCCGCCCGGCCCGCGGCACCGCAGCAGCTTTACGGTCCAGCGGTCGTCCCCCAGCAGCGCTTGCAGCCGCGGCCAATCGACCCCGGCTATCTGCGCCTGAACTCCGCTGGGCAACGCACGGATATGGAACAGCCGAATGTCATGCAGGGCCGCCAGTGTCAGGGCGCGCTGGGGTTCCGCGCCGGTCAGCGTGAAGGTCAGCACATCGGCGGTGTGCAGGCGGGTCTTCATGGCTCCTCACCCCACTTGTTGGCAAAGTCGATGCGGCGGATCTTGCCGGTCAGGATCAGGCTTTTTCCGGTCAGGGATTCTATTTGCAGCGCCGCGCCATAAAATGTTACTGTAAAGCTGCCCATGTCCAGGCATATCTTTTCGGGGCTGAATTCCAGCACCCGGCGGCAGCCGCGGGTCAGCAGGCTGCTGCCGCGCAATTCAAATTCCGGCAGGCGATAAAAGGCGGCGGGCGGCTGAGCAAACAGATCACCCGGGGAGGGCAGCGGTTGGCGGGAACGCTTTTTGGTTAGCTTGCGCAGCTTCATCGGCGTTCCCTCCTTTGCAAAAAGTCCCAATTTCAGTAACAATATACGCGGAGGGCTGCGAGTTATGAACCATCTTTTGCGGCGGCAGTGGTTGGAAATGGCGGCGTTGGCCCTGCTTTGCCTGGGGCTGCTAAGCAGGCCGCAGGCAGCGGCACAGGGCTTTGCGGACGGTGCCCGGCTGTGTGTGGGCAGCCTGCTCCCGGCGCTGTTCCCCTTTATGGTGGTGTGTGAGCTGCTGGTGGGCATGGCCTTACCGAAAGCTCTGCTGCGCCCGCAGGCTCGTCTGCTGGGCCTGCAAAGTGAGGATACAGCCGCAGCGCTGCTGGCCTCCTGGCTGGGCGGGTACGCAGTGTGTGCCCGGCTGACGGCACAGCTGCGGGTGGCCGGGCGCATATCGGCCCGGGATGCCGCGCTGCTGATGATGCTGGGCTGCTGCTCCGGCCCCGGGTTCGTGGTGGGTTATATCGGCGGGCTGCTGTTGGGCAGTACCTCACTGGGAGCACTGCTATATGCAGGGCAGCTGGCGGCCAACCTGCTGGCAGCGGGGCTTTGCCTTCCGATGCTGCCTAAAGCGGATGCACACGGGGTAAGAGAGGTGCCGTGCAAAAAGGAAAAGCAAGAAATATCCCTGCCAACGGCAATATCGTCCGCCGCTTCCACCTGCCTGGATCTTTGCGGCTGTGTGATTTTTTTCCGCGTGGCGGCAGGTGTTTTATTGTCGGTTGCGCCCTTGCCTGACTCCGCCGCGGCCTGCATCAGCGCGGCGTGTGAAATCACAGCCGGGTGCGCGGCGTTCGCAGCCCTTGGCGGCAAGGCGGCGCTATACGGCATCTGTCTGGCGATGAGCCTGCTGGGATTCTCCGTATGGGGCCAGCTGCGGCTGTTGCTGCAAGGCCGGGTGCCGATGCGGATGCTTGCCATAAGCCGCCTGCTGCATGCCGTCCTCTTTCCCCTGCTGGTGCGGCTGCTGCTTTGGGCGCTGCCGCAGGAGCAGACCGTGTTCAGCACGCTGGCCCCGCGGGTCGTACCAATGTGCCGCCTGCCGCCGGATGCCGCTGTGGTGGCGGCGGTGTTTCTTTGCACACTGCTTTACAAAGGTTACAAAAACATTTATAATACAATATAAGTATAATTTTGCGCGATAAGGTGAGGATATGTTTAGAAAAACCTATTATGGCAGTAAAATCGCTCCCGCCTGCGCCTATTGCCTGCACGGCGCCCCTGCCGCCGACCCCAAGATGATCCTGTGCAAGCAAAAAGGTGTAGTATCCCCTTACTATTGCTGCCGTAAGTTCAGCTACGATCCGCTGATGCGTGTACCGCACCGCCAGGTGCTGCCGGAGCTGGACCCGAAAGATTTTACCCTGGATTAAAGGAGAAGGAATGGAAAGTAAAAAGCAGCAAAAACGCGAGGCCTTTCAGGATGCCTGGCGGACAAAACGCTCGGTCACGCTGGTGTATATCCTGCTGCGGGCTTCGGTCATCCTGGTGATGTTGGCGCAGATTTTTAACCGCAATTTTGAGAACGTCTTTCTCTGTGTGCTGACGCTGTTCCTGTTTATGGTACCCAGCATGCTGGAGCGAAAGTTAGATATTGCACTGCCAAACACCCTCGAAATCATCATCCTGCTGTTTATTTATGCGGCGGAGATCATGGGCGAGATTGGCGCATACTACGTCACCTTCCCCTACTGGGACACGGTGCTGCATACGCTGAACGGGTTTCTCTGCGCGGCCATCGGCTTCTCCCTGCTGGATATTTTGAACCGGCACAACAGCACGCGGTTCCACCTGTCGCCGCTGTATCTGGCCATTGTGGCGTTCTGCTTCTCGATGACCGTCGGCGTCATTTGGGAATTTTTTGAGTGCACGATGGACCAGCTGTTCTTTTTGGATATGCAGAAGGACACCGTGGTACAGAGTATCGGCTCCATCATGCTGGACCCTACCGGCGGCAACCACCCGGTGGTGCTGCACAACATCACTGATGTAATTGTCGTGCAGGCGGACGGTACCCAGACAGCCCTGGGCCTGGGCGGGTACCTGGACATCGGCCTGCTGGATACGATGAAGGATCTGTTCGTCAACTTTATCGGCGCGCTGACCTTCTCCATCATCGGCTACTTTTATGTGCGCAGCCGCGGCAAGGGTAAGTTTGCCAAGCGGTTCATCCCGATGGCCAAAAACAGCGCCATGCCGGATGTATCGGAAATGGCAGAGACAAAGATCCCGGCGAAAAAAGAAGATACGACAGAATAAGAAGCCCCCAGCCTGTTCAAGTGCAACAGGCTGGGGGCTTCTTACAAAATCTTATTTGGCTTTTTCCTGCAGCTCTTTGGCGCGGGCCAGCATGGGTTTGAGGTACTGGCCGGTGAAGGAGTTGTGGTTCTCGGCCACTTCCTCGGGCGTGCCGGTGGCAACGACCGTACCGCCGCCGCTGCCGCCCTCGGGGCCAAGGTCGATGATATAGTCGGCGCGCTTGATGACATCCAGGTTGTGCTCAATGATGATGACCGTGTTGCCGGCATCCACCAGCTTGTCCAGCACCTTGACCAGGCGATGCACGTCGGCCACATGAAGGCCGGTGGTGGGCTCATCTAGGATATACACGGTCTGCCCGGTGTCCCGGCGGGCCAGCTCGTTGGCCAGCTTAACGCGCTGGGCTTCGCCGCCGGAAAGCGTTGTAGCGGCCTGACCCAGCTGGATATACCCAAGGCCAACCTCCTGCAACGTCTGCAGCTTACGGGCAATTTTGGGGATGTTGGCAAAAAAGACGCAGGCCTCCTCCACCGTCATATCCAGCACGTCGGAAATGCTCTTGTCCTTGTACTTGACTTCCAGTGTTTCGCGATTGTAGCGCTTGCCTTTGCAGACATCGCAGGGCACAAAGATGTCCGGCAAAAAGTGCATTTCTATCTGCAAAATGCCGCCGCCCTCGCAGGCTTCGCAGCGGCCGCCCTTGACGTTAAAGCTGAAACGTCCGGGGCCATAGCCGCGCATCTTGGCGTCCTGCGTGTTGGCAAACAGCGATCGAATGTCCCCGAACACACTGGTATAAGTGGCCGGGTTGGAGCGCGGTGTGCGCCCAATGGGCGACTGGTCGATGCCGATGACCTTGTCCACCCACTCCATGCCCTCGACGGCTTCGCACTGGCCGGGGCGGCTGCGGGCACCGTTCAGCGCGGCCGCCAGCGTCTTATACAAAATCTCATTGACCAGCGTGGATTTGCCTGAACCGGACACGCCGGTCACGCAGACCATCTTGCCCAGCGGGAAATCCACAGTAATGTCCTGCAGGTTGTTCTCGTGGGCTTTGACCACCCGCAGGAACTTGCCGTTGCCGGGACGGCGGGTCTCAGGCACTTCCACGTACTTTCGGCCCGAAAGATACGCGCCGGTGATGCTGCGCTTGACCTTGCAGATGTCTGCCACGCTGCCCGCAGCCACGATCTCGCCGCCGTGCACACCGGCACCGGGGCCGACATCCACAATATAGTCAGCCTGGCGCATGGTATCCTCATCGTGTTCGACCACGATCAAGGTGTTGCCCAGGTCGCGCAGGCGCTTCATGGTGGCGATCAGTTTATCATTGTCGCGCTGGTGCAGGCCGATGCTCGGCTCGTCCAGCACGTACAGCACGCCGGTCAGCGCGCTGCCGATCTGGGTGGCCAGGCGGATACGCTGGCTCTCGCCGCCAGACAGGGATGCCGCGCCGCGAGACAGGGTCAGATAGCCCAAACCTACGCTCTGTAAAAAGCCCAGACGTTCGCGCACTTCTTTAAAAATCGGCGCACCGATCATCTCATCCTTTGCGCTGACCTTGGCGTTCTCGATGAACTTCAACTCCTCGGTCACGCTCTTATCACAGAAATCGGCAATGTTGATGCCGCCGACCGTGACGGCCAGGCTGGTGGGCTTTAAGCGGCGGCCATGGCAGGCAGGGCACTCCTCGCTGGACATGACCAGGGCAATCTCCTCTTTGACCCACTCGCTGTTGGTCTCACGGAAGCGGCGCTCCAGGTTGGGGACCAGGCCTTCGAACTGGTTGTAGTAGGTGCCGGAGCCAAACATGCTCTCGCGCTGCATCTCAATGCGCTCATCGCCGGTGCCGTACAGTAGGGCATGCAGGGCTTCTTTGCTGAAATCCTTGATGGGAGTATCCAGCGTAAAGCCGTAGCGCTTGCCCAGGGCCTTGTAGGTCATCTCGGAGATGGAACCATCGGCATAGTACCAGCCGCTGGCTTTGATGGCGCTTTCGCGGATGGATTTGCGCTTGTCCGGGATGACGCGGGCAGGGTCGACCTTCATAAAGGTGCCAAGGCCCGTACATTTCTCGCAGGCACCAAAGGGGTTGTTGAAACTGAACATGCGGGGCGTCAGTTCTTCCACCGAGATGCCGTGCTCCGGGCAGGCATAGCTCTGGCTGAACATCATCGGCTCGCCGCCGATGACATCGATAACGACCAGGCCGTTTGCCTGGGCCAGGGCGGTCTCAATGGAATCTGCCAGACGGCCGCGCACTGTATCGCTGATGACCAGGCGGTCGACCACGATCTCCACGGTATGCTTGATGTTCTTTTCGAGGTTGATCTCCTCGCTCAAATCGTACATGTTGCCGTCAATGCGCACACGTACAAAACCGGCACGGCGGGCGGCGTCCAGCTCCTTGGCCTGGGTGCCTTTGCGGGCACGGACTACGGGGGCCAGCACCTGGAAGCGGGTGCGCTCCGGTAGCTTCATCACCTCGTCGACCATCTCATCAATAGACTGCTGGGTGATCTCCCGCCCGCAGATCGGGCAGTGAGGCACGCCAATGCGGGCATACATCAAGCGCAGGTAGTCGTAAATTTCGGTCACGGTGCCCACGGTGGAACGTGGGTTGTGGCTGGTGGTCTTCTGGTCGATGGAGATGGCAGGCGAAAGGCCGGTGATCTCGTCCACATCGGGCTTTTCCATCTGGCCCAGGAACTGGCGGGCGTAACTGGAAAGGCTCTCCATATAGCGGCGCTGGCCGTCGGCGTAGATGGTGTCAAAGGCAAGGCTGGACTTGCCGGAACCGGAAAGCCCTGTCATGACGATCAGCTTATTGCGGGGCAGCGTCAGGTCGACGTTTTTCAGGTTATGCTCCCGCGCGCCCTTGATGACGATGCGGTTGTTGGGGTCGATTTGAATCTTCGATCGGCGCTTTGTCTCTTTCACTTCGGTGCTCAACTTTTGTATTTCCCTCTTCCCTTGCGCTTTTTGGCAGTCGCCTTGCGCTCACTGGTATCGGCTGCGGTAGGGTCTTCCCCGCGCTCCAGCCGGGCAATCTCGTCGCGCAGCTGGGCTGCCAGCTCAAACTGCAGCAGGCGCGCGGCTTCTTTCATCTCTTTGGTCAGGCGTTCAATCGTCTGCTGGCGTTCCACGCGGCTCATACGGTGCTGGCGCATGCGCTTGTTTTCCTCGCTCATGCTGATCTCCAGCCCGCCGCCGATGGCCTTGACGATGGTCTTGGGGGTGATGCCATGCTCTTTGTTGTAGGCGTCCTGGATGGCACGGCGGCGCTCGGTCTCCATGATGGCGCGCTCCATGCTGGGGGTCACTTCATCAGCGTACATCAGCACTACGCCGTTGGCATTGCGGGCTGCGCGGCCAATGGTCTGGATAAGGCTTGTCTCACTGCGAAGGAAGCCCTCTTTATCGGCATCCAGGATGGCAATCAGCGAAACTTCCGGCAGGTCGAGACCCTCACGCAGCAGATTGATGCCCACAATGACATCAATGGCGCCCACGCGCAGGTCTTTGATAATTTCCATGCGCTCAAAGGTGTCGACCTCGTGGTGCATGTACTTGGTCTTGACACCGTGATCTTCTAAATAATCTGTCAGGTCCTCGGCCATCTTGACGGTCAGGGTCGTGACGAGGGCGCGTTCGCCGCGGTCAATACGCACACGTATTTCACCCAGCAGGTCTTCAATCTGACCTTCCACCGGGCGCACCATGATGACGGGGTCCAGCAGGCCGGTGGGACGGATGACCTGCTCGGCCACGCGGCTGGAGTGTTCCCGCTCATAATCGCCAGGGGTGGCCGAAACAAAGATTTTCTGGTGGACTTTCTGCTCAAATTCCTCAAATTTCAACGGGCGGTTGTCAAAGGCGGATGGCAGGCGGAAGCCGTATTCCACCAGCGTCTTCTTGCGGCTGTAGTCGCCGCCGAACATACCGCGGATCTGGGGCAGCATGACATGGCTCTCGTCCACCATCAAAAGGAAATCATCCGGGAAATAATCCAGCAGCGTGGTGGGCGTGGAGCCGGGGGCGCGGCCCGACAGCACAGCCGAGTAGTTCTCGATCCCCTTGCACATGCCGACTTCCTGCAGCATTTCCATATCGTAGTTGGTGCGTTGCTGGATGCGCTGGGCTTCCAGCAGCTTGCCTTCCTCGGTGAATTTCTTCACCTGCTGCTCCATCTCGACGGCAATCTTGGAAAGGCCCTCTTTCATCTTTTCCGGTCCAACGATATAATGGCTGGCCGGGAAGATAGCGACATGGCGCACCACGTTCTTGTGCTCGCCGGTCAGCGGGTCAAACTCAATGATACGGTCGATCTCATCACCGAAAAACTCTACCCGGATGGCAAATTCATCGTTGTAGGCCAGGTGGATGTCCACTGTGTCACCTTTGACACGGAACTTGTTGCGGATAAAGTTCATGTCGTTGCGCTCATATTGCAGTTTGACCAGGCGGCTGCAAAGTTCGTCCCGCTCCATCTGCATGCCGGGACGCAGGCTGATAACCATGCTGCGGTAATCGATAGGGTCGCCCAGGGAGTAGATGCAGGAAACACTGGCAACGATGATGACGTTGCGCCGCTCTGACAAGGCCGCCGTGGCCGAGTGGCGCAGACGGTCGATCTCATCGTTGATGGCGCTGTCCTTTTCAATATAGGTATCAGTGGACGGGATATAGGCTTCGGGCTGGTAGTAGTCGTAGTAGGATACGAAATATTCTACAGCATCGTCTGGGAAAAAACTGCGCATCTCGGTGCAGATCTGGCTGGCCAGCGTTTTGTTGGGCTCCAGGATCAGCGTGGGGCGATTGCACCGGGCAATGATATTAGCCATGGTAAAGGTTTTGCCGGAACCGGTAACGCCCAGCAAGGTCTGGGCATCGTCCCCCTCATTGATGCCCTGTACCAGGGCGTCGATGGCCTGGGGCTGGTCACCGGTCGGCTGGAATGGTGCCTTTAGGTGAAACACATCATCCATAAAAGTTTCCTTTCGACACAACAATTGGTTGTAAGCTGATTATATCACAACTGAAAAGTAATGTAAAGTCTTTTGGTAGGTATTTTGTGCACTCGGCGGCTAAAAATATACCCTGCCGCGGCATAAGGCGGCAGGGCGAAACGGCAGCTTAAAAATCCGTACTGGCGGCGTTTAAAATGCCGGGGTGGGCGCTGATGTCCGGCAAACGGCCGCGGTCTGCCATCGAGCAGGCGTTCTCCCCTGCCACGATGATGTGGTCCAAAATAGAGATGCCCGCTGGGGCCAGCAGCTGCATAATTTTCAGCGTGGTCAGCTGGTCGGTGGCACTGGGCAGGGCCGGCCCGGTGGGATGGTTGTGGGCCAGGATGGCGGTGGAGGCGTTGGAGCGCAGCACATCCCGCAGCAGCTTGCGGGTATCGATGCTGACGTGGTTCGGCACACCCTCGGCGGCTTTCAGATCGTAGAGCGGATGGCAGGAATCGTCCATCAAAATGATGTACAGCACTTCGTTTTGCAGGCCGAGGAACAGCGGCTTGATGTACTCAATAGCGTTGGCAGTGGTGTCCAATGTAGCCTGCTTTTTCCGCTTTTTCACGGCATAATAGCGGCCAAACTCCATAATGTCGGAGATCAGCTGGGCGCTGCGCGGGCCGACGCCCTTCACCTGCATCAGCTCTTGCGGCGTGGCTTCCATCACGCGGCAAAAGCTGCCAAAATGGTCGATCAGCCGGTGCGCCAGGGGATTCGTATCCTGGCGCGGAATGGCCAGGTACAGCATATATTCCAGCACTTCGTGTTCGGCCAGGCTTTCCATGCCGTTGTGCGCCACACGCTCCTGCATGCGGGCACGATGATTCTCGTGAATAGGCCGCTCTTTGCCGTCTGCCATGGTTCCACATCCTTTTTGCCACTTTACGTTTTCCTGATTTCATTATATACTGAAAGAAAGATTTTGCAAAGAGATAAGTGAGGGTTCCATGAAAAGTTTTACCGCCGGTGCCAACGAGAATGACGTCCGCCTGAGCCGCTTTGTGGAGGGCGTGACCAAAGATATGCCCCGCAGCATGATGTACAAGGCGTTTCGCAACAAGCGCATCAAGGTCAACGGCAAACGGGCCGAGCCGGACACCCGCCTGAAAACGGGCGATTTGATCGAGATGTACATCAACGATGAGTTCTTCCCGCCCGAGGGCGTCAAGCCCAAGGCCACGCCGCCACGTCGCCAGCCGCCGGTGACGGTCATCTACGAGGACGCCAACTTTGCGGTGCTGTACAAACCGGCGCACCTGCTGTGCCACAGCGACCGCACCGGCGATGCCAACCTGGTGGATGCCTTTGCCGCCTACCTGGAGGCCAAGGGCGAGTACGATCCCCACGCCGAGCAGCGCTTTGCCCCGGCCCTGTGCAACCGGCTGGACCGCGGAACCGAGGGCCTGGTGCTGGCCGCCAAAAGCTACACGGCCTTGCGGGACCTAAACGCCATCATCCGTGACGACCTGATGAAAAAAGAGTACCTGACCATCACGGTAGGTGCCCCGCCCGCCGGGCGGCATATCGCCTGGCTGCAGCACAGCGAGAAGAACAACAAGGTGCGCATCCACGCCCGCCAGTGCGATGGCTATAAGCAGATCATCACCGATGTAACGGTCATCCGCCAGAACGGCCCCTTTGCCCTATGCCGCATCGGACTGATCACCGGCCGCACCCACCAGATCCGCGCCCACCTGGCCTACCTGGGTCACCCGGTGCTGGGCGACATCAAGTACGGCAACCGCAAGATGAACGAGCGCACCGGCCTGAAGACCCAGGCCCTCTGCGCCCAGCGGCTTACCTTTGGCCGCATCCCAGAGGAAAACACCCTGCACTACCTCTCCGGCCGCGTCATCAAGCTGGACGACCCGGCCATTGTAAAGCAGTTCGATGCGCTGACTAAGACTGTTCCGCGCAAAACCGAAGAATAAAACAACAATACAAGACCCATGCCGGGCCTGCGATTGCAGCGGCATGGGTCTTGCTTTTTCTATATTTTATTGTTCAGCATCGGGCACGGCGGCTTTGGCGGCCTCAGCGCGCAAGGCTTCCTCCTGGCGGTCAAAACGCTCCAGGAAGGAATGCTCCACACCCTCGGTCTTATAACCGGGCATGGTGTCCAGTGCGACGGAATGGATGCTGCGGAAGATGCTGTTCTCGATGTTGGGGTTGTCCCGCATCAGGCGGCGCAGCAGGACCTTGACCTCCTGCCGCTTGGAGCCGCCGCCACCGTTATCGCAGATGGTGCAGGCCTCGGTAAAGCGGCAGGCGCACTGGATGAATTCCAGGTCGTTGTAGCGCCGCCAGGCGATGATGTCATCCTCGCGGATGCAGTACATCGGGCGGATCAGCGTCATGCCCGGGAAGTTGGTGCTGTGTAGCTTCGGCGGCATAGCCTGCATCTGGGAGCCGTAGAACATGCTCATAACGGTGGTCTCGATAACATCATTGAAGTGATGGCCCAGCGCAATTTTGTTGCAGCCCAGCTCCTGCGCTTTCTTGTACAGGTGGCCGCGGCGCATGCGGGCGCAGAGGTAGCAGGGCGACTTCTCGCTGTTGTTGGCAACATCAAAAATGTTGGTTTCAAACACGGTGATGGGCAGGTGCAGCAGCGCGGCGTTGCTCTCGATCTTCTGACGGTTGATCTCGTTGTAGCCGGGATCCATCACCAGATAGACCAGCTCAAAGGGCACCTCGCTGTGGCGCTGCAATTCCTGCAGCAGCTTTGCCATCAGCATGGAATCCTTGCCGCCGGAGATGCAGACGGCGATCTTGTCCCCTGCCTGGATCAGCTCGTACCGTTTGACGGCCACGATAAACGGCGTCCACAGCTGTTTACGGAACTTTTTGATAATGCTGCGCTCGATTTTCTGATAAGTTTCCAGTTGACGTTCCAAAATCAGTTCTCCTTCTGTAACAGCTGGTGGTAGCAGGTATCAAAGGCGGCCAGGAAGCCGTCAATTTCTTCGTCGGTGGTAAGGTGGCTCAGGCTGATGCGCCACGAGGACAGCGCGTTGCGGCGGTCACGGCTGACGGCAAACACGGCCTTGGAAGGCATGCCGTCCGACGAGCAGGCCGATTTGACCGAGACGCAGACGCCCTGCTCACTGAGAGCCTGCTGAAAGCGGGTGGCCTTTACGCCGTTGACACTGACATTGAGGATATGCGGCACCGCACCCGCCGGGCTGTTGAAGCGAACCTCGGGGTACGCCTGCAATGCGGCTGCAAGGCGATCATGCAGGTGTTGTACGTGGGCGATGCGCTGGGGCTGTTCGGCCAGGGCTTTCGTCAGCGAAGCTTCCAGCGCGGCGGCCAGGCCCAGCGTGGGTGTACCGCTGCGGTAAATGGTTGTGCTGGCACCGCCGGAGATCTGCGGCTCAATAACCAGCCCCCGGCGCTTGTACAGTGCGCCGATGCCGTTGGGACCGTAGAATTTGTGGGCGGTGAAGCTCATGGTGTCCACGCCGTCAAACCAGAGGTCCGTTTTACCCACAGCCTGGGTGGCATCCACATGCAGGCGGCAATCCGGGTACCGCTTGACGATCTCGGCAATCTCTTTGACAGGCTGCACAGTGCCGATCTCGCTGTCCACGGCACAGACGGCGACAAGAATCGTATCCTTGCGCAGCAGTTCCCGCAGTTGGGCAAGGTCTGCTTTGCCGTCGCGGTTCACGTTCAGCAGGTCGATCTCGTACCCCTGCTGCTGCAAAACGGAGAGCGACGCCCCCACCGAGGAGTGTTCCAGCTGGGTGGAGATGATATGCTTGCCGATGTGCCGCGATGCCTGGGCGATGCCCTTGAGGGCCAGGTTGTTGGCCTCGCTGGCGCCGGAGGTGTAGATGATCTCGGCGGGCTGCACGCCCAGCTGGCTGGCGATGGACTCGGTCACGCGGGCCATTTCGGCCCGGGCGGCCTGCCCGGCGCAGTGGGTGGAGTTGGGGTTGGCGATATACGCCAGCTCGGTCTTGCAGTAAATATCCAGCACGGCCGGGTCGACCGGCGTGTTGGCGGAATAATCTAAGTAGATCATGGATGTCAGCTTGCCTCATTTCATGGCGGCGGGGCACTTCCCCGGGAAAAGTATATACCAAAATATTATAGCACAAACACCTATTGCGTCAATAGGTTAAAAAGTGGGCCGGGCCGTCTTGACAAAATAAAAAAACTGTGGTATCATGCAAAAACCTAAAACAGGTGTGGATTTTTACAGTAGTCTATACTATTTTTCGCCACACAATGGGTTGGCTGGAATGTCGACCCATTGTGTGGCTTTTTGCTGTGTCTGGGAGGTACACTATGAATGATACGTTTATGAAGGAAAAACCGATCTTTCCCCTGCTGGTCAGCATGGCGCTGCCCATGGTCATCTCGATGCTGGTCAACGCGCTGTACAACATCGTGGACAGCCTGTTCGTGGCCCAGATCAGTGAGGATGCTATGACGGCGCTGTCGCTGGTCTACCCGGTGCAGAATCTTATCAACGCCATTGCCATTGGCTTTGGCGTGGGCATCAATGCGCAGATTGCCCTGCACCTGGGCGCGGGTGAGCATAAAAAGGCGAATATGGCTGCCACCCATGGCTTGATGCTCTCGCTGCTGCACGGTGTGGTCATCACGGTGGTCAGCATCCTGATCATGCCGACCTTCCTGCGGATGTTCACCAGCGACGAAACGGTCATCCGGATGGGCGTGACCTACTCGCGCATCGCGTTCCTGTTCTCCACGGTCATCATGGCCACCCTGGCATTTGAGAAGATCTTCCAGGCGGTGGGCCGCATGCGCGTTACGATGGTGGGCCTGATGGCAGGCTCTGTCTGCAATATCATCCTGGACCCGATGCTGATCTTCGGCATCGGCCCGTTCCCGAAAATGGGCATTGCCGGTGCGGCACTGGCCACCGGCATCGGCCAGATTTTGACGCTGACCATCTATTTGTTCGTGTACAATACTACGGAGAGCAGTGTGCGGGTGCGCCGCGACTGCATGACGCCGAACCGCAAAATGGATGTAAGCCTGTATGCCATCGGCATCCCGGCTATTCTCAATCTGGCGCTCCCCTCGCTGCTGGTGTCGTTCCTCAACTCCATTCTGGCGGCTTATTCGCAGGTCTACGTGGTGGTGCTGGGCATCTATTATAAATTGCAGACCTTCCTGTACCTGCCTGCTAACGGCATTGTGCAGGGCATGCGCCCCATCATCGGCTACAACTACGGTGCGGGCGAGGATGCCCGCGTAAAGAGAATTTACAACCTGACCCTGGCCATGACGGGAACCATCATGGCGGGCGGCACGGTGCTATGCCTGGTGTTTGCCGGCCCGCTGATGAATGTGTTCAGCTCCAACCCGGAGACGATCGCCGCCGGCCAGACCGCACTGCGCATTATCTGCGCGGGCTTTATCGTATCTTCCCTTACCGTGACCGGCTCCGGCGCACTGGAGGGTCTGGGTAAGGGCACCGAGTCGCTCATCATCTCGCTGGTGCGCTATATCATCGCCATGATGCCCATTGCCTGGGTGCTGTGCCGTCTGCTTGGCCCCACGGGCGTCTGGCATGCGTTTTGGATCACCGAAGCCATCACGGCCGGTATCTCCGTCCTCGTCTACCGCAAGGCCGTCAAACGGCCGCAATAAGCCTTTATAAGACGAATAAAGCAACGCTCCTGCATCTGGTGTAAAATCCAGCTGCAGGAGCGTTGCAGTTTGTAGAAAAAAGTCCGACTTGGCAATCACGCTAAGACGGTTTTTGCATTTCAAGCGGGAAAAAGGCCACCTAACGGTGGCCTTTTTCGACAAGTTGCCATCACCATAGAGGCGATGGGAAAGCATCCATATATTATACAGCTTAGTTGCTAGAAGCCCACGTAATGGTATTATCAAGACCAGTAGCAGGAATCGTTGCGCCTGTAACAGTAGTAGGCACGTTCTGATCATCCTTCACATAGTAAGCACCATCGATGTAGAGACAACCATAGGTGCCATCCCAAAGCTGAACAGCTGCAACCTTACCATCTGCTTTGCTGACATATACGTGGAAAGACCAGTCCTTCTTTGCTTCGGCAAGTTTCGCAATAGCAGCATAAGTAACAGCCGGATCTTTATCGGTGGTAGCAAGCTTGCCCTGACCATAAGCCTCGCTAACAATGGTCTGTGCTGCTATGGCAACAGAACGCGTCTCAGCAACAACCTTCTCCTTGTTGGCCTTATCGATGTAGCCAGTCAGAGCGGGGATCAGCAGGGCAGCCAGGATAGCCAGGATGACCAGAACCACGATCAACTCGACCAGGGTAAAACCTTTGCGGTCCTTGAGTTTACGAATTTTTTCGAACATAATTTGAACTCCTCCTAAATTTAATCGGGGACGCACTCCATCCCCTGTTGGTGTATAATATTGTAACATATAAATTTCGATTTTCAACTGCCACGCTCGAATTTCGCAAGAAATGCACGGTATATGTCGAATTATAAGCTATTTTGTCACTTTCGGATCGTTTTTCGCTTCCTATTAATCTTTTTTGCGCATGATATTGCCGACGGGAAAGATGATGTCCGTTAGAAAAACGTTAGAACTGCATAACACTGCACCAAGGAAAATATAAATAAAAAACGCCAAACCCTTTCGGATTTGACGTTCTTTCGCCGACGTACAGCCAACTGTTTGGTCCGAGTGGCGAGAGTCGAACTCACGGCCTCTTGAACCCCATTCAGCATGATTGAGTTTTAAATGGTCGCAAATGCGTTCATCTTGTGCCAAAATGTACCATTCTATTTGACGGAAAAACGTTGATTATTAAGAGAAGTGACCAAAACTCCCGAGACTTCGGGAAAAACAAAAAAGCCAAACGAAAATCCAAATTGTTAGATGTTTGTTAGATGTCTCCTACTATTACAGAAAAAATGATAGCAAGCCTTGCGGCGGGGGGCTGGGGGCAGCGCCCCCAGATTGGCGGCAAGCGAGCGGCAGGCGTTTGCCCTGACGCGAACATAAAGTGCTCGCGCGGCAGGGCAGAGCCTGACGGGAGCGAATAATGTGTTTCTTTATTGGCATTTGCGGATTTTGTGGAAGTTGCCTATTTATGTGTTGCCGTGTGTCTGCTCGCTGTCGCCATCCCCCGCAAGGCTTGCTATCACACAAAGAAAATGCGCCAGTCAAAACGACTGACGCATTTTTTATTTTATGTCTTTGGTGACAGTAAGTACACGCCCTAGGATTTTATGCTTTTGAGGGTCGTATGGCAATGAATCAAAGCCGCGCTCAAAAGCTACAAGCACGATATGCCCGTCTATAACCTCTACACGCCTGCACTCAATGCCATTGCCTTGAAAGGCGATAATATCCCCTGCCTTGTATGCCGGTTCGGTCTGTAGCCGCACTCTGTTGCCTTTGCAGATGGTTGGTGACAGAGCATCGGTGTTAATTACAAATTCGGGTGGGGCGGTAACATTGACAGTTGTGGTGCCGTCAGAACCTTGAATTATTGCACCAAAAACATCTTTGCTAAACTGGGGTGAACTTGTTTGCTGGGCAAGTTTTAAGACGCTGTCGGACATGGGCATCTGTTGGATTCGTTCATTAAGGAGCCCCTCCATGTCAGGCGTTATAGTCTCTCCGGCAATATGAGCAGACGCAATTGTTACAATGCGCAAGATGTTTTGTAATGCGGTCAGGATAGGCGCAGGGGCTTCATCCAGTGCCCGCTCCACAACAAGCAAATTTTCGTCCTCACCCAGTGCCTTGGCGATTGCGCGGGAAACTTCGTCAGAGGGCATCCGCTTACCTGCTCCGTTGCGCAGCATACTCAAATAAGAGGGTGTGATAGAAACGCCATAGTCCGCGCACTTTTGGGCTACGTCCTTGGCCGTCATGCCGGATTCTTCAATTAGCTGGTTTAGCAGTTTTGCATAGGGCATAGTTCTCACCTCGGTATCATCTTACCACATGATAACAAATTTGTAAATATACTTGACGAAATTGTTATTTGCGATATAATCAGGTTGACAGCAATGTTAATTGCTGAAAAACAAACCAGTGAATTGCAAAGGATAGTATTACCTTTGCAATTCACGTCAAATGTGTACAGCCTTAAAGGAGGTATGAAAATGGCACGTTCCGCCGCATCCCGAAAATATCAAGTCACCATCAACAACCCACAAAAGCATGGCTTCACCCATGAACACATTAAAGGGCTGCTACCACAGTTCTCCAGCCTGCGCTACTGGTGCATGTGTGATGAAACGGGAGAGGGCGGCACACCACACACGCATTTATATCTTGTTTTTGAAAATGCTGTGATGTTCAGTACCTTACAGCGGCGCTTCTACGGGGCACATATTGAAATGGCAAACGGCAGCAACCAAGAAAACCGCGACTACATCCGTAAAGAAGGGCGTTGGCTGGATGATGCCAAGCACGAAACAAACCATATAGAAACGTTTGAAGAATCAGGAGAAATGCCGCCAGACCGCGCCAAACGCGAAAGAGTTAATGAGCAGATATATGAAATGTTAAAGCAGGATAAATCTACTGTAGAAATTGTAGATGAGTTCCCTTCTGCTATGACAAAAATCAACTATATTGAGCAGATGCGACAAATGCTGAAAAATGAAAAGTACAAGGATACCTTCCGCCAGCTGGACACCACCTATATTTACGGTGAAACAGGTGTAGGCAAAACACGCGGCATTATGGAGCAATACGGCTATTCCAATGTTTATCGCGTCACAGATTATGCCCACCCCTTTGACGGCTACAAAGGCCAGGACGTGCTGATTTTTGAAGAATTCCGCAGCAGTCTGCCTATTAAAGACATGCTCGTCTATCTGGACGGCTACCCTGTTGCTCTACCCTGCCGCTATGCAAACAAAGAAGCCTGCTTTACAAAGGTTTATATTCTGACAAATATTCCGCTGGAAAAGCAATATTGCAATATCCAACGTGAAGAACCCGAAACATGGGACGCTTTTTGCCGCAGAATCAACCATGTGCAGTGCATGCAGCCAAAAGAGAGTTTCGTCCCCATTCCCGATGATGTCCCTACACCTTGGAAGGAGTAAATGAATTTCTAAATGTTCAATCAATACCCCGATGTGCTGACGGTTCCGCAGGTGGCCGAGGCCCTGCGAATTGGTAGAGCGGCAGCCTATAAACTAGTAAATAAAAAAGTTATTGGAAGTGTACGGATAGGGAAAACTATCCGTGTGCCGAAGTCGAATTTAATTGCGTATGTTGAATCATCGCGTTATAATGTTAGTCTGTAATAGTAGGCAATACATCTGTCATAGAGAGGAGCTTTACAATGACAGCAAGCCTGCAAGTAAAAAATGATAGATACCAAGTAGTTCTTATGTTCAAACAAAATGGAAAGTTCAAGCATAAATGGGTGTCAACAAGGCTCCCGGCCAAAAAAGGCAACAAGCGAAAAGCAGAACAGTTCATGAAAGAGCTGCTTGCAAAAGAAGAAGCTAAACTCGAACAGGGACAAATAGAGAAAACTCCTGCACAAGCTTCAAATATGCTGTTTAGTGATGCGATTCGGCATTGGCTGGAAGAAGTTCGCTACCGCGTGGATGAAGTTACATTCCAAGGCTATGAGAGCCACGCTAAAGGGCATATCCTACCGTATTTTGATGAATTGGGAATTAAGCTGGATGATGTGACCCGTGTGGTGCTACAGACGTATATAAACGCTAAGAGCGCGTGCGGGCGCAAGGATGGGCGTGGGGGCTTGGCCCCCGCCAGCCTGCGCCAGCACAAGAACGTCTTATACCAAACGCTTAAACTGGCCCAGAGGGATGGCTTGATTCAGTCTAATCCCTGCGAGCAGGTCGTGCTACCGCAAGCAAAAAGGTTTGTTGGCAAGTTCTATACTGCTGAACAGATGAAGCATCTGCTTGAAGCGATAAAGGATGAGAGGTTATACCCACTTATCTACATAACATCAATCTATGGTCTGCGCCGTAGTGAGGTGTTGGGGCTGAAATGGGATAGCATCAACTACGAAACGCAAACGCTTTCTATTTGTCATACGGTAGCCAAGGTTACAAAAGTAGTGGAAAAGGATAAAACGAAAAATGCGTCCAGCTTTCGCAGCTTTCCCTTGACAGCAGATGCAGCAGAAATATTTAGGCATCTGAAAAAGCAGGAAGATTTAAACAGAAAGTTGTTTGGCAAGGAATACCACAATAATGACTATATTTTCAAGTGGGAAGATGGTAAGCCGTATTCCCCCGACTATGTAAGTCACGCATTTGGAAAATTACTAAAGAAGTACAATCTTCCGCATATCCGATTCCACGAACTGCGTCACTCCTGCGCAAGTCTGCTGCTTTCCCAAGGATTCGGACTGAAAGATGTACAGGAATGGTTGGGACATTCTGATATAAAGATGACGGCAAATATTTACGGCCATCTGGATACCAAACGGAAGCAAGGAATTGCAGCAAACATGAGTAACTTATTGCCCGCCGGATAACGCCTAAAAGACAGTAGGGCAACAGTTTGTTAGATGTTTTGTTAGATGCTGGCGAGATTGCAATTTCTTGGTAAAAACAAAAAACGCCAGATTCGTAAGAATCTGACGCTTTATCGCTGGTTCTAACAGCCAACTGTTTGGTCCGAGTGGCGAGAGTCGAACTCACGGCCTCTTGAACCCCATTCAA